>Ga0075464_10000607_pt1 | contig 15829 bp, 18 predicted proteins | sample DEB19_08_DNA_5_FD_75068 | JGI IMG/M metagenome (GOLD analysis project Ga0075464, IMG submission 75068) | Aqueous microbial communities from the Delaware River and Bay under freshwater to marine salinity gradient to study organic matter... | ecosystem: Environmental > Aquatic > Marine > Coastal ...
AAGTGGGTCCACCTCGATATTGCAGGAACAGCCCGCAGCGAATCAGATTCTGGAGAAAATCCAAAGGGCGGCACCGGATATGGCGTCCGTTTGCTCGTTGATTGGATATTGTCCCTCTCATGAATACAGATCCGCACTCCTATGCAGAGGGCTTTATTGCAGAGGATGCGAATAAGCTCGCCGCCCGAGCTCGAGGCGTTGAAATTGGTACACGTGATGTCACCCAGGGCGCTGGCGCATACCTCTCTTTTCTCGCACAGTTGCTCAAGGCACAATCCGTGGTTGAAGTCGGAACGGGTTCTGGCGTTGGTTCGCTCTGGTTACTCGACGGAATGTTGAAATCAGGAACACTCACATCTATCGATGATGAGATGGAACATAGTTCGATTGCAAAGACTGCGCTCACCGATGCAGAGATTGCTCCATCACGATTCCGACTGATCACAAATCCGGTCATGGATGTGATGGTCAAGCTCACTGATCGCGCATATGACTTAGTAATTTATCGCCACAATCCAGAAGATCTCACCTATGCAATATCTGAGGCGCAGCGAATCTTGCGCAGTGGGGGAGTATTCGTTATCGATAACTTCTTCGGAGGCGGAAAAGTCTCAGATCCCGCTCAACGCGATCCCAAGACAGTTGCTTTGCGTGAAGCTGGGAAAGCGCTGAAAGCTGACTCAGAGATTTGGTCGACTTCTCTCATTCCAGTTGGCGATGGATTGTTACTCGCCACTAAATTGTAGGAAACTTATCGCATGAGCAACTTTGGTAATCAGGGTCCATGGTGGAGTGCACCTCACCAGAGCGGCAAATCAATCCCACTTCGTAGCGCAATAGTGCTCGCCATCGTTGTGGGAGTTATTGCAGGTGCCTTCGGTGCATCATCGAGTGGCTCACTCTTTGGTTTCTCAACTCGCCTGGTTCAATCTAATTCTACGATTGAACGACCTGCGAACTCTGTAGCCGGAATTGCAAAGCGAGTGCTTCCATCAGTGGTTTCCATTGAAGCAAAAGGTGCAGATGGTGGCGCAACCGGTTCAGGCTTCGTCATCTCAAGAGATGGATACATTCTCACAAATAACCATGTCATTGCATCTGCAGTCACAAGCGGCGGAAAGATAACTGTGCGCCTTCAAGATGGCCGCTCATTTGAAGCAGCGGTTGTTGGGCGAGATGCTTCATATGATCTCGCAGTTCTTCGAGTATCCAATCGAACTCTTCCCGCTCTCCAATTTGGAGATAGCGATAAAGTCGCAGTCGGCGATGCGGTTCTTGCAATTGGTTCACCTCTTGGACTACAAGGGACTGTAACCCTCGGAATTATTAGCGCTAAGGATCGCGCAGTAACAGCAGGCGAATCTGCTGAGCAGAATTCATTTATCAATGCGCTTCAGACTGATGCTGCAATCAATCCAGGAAATTCTGGGGGACCACTCGTGGACTCCACTGGTGCAGTAATTGGTGTTAACTCTGCGATTGCAACAGTGGGATCTTCCTTTAGCGGTCAGGCTGGTTCTATCGGCCTCGGCTTTGCGATTCCTATCAATCAAGCTCGCAAGACTGCAGAGCAGTTGATTAAGAATGGAAAAGCTACCTACCCCGTTATCGGAGTCTCTGTTGATATGAGCTCCACCGGCGAGGGTGCGCTCATCGCGAGCAAGGGCACAGCAATTATGGCGGGAGGCCCTGCGGCAAAGGCGGGACTTAAGCCAGGTGATCTCATTACTGAGTTTGCCGGCCGCGTCATCACGGGTCCGGAAGAGTTAATTGTTGCGGTGCGCTCTCGAGATATAGGCGACTCAGTTGTCATCACATATATTCGTAATGGCAAGAGCTACCAGGCAACTCTTATCCTGACAGCCGGCAAGTAGAGCGATAAGGTTCTCGCATGTTCTTCGACTTCGGCGCAGGTGAGATTATCGGTCTTGCAATTATCGCCATGATCCTCGTCGGGCCTGAGAAGTTGCCACAATTTGCTGTTGAGGCTGCCAAGATTGTGAAGAAAGTTCGTGGCCTTGCAACGACTGCAACAAATGAGTTGAAAGAGAACCTCGGCCCAGGCTTTGAAGATCTCAAACCAGCAGATCTCAACCCGAAGACCTTTGTGAAGAAGCAGATTGATGCTGCTCTCGATGATGGAACATCAAAGCCAAAGATCCGCCCAGAGAATAAGATCGATCCAGATCTTCTATGAGCGATACCAGCGCAATCCACGAAGCCCTCTCTAAGGTAAATGATCCCGAGCTACATCGCTCCATCACTGAGCTTGGAATGGTTGAGTCAATCAATCAGAGCGGTGAAACGGTCAACTTAAGAATTCTCCTCACCATTTCTGGTTGTCCTATGCGAGATCGATTGACAGCAGATATTGAAAAGGCTGTACTTGAAGTTGCAGGGGTCAAGAAAGTTGTTATTGATTTCGGTGTGATGAATGAAGAGCAACGCGCAAATATTAAGAAGCTGCTCCGCAACGGTCGTGAAGCATTTATCTCCTTCGCTCAGAAGGATTCCCTTACACGAGTGATTGGCGTTGCATCCGGTAAGGGCGGAGTGGGTAAATCTTCTCTGACTGCCAACCTCGCAGTTGCCTCTGCTAAGAAAGGTCTTCGCGTAGGCATCCTCGATGCCGATGTCTATGGCCACTCGATTCCGCGCCTGATGGGCCTCATCGGACAGCGCCCCACAGCTATCGATCAGATGTTTATTCCGCTCGAGGCTTACGGCGTCAAAGTAGTCTCGATGGAGATGTTTAAGCCAGAGCGCTCGGATGCGATTGCATATCGTGGCCCACTTCTTCACCGAGTACTTGAACAACTTCTCTCTGATGCTTACTGGGGTGATCTCGATATTCTCTATATCGATCTTCCACCTGGAACGGGTGACCTTGCAATCTCGCTCGGCCAATTGATTCCTACATCAGAAATTCTCGTGATTACAACACCACAGATTGCAGCGGCAGAGGTTGCAGAACGTGCTGGTCGAATCGCGCATCAAATTCATCAACGAGTAATTGGTGTTATCGAGAACATGTCAGCAAATACCTGCGGTAATTGCGGGGAAGAGATGGCGCTCTTTGGAAGTGGTGGCGGTGAAGAGACTTCACGGCGCCTCACAACTCTTGTTGGTGGAGAAGTTCCGCTGATGGGTAAAGTTCCATTTAATGTAGATCTGCGTGAAGGTGGCGACCAAGGCGCACCAGTTGTCATCAGCGCACCAGAGAGTGAAAGCGCTCAAGCAATCAATAAGATTGTTGAGAAGTTAGTTATTCGCCAGGGGTCGTTACTTGGCGTCAGACTCGGGCTTGCGTAACTCTTCAATAATCTCTTTTGCAACATCTTGCAGTTCGCTGCGCACGTAGTCTCTAGTAGAGACATCACCGAGTGCGATACGAAGGCTCGCTAATTCACGGGTGAGATATTCAGTATCTGCAATATTGCGATCTCCACGCGCCCGATCTTCATTGAGCGCAATACGATCGCGGTCAGCTTGGCGATTTTGAGCAAGAAGGATTAGAGGAGCCGCATATGAAGCTTGAAGAGAGAGAATCAGCGTAAGGAAGATAAAGGGATATTTATCCCATCGAAGATCAGCAGGGGCAAAGGTATTCCAGAGAACCCAGCTAAATACAAAGATTGTCATATAGACGAGGAACTTGGCTGTGCCCAAGAAACGTGCGAAGCGCTCTGAAAGTCGACCGAAAGAATCTGGATCATAATTGGCGCGAAGTGAACGACGGGTCTCGCGTGGTGTATCTAGTCCATTGTTACGTGCCATCGTTACACCTCCTCACCAAATGTTGTGTCAATATTTTCAAGCGCTGCAGTTGTTGCCGCTGAATCACGATGATCATGACGCCAGTTCTCAGGCAGCAAGTGATCGAGCACGTCATCGACGGTAACAGCACCTAGGAGGCGCTCATTGGCATCAATCACTGGAAGCGAGAGCAAGTTATAGCTAGCCAAGTATGAAGCAACTTCATGCAAGGATGCATCGGGATTAACTCCCTGAGTGTTGGTATCAACAATTGAGCCGAGCAACGTTGAAGGTGGTTCGCGAAGTAGTCGTTGGTAATGAACCATTCCAATGAAGCGCCCGGTAGGGGTTTCAAGGGGTTGGCGACAGATAAAGACCTGTGAGGCGAGTGCAGGGGAGAGTTCGCTCTTGCGCACGGCCGCCAGAGCATCTGCAACTGAATAATCGGCTGACATCACAATCGGCTCAGTCGTCATCATTCCACCAGCAGAGTAATCCTCATATGTCATCAGACGAATAACATCTTCGGCATCTTCTGGATCCATCAACTCAATGAGCTCTTGTGCACGCTCTTCACCGATTTCACGGAGCAAGTCCGCTGCATCATCTGGATCCATCTCTTCCAAAACATCTGCAGCGCGCTCACCTTCAAGTTCAGCGAGAAGCTCTACGCGCTCTTGCTCATCCATCTCTTCAATAACATCTGCAAGACGTTCGTCATCGAGAGCACGTGCAACTTCAACGCGGCGCTTAGGTGATAAATCTTGAATTACCGTTGCAAGGTCTGCGGCACGTAGCGTGCTTAACGTTGCCAGAAGATTGGTAGCACCTTGGTTTGTCTCTTGATTTGAGAAACCTGTGAGTTCATCCCAGGCAACAGTTGATGTTGCACCTTTGCGGCGAAGTCCGCTGCCCTTGCGCATGATATGAACTTTGGCGATAAGCCAATCACCATTACGGGTGAGCTCCATACCCATATCTTCAACGACTACAGATTCACCGCTTGCAACGATTGTGATTGAGCGATCAAGGAGATCGCCTAATACAAGAATTTCACCAGCGCGAGTTTCAAAACGTCGCATGTTGAGAAGGCCAGTGATTACTACTGCGCCAGATTCGATGGAGGTAACACGTGTGATAGGAACAAAGACGCGACGACGAAGAGGGACTTCAACAACTAGTCCGAGAATTCGTGGAGGCTGATTATTTGAACGAAGGGTCGCCACAGCATCGCGCACCTTGCCGACTGGATCACCATTAGGGTCGAAAACAGCTGTACCTGCAAGGCGGGCGAGGAATACGCGATTCATTCCATTTCCGCTCATAGGGCAAGGGTATCGGCTAGGTTTACGTCATGACATCCACTTCCGGCCCATCACGCGTGAATACCGCGATAACAGATATGCCGGCTCGTTCTGATTTGCTCAGATTAGGGGTCGGAATCCTTGGAATTGGCTCATCTGGTCCGCTTATCGCGATGAGCACCATGGCTATTCCATCGCTGATTTTCTGGCGAAATCTCGGTGGCGCCATCGTGACCGCACCCTTTGCGCTCAAGCATTCATTAGATCGTCGTGGAGTGAAGTGGTCGATTGCTGCCGGTGTTGTCTTAGCACTTCACTTCATCGGATTCTTTATGGCGATGCGCATGACTAGTGTTGCAGCGGGCACAGCGCTCGTTGCACTTCAACCAATCTTTGCCAGCTTCTTCATTAAATTTACAGGAGGCCATATCCCGCCAAGAGCTTGGCTCGGAATGGGCATCAGCTTTCTCGGCGTTCTGCTTATCTCAGGTATCGACTTCTCACTTGACCGTCGATCATTTATCGGAGATCTCGCTGCAATTATCTCTGCAGCTCTTGCCGCTCTCTATGTAATGTGGGGATCTAAAGCGCAAGAGACTCTTGAAACTACGAGCTACACATCAATTTGTTACGCAGTATGTGCTTTCACAGCGTTACCGATTGTCCTTATTGGCGGATATCAGTTGATTGGTTTTCCAGCTCGTGAATGGTGGATTCTCTTAGGACTCATTGGCGGTGCTCAAATACTGGGCCATTCAATGTTTAACTCTGTATTGAAGCGAGTATCTCCTGCAGTGGTCTCACTTATCGTCTTCTTCGAAGTTCCAGTAGCTGCAGTGATTGCCAAAGTTTTTCTCATCGGAAATCAACCATCAGGGCTGATAATCCCAGGCATCATTCTTATCCTTGTCGGATGCACACTTGTTGTTCTGCGGACGCGCCCAAGTAAAGAGACTAGTAAAGAGGTAAGTCAATGATCGATCTTCACACTCACACAACGTATAGCGATGGAACAGATTCCCCATTAGCACTGGTGAAGAAGGCAGCTGCATCTGGAATTACCGTGCTCGGCGTGACTGATCACGATTCAACGGCTGGGTGGGCAGAAGCAGCAGCTGCAGTCCATGGAGATGTGAAACTTGCGCTGGGCGCAGAAGTCTCATGCCTGACCGAAGATGGAGTAAGCGTTCATATGCTCGGCCTGCTCTTCGATGGTGAAAATAAAGCACTTCAACAACTTCTCGCCGATTCTCGAGATACGCGTATTCCCCGGATGAAGAAGATGATTGAGAATCTCCGAGCCGCTGGATATGAAATTACGCTAGAAGATGTTGAAGCTGTAACGCCTGCAGGTGCCACAGTAGGTCGCCCACATCTCGCCGATGCGCTCGTTGCAAAGAAGATTCTTGCCAATCGCGATGAGGCCTTTATGGGGCTACTCAATAATGAGTCACCCATCTATGTCTCTCACTTTGCGCCAACGCCAGAAGATTCGATTAAGGCGATTAAAGCAGCTGGGGGAGTAGCAGTGATTGCGCATCCATTTGCCTCACGTCGCGGACAAATTCTTAATCCTGATAGCTTCGCATCGCTCGTTGAGGCAGGACTGAATGGAATTGAAGTCTTTCACCGAGATCAGAGCGCTGATGAACGCAATCAATTGATTTCGATTGCAGAATCACTCAATCTCGTTATTACAGGCTCTAGTGATTACCACGGCACAGGAAAGATGAACCTCATTGGCGAAAACACAACCTCTCGGGCAGAATGGGAGCGCCTTGAATCCATGGCAGATCAGCGAAGGGTAGTTTCTCGATGAAGACGGTAAGCGCACTAACATTTGCAGTGCAATCTTTTGTCACCTTACTTGTGATCTTCGATCCTCCTGGAGCAACTCCAATCTTCTTGGCTCTAGTCTCAGATAAGAGTGAACGAGAGCGCCGCCGCCTTGCATGGCAGGCAGCCTTTGTCTCTCTCTTTGTGATTGCCACCTTTGCCATCTTCGGGCGAGTAATTCTCGACTACATGAATGTCTCTATCGAGGCGCTGCAGGCAGCCGGTGGATTGCTCTTGCTCTATGTCTCACTTGAATTATTAACTGGAAAGGTTTCCGAGAGCGAGAGCGCCGGAACCAATATCGGAATGGTTCCTCTGGGCACGCCACTTCTTGCAGGTCCCGGCGCCATTGTTGCAACGATGATCTTCGTTGAGCAGGCAAATACTCCACAGCGAGTTACCGGACTTGTTATTGCAATTGTCGCCGTTCACCTGCTGATCGGATTGGTTCTAATGCTCTCGACCAAGATTCTTAAAGTTATTAAGGAATCTGGCGTGACGCTACTTGCTCGTATTGCAGGTCTATTGCTGGCAGCGATTGCAGTTCAGATGCTTGCAGATGCAGTGAAAGTCTTAGCTACTAGTTAATCAACGAATTAATCAACGAATTAATCAACGAACTAATTGAGAAGATTAATCTGCGATGCGCTTTGTGCGGGTGCGCACACGAGTGCTCTTCTCGCGAGGAGCCTTCTCTGCAGGCGCAGTTGCGCTAGATGCCTTTGCGCTTGTTGATTTTCCACGTGGAGCAGATGAACGCGCGGGGCGATCAGTCTTTGGCGCCGCTTCCAACTTCTTCGCAGCAACCATACGGCCAGATGAACCAGCAGGGATATGCATCGCTTCAAAGAAGTGATCAGATGAAGAGTAGGTCTCAAGTGGCTCAGGAAGGCCGAGTTCGAGAGCGGTATCAATCATCTTCCAGCGTGCGAGCTCATCCCAATCGACAAATGTGACAGCGATTCCATCGGCGCCAGCGCGAGCCGTTCGACCAATGCGGTGAACATAGGTCTTCTCATCTTCAGGACATTGGTAATTGATGACGTGGGTAATTCCATCAACATCGATACCGCGAGCTGCAACATCTGTTGCGATAAGAATCTCGCACTTACCTGACTTGAAGTCATTGAGCGCCTTTTCACGTGCGCCTTGACCGAGATCTCCATGGATCGAAGATGCGATAAAGCCTCGCTCAATCAAATCATCAGAAGTTTTCTGTGCTGTGCGCTTTGTGCGACAGAAGACAATCGTTGGACCGCGTCCATCAGCCTGCAAGATACGGGCAAGCATCTCAATCTTATCGAGAGCATGTGCGCGGAAGACATGTTGTTCAATACGAGCGACAACGCGACCCTCATCTTGAGAATCCTGAGTACGGATATGTACTGGCTGATTCATAAAGCGACGAGCTAAGGCGATGATGTCGCCAGGCATCGTTGCTGAGAAGAGCATTGTCTGTTGACGCGCAGGAGTTGAAGAGAAGATCTTCTCAACATCAGGCAAGAAGCCGAGGTCGAGCATCTCATCTGCCTCATCGAGAACAACGCGCGTAACTTTTCCAAGCTTGAGCTTTCCCTGGCGATAGAGATCAAGGAGGCGACCAGGTGTTCCGACAACAATTTCAACGCCAGATTCCAGTGCTTCAATCTGTGGTTCAAATGCACGGCCACCATAGACAGCTAACGTGCGGATGCCTCGATTAGAGGAGAGCTCTTCAATATCTTTTGTTACCTGAACGCAGAGTTCGCGAGTTGGCACAACGATCAAAACTTGTGGATCACCCTTTGCTTCAAGCCCAGCCCACTCAGCATCGTGAGGTGCGATTACGCGCTCGATAACAGGAACGCCAAATGCGAGAGTCTTTCCAGTACCTGTCTTTGCCTGGCCGATGACATCGCCATCTGCAAGAGCGATAGGTAGAACCATCTCTTGGATTGCAAAGGGAGCGGTAAAGCCGTGTTGGTGAAGTGCTTCGATTGTCTCTTTGCGCAGAGGAAGCTCGGCGAAGGTAATACTCACTTAGAGAGCGCCGAAACCGACGCGACGTTCAACCGGCTCACCGATTTCGATGTAACCAATCTTTGCCGCCGGGACCACAATCTCATGGCCACGGGTGTCGGTCAGAATAAGAGGGGTATTCCCAGCGAGTGCAGCCGTTACCGCGCTCTTAATTTCAGCTGGAGTGGAAGGGCACTCAAAGGAGAGTTCGCTTGCAACATCTGTAACAGCGATACGTACCTGAGATGATTTTTCGTTCTTCTTGGTGCTCATGTGGATATCTTATTGGTTAGAGCTCAGTGCGGGGAAATCCAGATATTCCACGCCACATGAGGTTCTCAACGAGATCCATCGCTTGCTGGCGAGTGAGCTTGCTATCACGCTCAAGCCAGTGACGTGCTGTGACCTGGGCATAACCAATGAGCCCCACACCCAAGAGCATCGCTGCCTCTTTTGGAAGACCGGTGTCATTAGAGATCACGCCACTCACCGCTGCAGCACAGTCATAGGTCATGCGATTAAGGCGTTCGTGAACTTGTGGCTCAACGCTCATATCGCTTTCAAAGAGGAGGCGGAATGCCTCTCCCTCGTTTTCGATAAAACTGAAATAGGCGTCGATAGTTGCATGAACGCGAAGGGCGTTATCTGGAGTTGATGAGATCGCCTTTTGAATCTCATAGACCAGTGAATCTATATGGAGATCAAGTACTGCAAGATAGAGATCTAACTTTGATGGAAAGTGTTGGTAGAGAACCGGCTTACTGACACTTGCACGATCTGCAATTTCATCCATCGCGGCAGAGTGATAACCAGCTGCGGTGAAAACTTCTAGCGCGGCATTGAGAAGAATTGCTCGGCGCTCATCGCGAGGCAATCGAGCTTTATCTCCGCGGTTGAGTTGATTCTGCGAACCATTTGCATCTGTTGTACTCATTGCGCAAATCTTAGTGGAAAGGTGAGTCAGTTGGCGAGGGCGCAAGCATTACGGCAGAATCAGACCATGAAGACTCCACCGCTAGTTTCCCCAGGCCCTGCGCTCACCGTTGATGAAGTGCGCCGTTATAGCCGCCATCTGATTATTCCTGATGTCGCTATGGCCGGTCAGCAACGGATGATGAATGCGAAGGTGCTCTGCGTTGGAGCTGGTGGACTTGGATCTCCCGCACTGATGTATCTTGCGGCAGCAGGTATCGGAACGCTTGGAATAGTTGAGTTCGATACCGTCGATGAATCAAATCTACAGCGACAGATTATTCATGGGCAATCAGATATTGGTAAGAGCAAAGCTGAATCTGCTCGTGAAAAAATCGCTGAGATAAATCCTTATGTAAAGGTGATTACACACGAGACTCGCCTTGATAACTCAAATGTGATGGAGCTCTTTGCTCAGTACGACATCATCGTTGATGGAACAGATAACTTTGCAACTCGTTACCTTGTTAACGATGCATGTGTACTTCTTAAGAAGCCATATGTATGGGGCTCTATCTATCGCTTTGATGGACAGGCAAGTGTCTTCTGGGCCGAGTACGGTCCGTGCTATCGCTGCCTCTATCCAGAACCACCACCTCCAGGAATGGTTCCAAGCTGTGCTGAGGGTGGAGTACTGGGTGTTCTCTGTGCAACTATCGGTTCTATTCAAACCACTGAGGCGATCAAGGTTCTCACCGGTGTTGGCGAGCCACTTATTGGATCGCTCATGATCTATGACGCACTTGAGATGACTTTCCGCAAGGTGAAGATTCGCAAGGATCCTCATTGCCCAATCTGTAGTGAGAATCCAAAGCAGACTGCGCTCCTTCCTGACTACGAAGCATTCTGCGGAGTGATTTCAGAGGCAGCGCAAGAGGCAAGCTCTGGCTCCACTATTACCGTGCAAGAACTCAAAGCGAAGATTGATAACAAGGATGAGTTCTATCTGATTGATGTTCGCGAACCTAGCGAGTTTGAGATTGTTCAAATCCCTGGTGCTCGCCTGATTCCTAAGCAAGGATTTATCGATGGCAGTGTTCTCTCAACGCTTCCGCAAGATAAGCCGATCATCTTGCATTGCAAGGGTGGAGTTCGATCTGCAGAGTGTTTGGCAATCTTAAAGAACGCTGGCTTTGCAGATGCATCTCACGTTGCAGGTGGCGTCATTGCTTGGGCAAAACAGATCGATCCAACACTTCCTGTCTACTAATTGGTGACTGATGCTCGATACATATAAAGGCTATCGCCTGCTCTTGGTCCATGCTCATCCTGATGATGAGACGATTAACAATGGCGCGACGATGGCGATGTATGCAGCGTTGGGCGCGGATGTCACTCTTATTACCTGCACACGCGGGGAAGAGGGTGAAGTTCTTGTTGAAGAACATAGCCATAAAGCAGCAGCTCACGATGATCTCCTTGGCGAACATCGAGTCATTGAGTTAGCAGATGCGATGAAAGCGCTTGGAGTAAAAGATCATCGATTCCTCGGTGCTCCATATAAGCAATATCGCGATAGCGGAATGATGGATACCGAACCCAATAATCGTGAGGATTCATTCTGGAGAGCCGACTTTGAAGAGGCCACACGTCATCTCGTTGATGTCATTGATGAAGTCAAGCCTCATGTCTTGATTACCTATGATGAGTTTGGTGGATATGGCCACCCTGATCACATTCAAGCTCATCGTGTTGCGATGGCGGCGGCAGAGAAATCAAATTGGGATATTTATAAGATTTATTGGAATGTTACGCCTCGCTCTGTAATTCAAGAGGGCATCGACAAGATGAAAGAGCTTGGTTCAGATTTCTTCGGCGCAGAGAGCGCTGACGACTTGCCTTTCTGTAAAGATGATTCATTTGTCTCAACATTGATTGATGGCAATGAGTATGTGGAAGCAAAGATGGCGGCAATGAGAGCCCACGCGACCCAGATCTCTGTCGATGGCCCATTCTTTGCACTCTCCAACAATCTCGGTCTTCAAGTCTGGGGCCACGAGTACTACACTTTGGTAAAGGGTGAGAAGAGCGCTCCATTGGATGAGGCAGAACGCGAACGAGATATCTTCGCTGGGATCTCACTCTAAATGCGTTTTATCGTTTCATTCCTCTCCGGTGCTGCAACGGCTGCGATTGCAATCTTGCTCCATCAGAGCCTTCCGCCAGTTGGAGTTATCGCATCTCTTGCTCTCACTTACTCAGCTATCTGGGGGATTGGCCGCCACTATCAAAGCCGTTTACTGAAGTGGGTGAGCGCCTTCGGTTGGATTGCTGTGATCTTAAGGGGTTCATCATTTGGCGTGGGACAAGAGCTCTTAGTGCAAGGCGATGGTGTGGGATCAACACTTCTCTTACTGGGAACACTCACCGCTCTCATCGCAGTTGCTGCTCGTAATTAAGGTCGAAGCTCCCAGCTCTGACCATCTTTACTATCGCGCACGAGAATTCCACTCTCTGCTAACACATCTCTAATCCGATCTGACTCTGCCCAATTGCCGGCAGCTCGTGCAGCAACGCGCTCGTGCAGCAACACGAGAACTTCAGCACTGAGTTCTATCGCGGGTTCTACCTCCACTGCACGATCCAGATCTAACCCTAAGACTTGATCTGCATAGAGAAATATCGCGCGCTTATCTTGATTGCCGATGCTCTCATCCTTCTCAATTGCGCGAAGTCGCAAGAGCGCCTTTGATGTCTCTAAATCGTTCATAAAGTGGCCATGAATCTCAGCATCTAATTTGATTTCATCAGATCTTCCCCAGGTGCTCAGCGCCTTACGCCATCTCTTGAGCGTTGCATCAGCTGCAGTGATTGTCTGCCATGTCATATCAATCTGAGAGCGATATCGATTCTCCAACAGCGCCAGCCTGAGGGAGAGAGGATCTAATCCGCGCTCGGCAATATCTGAGACGAGCAGAACATTGCCTGAGCTCTTCGCCATCTTCTTGCCCTCAAAGAGGAGATGCTCACCATGAATCCAGTGATCTACTACTTCGTCACCGGCAGTCTTTCCTGCAAGGGCATTTGTCTGAGCGCGCTCATCTTCATGGTGCGGAAAGCGCAGATCAATTCCACCTACGTGGATATCAACGGAGTCACCTAAGAGGTTGAGCGACATCGCGCTGCACTCGATATGCCATCCAGGAAAACCAGCGCCCCACGGAGAATCCCAAATCATCTCGCTCCGTTTACCGGCTAACTTCCAGAGCGCCCAATCAGCATGAAAGTTCTTTCCACCATCACCGGTGTATTCATAACGGTGTCCAGGTTTCAGCGCATCTAATTTATTTCCACTGATGAATCCATAGGAATCAGCACTTCGTGCATCAAAGTAGATATTTCCATCGCTGCCGCAATATGCCGATCCTCGGGAGATCAACTCTTCAATTGTGGTAATAATCTCTGGAATGTTCTCACTGGCACGAGGATAGAAATCAGCGGGAAGGATATTCAGTGCTGCGAGATCTCTATGAAAACGTTCTTCATATCTTCGAGCGATTGCAAGCGGCTCAATCGATTCACGCGCAGCTTCTTCCAAAACTTTATCGCCACTATCTGAACCATCAAGGTTCTCTGACATGTGGCCCACATCGGTGATATTGGATACGGAGATGGTCTCTACTCCATTGAGAGCAAGGCTGCGGCGAATGAGATCGGTGAGAAGGAAGGTTCGCATATTGCCGATGTGAGCATCGCGATAGACGGTCGGACCGCATGAGTAGATTCGGATTAACTCACCCTCAATTTTCTGCAACCTCCGAGAGGCGGTCTCATAGAGATGGAGATCCTTTAACTTTAATTCTGCTCGGATATCGGCTCGATTAAAGACGGGTACTACTCGAAAGTATGCAATCTCATCATGGGCGAAAGTGGCAAGCGATCCATCCTTCTTCACCAGAGTTTTCTCATCACGTAAGACGCCAAGGAGGTCTCGGAAAGAATCGCCCTCTCGGAGGCGGATAGAGACCCGCTTACCGATGGCGGCTGCGACCTCCACTTCAAATGCCCCGACCTCAGATGCCATGCCGTAACCCTAATCGCACATTAATGACTTCGCAGGGTTAGAATTACCGCCTGCTCGATAAGAATATTGAAGCTCATTAAAGGAGGCCCGCCGTGACCTATGTGATTGCCCAGCCTTGCGTCGATGTGAAAGATAAGTCATGTCGCGAAGAGTGCCCAGTTGATTGCATCTATGAAGGCTCACGCATGCTCTACATCCAACCTGATGAGTGCGTTGATTGCGGTGCTTGCGAGCCTGTATGTCCTGTGGAAGCGATCTACTACGAAGATGACGTTCCAGGTGAATGGCAGGGCTACAAAGCCATCAATACAGAATTCTTTGTTGAGCTAGGTTCACCTGGCGGAGCATCAAAGGTGGGACAGACAAATACTGACCACGCAGATGTAAGCGCTCTTGGGCCACAAACTTCCTGATTTCCCGTGGGATGCGCTCGCTCCATATGGCGCAACTGCGAAAGAACATCCAGCAGGAATTATCGATCTCTCAGTGGGAACCCCTGTTGATCCGACCCCGTTCTACATTCAGCAAGTCTTAAAGGACTCTGCCAACTCTCCAAGTTATCCCGTCACAATGGGAACACCTGAACTTCGCAGAGCAATTACTGAATGGGCGAAGGCAAATCTTGGCGCAACTGGAGATTTCGGCGTTCTTCCGCTGATTGGTTCGAAAGAGTTCGTTGCCTGGTTACCAACTTTTCTCACATCAAAGAGTGTTCTCTATCCTGAAGTTGCCTATCCAACATATTTAGTGGGTGCGATGCTCGCACGCACTGAAGCAACCCCTGTTGGAATTGATGCATCACAATGGCCGAAGGCTGATTTGGCATGGGTGAATTCACCTTCAAATCCAACTGGTCGCGTTCACACTGATTCGGAGTACAAGAGCGCAATTGATTGGGCACGAAAGACCGGGGGAGTCGTTGTCTCCGATGAGTGCTATCTCGAATTTGGTAAGACGGTTACTCCAACATCAATCCTGGCTCACACAGGTGGGGATAATAAAAATATCCTTGCGGTGCACTCACTCTCGAAGCGCTCTAACTTAGCGGGTTACCGTGCTGCATTCGTTGTCGGCGATCCAAAGTTGATTGCTGAAATCCTAGAAGTTCGCAAACATGCAGGAATGATGGTCCCGCTTCCGGTTCAGAAGGCGATGATTGCAGCGCTCTCTGATTCAGATCACGTTGCAGAACAACGCGCGCGATATAACGCTCGTAAAGATCTCTTGATCCCAGCTCTCACAGCAGCCGGCTTCTCTATCGATTTCTCCGATGCCGGCCTCTATCTCTGGGCTACGCGTAATGAAGATTGCTGGGATTCGGTTGCATGGCTTGCAAAGATTGGAATCTTGGCAACGCCAGGAATTTTCTACGGGGATGCAACGCATATCCGAATTGCTATGACAGCTACAGATGCTCAGATAAATGAAGCAGCTCAAAGAATTACCGCATATTCACAGTGCAATGACGGTGAAGCGGTAAAGGGATAACAATGGCAGTTGGAATCCTTCTCGTGGGTGGCTTTGGCACTCGCTTAAAACCTCTCACATCCGAATCGCCGAAGCCAATGCTTCCCGTTGCCGGCCTGCCTGTGACAGAGCATCAGATTCTCGCCGCTAAGAAAGCTGGCATTCACACACTTGTTCTTGCAACTTCCTACCTCTCTGAAGTTTTCACACCCTACTTTGGTGATGGTTCAAAGTGGGGAATGAAGATTCTCTACGCAGTTGAGAAGGAGCCACTCGGCACCGGCGGTGCAATCCGAAATGCGGCGCAGATGTTAGATCTTCCACATCTTGGCAAAGAACCGATTGTGGTTTTCAATGGAGATGTTTTGAGTCGCCACTCAATTGCAGATCAAATTGCATTCCATCAAGCACGTTCGGCCGATGCCACACTTCACCTCATTGAGGTAGAAGATGCGCGCGCATTTGGCTGCGT
>Ga0075464_10000608_pt1 | contig 15762 bp, 30 predicted proteins | sample DEB19_08_DNA_5_FD_75068 | JGI IMG/M metagenome (GOLD analysis project Ga0075464, IMG submission 75068) | Aqueous microbial communities from the Delaware River and Bay under freshwater to marine salinity gradient to study organic matter... | ecosystem: Environmental > Aquatic > Marine > Coastal ...
ACCACTGTCAGCTCGGCCTTGAGGTCGGCGTAGAACGCAGCGTACTGCTCTTCCAACAGCTCTGTCGCGGTTTTGATGCCGTACTTAGCGAGCACCTTGGTGATTGCCGAGCGGTTCGTCGCGACGTTGGTTTTGATGAGCGTCTGGATGTCGCTGTACGGTACCGTCGCAGCTTCTTCCTTGGCCAGGATAGCCTCGACCTCAGCCGCCTTGATCGGTGCTTTCTTAGCAGGCTTCTCCGTGTTGGTCAGCACAACCTTGCCCGCGGCCTTTGGCGCAACAGTCACTACATCCGACGGCGGGGCCACTATTGCTGGGTTAGCGAACTTCTCAGCAATAGCACCGCTCGCCGCGGTGTTATCCTCAAGCGCCGTGGCTACGCGATTTACAGCGTGGGTCAGGTTTACCAGTAGTTCTTCAATAGACATAACGTACTCCTATAAAATTGATCTCATCAGCGCCAGCATAACTGGCGGACAAAGGGTGGTAGACCCGCTGTTCTACTACCTGGGCCCGTCCTTACGGAGCACCACACGTCTGTGGCAGGGCACCCTTTGTTTCGATCTAGTTACCCATCTCCTTGAACATTTTGGTTGCGTCGTTGATGTTGTGGCGAAGGGCCAGCTCATAATCGGCGAAGCTGATCTTGCCGTTGGTCCAGGACTCCCGGTCGTTCACGAGCTGCCAGAGGATCTGGAAGGCTTCACGGACGAAGGGAGGCTTAGGTAGGTTGCCCTCGTAGACCGGGGTGTAGGTGGTGCCTTCGCTGTGGCGTTGTGCGGCGGAAGCGTTCATCATCTTGATGGTTGCTAAACCGTGCATGGTGGAACTCCTTATAAAATGTTGTCTTTGTAGTATTGATTGATTCTAGCAGCCGCGATCTTGTTACCTTCTATGTCCCAGGGATCGCGCAACTCGTAGGATAAAACCATAAGCTGCCATTTGATAATAGACTTTAGCCTGCGTAGCATCTACGCCCCCTTATAGGCGGCCGCGGTCTTCTTCGCCGAGCGCCATCCTTTGAGATACCATGTATCCTTAAAGATCTGCTTTTGGCCATCATAGTAGTGAAAGTATCCTTGCTCATAACGAGCGAGACGGTATCTGAACTTGTCTTGCGCCTTTTGCTCTTTCGTAGTCATAGTGGAGAACTCCATGTTGAATTTCGTCTAACCAGGAGCGGTTTCGACTGATTGAACTTATCTCATGAATCGTATGTTACCGTCAACAAAAATCTTTATACCCCTCGGAGCCACAGGAATCAGCCACTTTCTCGGTGGGTAAGAGGTTGTGGGTGAAAAATAATTATGCCGCTTGACAGTTATATTCGATCCATGGGATAAGAGGGGACGATATTTTATCAATAGGGGTTACGCCGTGGGTTATAAGATTCTGGTTATGACTCTTCTACTTAGCGCTTGCGCCCCTGTGCAGCCGATAAAATGGGACGACGTGTACTATGGCGCTCCTGCCACGGTGCCGAAAACAGATATGAAGGGCATGCGATGAAAAAAGCACATAACGCAAAAGAGGACAGCCGCGGCAACGTCCTCAAGAAATTAGCCGGGCGTACCGGCTTGGATAAAGCCCGCGGGCTTTGCGAGCTGGTAGGCCACTCCCGCCTTATAGCTCCTGGCGGCCGTTGCGCCCGTTGCCTAGCTCCTGCCGATCCGCAGACGGAAGACATGATTTTGATCGGCTCACCCAACACCATGGCCAATCGCGCCAAGCTCAAGGCCATGACCTGGAAAGATAAACTCTACGCACCCACCAACCCTTTCGGAGAAATCTAATGTCTAAGCCAGCTTCACTGATGAAGGCCCTCGTCACCGACAAGAAAGAATTACTCGGCAGCACGGATGCTGTGATCGACGGATTGGTCAACGACCTGCAAACGGCGGGCCGTCGGATCGCCTATCTTGAGGCCTTGCTTGAGCAGCATGGCATCCCGCTGAATTAAGGAGGTAAATATGACTAGCGCCCTCGACGAACTCAAGGCCATCGCCTCCCGTAAATACACGGCGGAAGAGATGCGGCTATTCCTTCACAGCGGGCAGCGGCGCGAGGATACGCCGCCCGCGGTTCCTATGACTGCCACTGAAGTGCTCCGCGTGCGCGGTGGGGTCGGTGGGTGGGGTCGGTGGGGTCGGAGCCCCGCGATGGATAGCCTGGACCTAATCAACGCGGCCCTAAAGAAACTCGGAGGCGCCGATGGACAAGGACAGTAAGCACGAAAGCCTGTCACACTGGGGACTGCACGAGGTGCCGATTACGCGCGCCGAAATGCACGACCGATACGACATTGTGGATGAAGACTTCGACGAGGACGCAAAAACCGTAATCGATATGCTATGTTTAAGAGGGAGGCTGTTGCCATGATACCACTATTCGCATTAATCTTTCGTGCCCGGGGTGAGAAGCACTTCGGCGATACCTTCGGCATGATCGCCTGGGGGCTGTTCACCGCGGTGTTGATCTGCAACCACGGCCACACCCCAGATCTGGAGTGGTTCGCCACCGACTTCGTGGTTGTCGCTTTGCTATTCCGCCTTGGCGCTACGCCGGGTTGGAGCCGTGATTGCTGGCCTGCCTGGGAGTCGAGCGATCCTGTCGTTCGTGACAGGGCTACGCTTGCGAGCATGAAACGCGGCCTGTGGTTTATACCGTTGATTACGTATGTTTGCGCACGCGGCGGCCAGGACGATATTGCGGCTTTTTTGTTGGGCCTACTCATGATACACGGCTTCGCGCTGTGCATCCGGTGGTGTGAAGAGGTTCGCATCGGCCTGCGCATCCCTAGCAGTCAGCAATGGATCACCGGCGAGTTGATGCTCGGCGCCTGGCTTGGTTTCATCCAGTACGTGGGGGTTTTGTAATGGCCGGACAATCCAAGAAGATGTCACTCACCGAGACGCTGCTCAACACGGCCATCGGCTTTGGCATCGCGATGCTGACCCAGGTGGTCGTGTTCCCGTGGTTCGGGATCCATATTCCAGCGCACGAGCACGCGCTCATCGGCCTGGCCTTCACGGTCGTGTCGATTGCCCGCTCGTACTGCCTGCGTCGTTTCTTTAACATGCTGCACCAGAAGGGTATAAACTTATGAAACCTAACCCCGAGCAAGACGCCGATAGGGCTGCTTTTGATGCTTGGTACAGCAAAGAGTTCTCGCACGTATGGCACTCGCAGATAGGGCCAGAAGATTCTAGCCACTACGAGTCGCAATTCGACTGCTGGCAAGCCGCCAAAGCCGAAAGCCGCGCAAGAAACACACTGCCCTTAAATGGGGGAATAAGGCAAGTCGCGGAGCCTTCGGACTCTGCGCCGCTAGACTCGACTTCACGGGAGAGTTTGCCGAATAGCTGTGAACGGTGTGCAGCGCCATTTCGCAAGACGGGGGGTGTGAGTATGGCAAAACTAAAGCCCATTATAAAAGTGCCGCGTGAACATACTCAATTAGTCCGCCAGCTTTCAAGTATCGAGCATCAGATGTACGTTTGCGGGTTACAGAAAACGGCGGCCATTATTCGCAAAGCAATAAATCAAATTGGCAAAGAGATTGAGGAGGCAACCCCATGACTAACCAACACACAGATGCGCTACGGGAGGCCATCAAACAACTGCAGGCCACTAACTATCTTGGGATGAACGACAAATCCCTCGCCACCATTAACAAACTTCTGGGAGATAAAGCATGAGCGAGAAGATGAGAGAGGCGTTTGATTATTTGAAACTTTGCATTGGTGTAGTGCTGAGTGGAAAGCCGTGCCGAGATTTGGATGAGGCGCTTGAGCGTATGCAAGCCGCCCTATCGCAGCCAAGCACCGCTGACGATAACTGGAACGAAGATGAATTTGTGCCTGTAGGGGTGCCGCGATTAACCGAGATGAAAGCAACGCTAAAAAGAGCGGCCCAAAACTTTTTATCGCAGCCAAGCGTGGGGGAGGAGGCGTTGGGCGACTGCGTGTATCAGGAAATGCGAAAAAGATGGTCGTCGTTTAGCGAGCTAGACATAGCCCGCGCCATCCTCGCGCGTTATCATGTGATTGAAAGGAATCCGAAATGACACTAGGACAACTCGCCGCTAAACTATCACTACTGCCAAGGATGTACCGCGAGCTGGATCGCGAGCATGTGGCCCTCACTTTTGTGGGTGACGACATTGTACTCGAATTCACCGGTTCGCCCGATCTTCCTGGCTTCCCTGGGTTTCCTATCCTGCGGTGCGTAGGCAATACGTGGCATATAATGGACACAGACCAGAAAAGGATTGCAGAATGGCACACGCACTAAGAGCCGCCCTCTTCGCCATGATGATGGCCTACGCCTTCATGCTCGGTACGGTTTACCCCGTACGTGGGGGTGAACCCTACCAGCGGTGCGCCAAGCTCGAGGACACTAACTTCAACGCATTTCTGGCGGGGTATGGCCATGACCGGTGAGAAGAAAACATGGAGTAAATACGGTTGGATACGGGCAGAAGACTGCCGCTATGCTGAAGCGAATGGCTATCAGTGGGTGCCTCTGAAGGCTCCAAAGCGGGACTTCATGGACCGTGAGTTCACCCACATATTGAGCCGTTGTAGTTCTCTCGATCATGTGCTCGAGCCGGATACGCGCGTTCCAAACTACTCGACCAGCTTCCAGGATGCCCTGTACTTGGCACGGGACCTGAAGGTGGATGTTGAAGCCGAGCGCAAGGCGGTGCTCGCCAAGGTTGACGGTCTCCTGCTAGCGGGGTACGACCGTGCAGAGTGAGGAAGAACGCCTAAAGCATATTCAGTATCTAATCATGCGCCAGTGCACGAGCAAGCGTGCATACAGCTCCAAGCGCTTGGTCAAGGAAGCCATCGCTGCGGCCACCCACGGCAATGTCATGCTCGACTACTACCAGTGCTCGATATGCGCTAAATACCACACCACTACCAAACGTAAAGGATCTCCAAAATGACTGATAAAAATTACGGCGCAACCCCGGAAGACTGGGGTAATCTACAGTTCTGCCTCGGGCTAGGACCCGACCTTCTGCCGGTGGTGAGTAACCCGAACGTTATCATCTCGCCCCTGAGCAAGATGAAGAGCATGGGTAAGACACCATCGCAATATAACGCAAAGCGGGAAGTCGCTGGCATCGCCAAGTGGACAGACCGCATGGCCGAGGACCACGAGATCGAGCGCTGGTCGAAGGAGCCGGACTACGGGATCTGCATCCAGACGCGCCGGGTGCGTGCGCTTGATATAGATGTCGACGACGCAGAGCTCGCGGGGGTGCTGCGTGCCAGCATAATTGATACTTTTGAAAAGTCCGGCTACCCCAGCGCTATACGTTGGCGGGCAAACAGCGGTAAGTGCCTGTTCGCTTTCATCCTCGAGGGGGATATGCCCAAGCGCGTCATGCGTGTCGATGGTGGTATCATCGAATTCCTAGCGAACGGCCAGCAATTCGTCGCGCATGGCACTCACCCGAGTGGTACTCGGTACGAGTGGACGGGCGCGAGTGAATTCCCTACGATACCTCTATGGCTCTTCGAAGGGCTATGGGAGAAGCTCGAGATGCTGTTCGCCCACGCGCTGTCGAAGGTAGGCAATGGCCCAAGGCTCGATGGCACGACGCTCGCGGTGCATGACCCGATGACTGAGCGCTTGGCCTCGGCCGGGTTGGTCCTCGGCCACGGCAACGACGGCCAATTGTTTCTTGAGTGCCCGTGGAAGCACGAGCACAGCATGGACAGCGGCGAGACCGAGTGCGCCTACTTCCCCGCTGGTACCCGTGGCTACGCTACCGGGCACTTCAAGTGCCTGCACGCGTCGCACATGGGCAAAACCAACTTCGAGTTTGAGCAGGCGCTCCTGGGCGTGGCCGATGACTTCGATGATCTGCCCGCCGTGGCCGAGACACCCGGCGCCCTGAAGACCTTCCCGCTGGCCAAGCTCAAGCAGGACAAGAACGGCATCGACGCTTGCCTGCCCAACCTGCGGGCTCTCCTGGTGTCGCCGGGCAGCACCGGCTACCATATTGTCTACGACCGGTTCCTCGACGAGAACATGATCCAACCCATCGCCGGTGGCGCGTGGCGCATGATTGATGACAAGATGCAGATCCGCCTGCGCGATGAGTTCGAGTGCAAAGGGTTCAAGGCCATCGGCCGTGAGCTGATGCGCGACTCGATCATCCGTGCGGCTGAGATGAACGAGATCGACAGCGCTCAGAAATGGGTCACGAGCCTCGAGTGGGATGGCGTCTCGCGCATCGACAACTTCTTCGCCGTGTATTTCGGAGGCGTCGACAGCCCGTACACGCGTGCGGTGGCACGGTACATCTGGACGGCCCTCCCCGGCCGTGTAGTGGAACCGGGCATCCAGGCCGATATGATGCCGATCTTCGTCGGCGACCAAGGCCTGGGCAAAAGCTCGGCCATCCGCTTGATGGTGCCACGCCCCGAGCTGTTCACCGAGCTGTCGTTCCACACGGACACCAGCGACCTGGCGCGACAGATGAAGGGCAAACTCATCGCCGAGGTGGCCGAGCTGACAGGGCTGCACACCAGGGAGCTCGAGGTCATCAAGGCGTTTGTTACCCGACGTATTGAAGAGTGGATACCCAAGTATATGGAGAAGGCCACGTTCTACCCCCGGCGCTGCCTGCTTATCGGCACGACCAACCGTACCGATATTCTGGCCGATACCGAGAACCGGCGCTTCTTGCCGGTTGCCGTCGGCAAGGTCGATGTGCAGGCGCTCAAGCGCGACATGCTCCAGCTATGGGCTGAGGGCCTGGCCAGGTTCAAGGTCCAAGGCATCGAATGGCAGGACGCGCAGACCCTTTCAGCGGACGCCCAACAGGCGTTCAAAACCACTGATTCGTGGGAGGAGGGAGTTGACCAATGGCTGACTGACTTGGAGCAGGATGCAACGTACGGTGGTGGTGTGCTGCGAACGCGTGATATTTTGCAAGATGCGATTGGCATGATGCCTGACCGGGTGAAGAAAAATGATGAAGAGCGACTGCGTAAAATAATGCACGTTCGCGGTTGGAAGTATGGTCAATATCGCTCGGAAGGGGTCCTGAAGAAGGGATGGAAGAAATTTGTACCCTCATGTACCCTCACTGTACCCTCTGGTGTACCCTCATAAGTATCTGAATTATAACATTGTACCCTCTGTACCCTCTAAAACTAAAACATTTGTCTGGAGAAATAGGGTGGGGGTGCCCCAGAGCACCGGTATAAGGGCTCTGGGGAAGAGGATGGGGTAAAGTGAGGGTACAGAGGGTACAATGTTATTTATCAATAGGTTGTGAGGGTACACCAGAGGGTACAAAATAAACGCGTAAAAAACTGCAAGTTACAATCAGGGGTTGTGTTATGAAGAGATACACGTATGGGGTCACTGAAAAGGGTAAACGCTTAGGCGAGGCCCATCAAAATGCGAAGCTGTCCGATGCTGATGTCGAGCGCATCAGGGACATCTACGAGGAGGGCATGACGAGCTATCAAACGCTGGCTACAAAGTTCGGGGTGAGTAAGTCCACGATTGCGGATATATGCACCTACCGGAAACGATCAACAACACCGTCGGGCTACCGCACGGTCAAGGAGCACGAGATGAAACGTAAACCACCAAAGTCCAGATTTCTGGATGACGAGCCGATTCTGGATGAACAGGACGCAGAGTTTGAGATTGAGGAGCTGCTCGGCCTTTCAGGGTATCAAGCCCAAAGGCTGCGGGATGAGGATATGGATTAATAGAGAGGTACGCCTAACGTCTACATAAACCAGTATCATACTGGAATATGGCACGACCCACCACGTACTCTATTGATATTGCTGAGGCAATTTGCGAGCGACTCTGTGCTGGCGAATCGCTTCGGACTATTTGCTCGAGTGATTTTATGCCAGGAGAATCCACGGTTTACGCCTGGGTTTCAAGGCATAAAGAGTTCCGGGACATCTATGTGCGCGCGAGAGAATCATGGGCAGAGGCCCAGCTAGAGCGGGTTATAGAGGCCGCGCAGGACGGATCATGCGACACCTACATCGATAAGAAGACCGGGGAGCAACGCACAAACCATGAGGCTATCGGCAGGTCGCGCCTGTATGTCGACACACTCAAGTGGGCGTTGGCCCGCATGAACCGCGTGCGCTTCGCGGACACAGCCACGGTGGATATGACCAACAGTGACGGCTCGCTCGCCGCGCCCGCGGACCCTAAGCTCATAACCCAACGTATTGAGGCCATCTACCAGAAGGCTCTGGCCTCCCGCCCAACAACTGACGCTGTATTCGAGGAGATACCGGATGACGGAAGTGACCTATGCTAGACTTCCAGAAGCTGGCGAGCGTATGGGACAGGATACCGGAGGAGGACAGGAAGTGGCTGGAGTCACTGGACCAGGCCAACCAGAACATCTGGGACCCACTCCCAGGACCCCAGACAATGGCCTACGAGAGCGAGGCCGACATCATTGGCTATGGGGGAGCAGCGGGTGGTGGTAAGACTGACCTAGCCGTTGGTAAGGCGCTAACGCGTCACCAGAAGGTAATGATCCTCCGTCGTGTGGGTACCGAGCTCACAGGCATTGAAGACCGATTAACCGACCTATTAGGAGGCCGCGATGGCTACAACAGCAAGAACAAAATCTGGCGCATCACCGCGCCGCGCAAGATCCAGATCGAATTCGCTTCCATACCCAACGCCGGGGATGAGCGTGGCTATCAAGGTCGCCCTCATGATCTTCTGGTCTTCGATGAGGCAGCCAACTTTCTTGAATCTCAGGTACGCTTTCTCCTGGGCTGGCTACGTTCTACTGATCCTAAGCAGCGCTGCCAGGCACTCATGTGCTTCAACCCTCCAACGAGCTCGGAAGGCCGTTGGGTCGTTGATTTCTTTGGCCCTTGGCTTGATGACAAGCACCCCAACCCCGCGCTACCTGGCGAGCTACGGTACTTCGCGACCATCGCAGGTGATGACGTTGAGCTACCCGATAAACGGCCGTTTGTTCTCGCCCCTAACGGCGAGCGAATTTACGAGTTCAGAGCAAGCGATTATAAACCGACTGAGATCATCACACCACTCAGCCGCACCTTCATCCCCTCACGCATCAGCGACAACCCCCACCTCTACGGCACAGGCTACATGAACACGCTCCAGGCGCTGCCTGAGCCATTGCGCTCGCAGATGCTGAATGGTGACTTCAAAGCCGGTATGCAGGACAGCATGTGGCAGCTATGCCCAACGGCCTGGGTGGATGCGGCCATGGACCGGTGGAAGGATCTGTGTCCTAAACCACCCATGGACAGCATGGGTATCGACGTGGCTCGCGGGGGCCAGGATAACACCATCATCGCTCGGCGCCACGATATGTGGTTCGACAAGGCCATCGTGCAGCCAGGCACAGCCACGCCCGACGGCCATACGGTTGCGGCCATGGTCATCGCCAACCAACGCGACAACGCAGTGCAGCACATCGACGTCATCGGCGTAGGCGCTAGCCCATACGACGTGCTCAACAGCACCAAGCAACAGGTCGTAGGCGTGGACGTGCGGGTATCAGCCACGGCCACTGACAAGTCAGGTATGCTCACGCTGTTCAACATGCGCTCGCAGCTCGGGTGGAAGTTCCGCGAAGCGCTTGACCCTGCCAACAACACCGGCATCGCGCTGCCACCCGACAAACAACTGCGTGCGGATCTGTGCGCTATCCACTGGTGCCTACAAGGTAAGACCATCAAGGTCGAGAGTCGCGAAGAGACCATCCACCGCATCAAGCGCTCACCTGACTGGGCATCGGCGTACTTCCTCGCGCTCATCGACACGCCCAAGCTCTCGATGTTTAGGACAAACAAGGAGCGGCAACAGACCACGTTCTACGATCCGTACGAGAACCTCGGTATGCTTAACAAGAGCAATGAGCCGTATGATCCTTATAAGAACATGTAACAGGACCTAGAGATGATCGAAATCCGTGAAGATTCGTTCTCTGCCCATGTCGACGCGGTGAGCGAATTGATCGCCGCAAACTGGGACGAGACCGGCTTCGGATTCCCCTTCATCCTCGATAAGGAGCTGTACGCAAGGCTCGAGGACTTAGAAGTTATCCTCGGTGTGGGCGTATTTCGCGACGGCAAGATGGTGGGCTATTCATTGTCCTCGGTCCTGCCTCACCCCTTCAATCGGGACATCACAGTCTGCTACTGCGACGCACTGTTTCTGGTACCCGAGCTACGCGGCACAATCACGAGCGCGCGGCTCCTACTCGAGACAGAGCGCTGCGCCAAAGCACGAGGGGCATCCCGCATGATATGGGGTACGCGCCCGAGCAATGGACTGCGCGAAGCACTGGATAAGCGAGGGTACACCACCGTCAACGTATCGATGATGAAGGAATTATAGAATGACAATCGACCCCATAACAGCCACCATCGGATCTGCACTCCTCGGCGCCGCTATGTCGGGCTTTCAGGGCCAAAGCCAAGCGAAACAGGCGAAGAAGACAGCCTCAGCCAATGCCGAAGCAACCGCTAAGACCCAGGCCCAGGCGGAGCAAGAAATCAACCGCAAGAACGCGAAGAGCCCCGACACCGCGGCTCTCCTGTCACAGAACCAACAAGATGCCGCAGGCGGAAGCTCATCGGCCACCATGCTCTCAGGCCCAACCGGCGTTGACCCCAACTCGCTGATGCTCGGCAAGAATACCCTCTTAGGCGGTGGTGCATAACCAATGGCAAGCTACATGGAGCCAGAACAACTGACGTACAACCAGATCGTGAAGCGCTGGGCTGCGCTCGAGACCGAGTTCACCTCGTGGCGTGAGCATGGGTTTCAGATTAGCAGCTATCTGCTCCCGCGCTCCGGGCGTTTCATCACGTCGGACCGCAACAAGGGCGGACGCCGCCACAACAACATATTGGATTCCACGGGTACCCGCGCATTACGCGTCTTAGGAGCTGGTTTAATGGGGGGCGCAACGTCGCCCGCACGCCCGTGGTTCCGTCTCGCCACCTCAGACACTGACCTGATGAAGCTACAGAGCGTCAAGGTGTGGACCAACACTGTGTCGCGCCTGATGCTCGACATCTTCCAGCGCTCCAACACGTACCGTGCGCTGCACACCATGTACGAAGAGCTCGGCGCCTTCGGCACCGCAGCCTGTCTCATTATGGACGACGACAAAGACGTCATCCGCATGTACCCGCTGACCTACGGCGAGTTCCGCATCGCGACCAACGCCCGCGGCGAAGTGTGCACGCTCTACCGCCAGTTCGATAAGACCGTGGTTGAATTGGTTGACGAGTTCGGCCTTAAGAATTGCTCGACCGCAGTGCAGAACATGTATAACAGCGGCACGCTCGACGCCTGGGTCACAGTGCTCCACGCTATCGAGCCGCGCAAAGACCGTAATCCAGGCCGCCTCGACGGCAAGAACATGCCGTACAAGTCCGTGTATGTTGAGCTCAACAACCGGGATAAGACCGTCCTAAGCGAATCAGGCTTCAAGATGTTCCGCGTGCTGTGCCCGCGTTGGTCCGTATCGGGCGGCGACATCTACGGCAATGGCCCGGGCATGGAAGCCCTGGGCGACATCAAACAGCTCCAGCACCAACAGCTCCGCAAGGCTGAGTGCATCGACTACCAAACCAAGCCGCCACTCCAGGTGCCGACGACCATGAAGAACCGCGAACTCGACCGCCTGCCAGGAGGCACCTCGTACGTGGACATGGCCAGTGCCAGCAACCAAGTGAAGACGCTGTTCGACGTGAACCTGCGTCTCGACTTCCTGCTCGCTGACATCCAAGATGTGCGCCAGCGCATCAACCAGTGCTTCTACACCGATCTGTTCTTGATGCTGTCGCAGGCCGACAACACGAGCATGACAGCCACTGAGGTTGCCGAGCGGCATGAAGAGAAGCTCCTGATGCTCGGGCCTGTGCTCGAGCGCTTGCACAACGAGCTGCTCGATCCACTGATCGAGATCACCTTCGCCCGCATGCTCGATACCCCAGGCCTATTGCCTGAGCCACCGGAAGAGCTGCAAGGTGCAGACCTCAACGTGGAATTCATCTCGATGCTGGCCCAAGCGCAGCGCTCGGTGAGCACCAACAGTGTTGACCGCTATGTCATGGCCTTGGGTAATGTGGCCCAGTTCGTGAACCCAGACGTGCGTGACCGCTTCGACGCCGATCACTGGGCTGACGCCTACGCTGACATGCTCGGCATCGATCCAGAGATGATCGTCGACGAAGAGATCGCCGCACAGAAACGCGACGCACGCAACAAAGCACAGCAACAGGCCAACGCCGCCGCGCAAGCGGAGCAAATGGCTGGTGCTGCGAACAAGGCAGCCAATGCACCGACGGAGGGTAAAAATGCTCTTACTGACGTCATATCCCAGTTCAGCGGCTATACGTCACCGCAAGGGCAGTGACGACTACTACGAGGAAACTGGCGACCGGTATCTCACCATCGAGGTGCACGAGCAGCAATACGATGACCCACCCGTCATCCTCGACCAATACGGCGTACCATTCCCGCCGAGCTACAGTAAACCAGCGCTAGGCTTCCACCTGCCGCAGACACGAAGTACACGGAGACGAAGATGAAACTCACGAACATGGCACTCGCCGCCGATGAGCAGAAGGAATACGCGATGCTGTGCTGCGATGAGGGCATGCACAAGTATCCGTACAACCTCTGCATCACTCTTGGCTCGGACGAGTGTGATAAACTCGGCATCACCAACTCTTTCTCGGCGGGCACAATCGTGACCATCCAGGCCATGGCTATTGTGGAGAGCGTGACTGAGGCTGTCGAGGACGACGGGGACGACAAAGGCAACGACATCACAATGAGACTACAGATCACCGACCTGGGCGTAGAGCCACAGGGCACAGCGACGGACGCGGCTTCGCGCCTGTACGCTAAACCAACCAACAAGGAGTAACGACCATGGCTACCATCCCTATCACATCAGTCACCACCGGCAACTCGCGGGTCATCGCCCGTTCGTGGGGCCCGATGGCTCAAGGCGACGTAGGCGAGAAGTTCAGTTTCTCGCACTACTCGGACAAAACGGTCCACATCTACGGCGGCTTCGGCACCGGCGCGACGATCACCATGCGCGGTAGCAATAAGCCAGACGCAGACGAGAATACCTCGGCCGACTGGTTCACCCTCACCGACGCGCAGGCGAACGCCATCACCAAAACAGCGGCGGCGGGCGAGGTCATCCTCGAGAACCCACTGTGGATCAGCCCATCGGCGGGCTCGGCTACTGATGCCACCGCAGCCATCACCATCACACTAAACGGCAAGGAATAATACCATGGACATCGAACTATTGAAGGGCTTCATCGCCAAGCAAGTATCGCAACTCAAGGTGTACCAGGAAGCGGAAGCTGTCGTGGCAAGCCTGGAGTCGCTCGCCTCGCACGAGGCGTATCTGAGCAATCAGATCGTCACACTTTCCGAAGGCCTCGTCGCTGCGCGTGAAGATGCTGCCAAGCAAGTATTGGACATCGAAGCTGGCGTAGCCGCGGTGAGAGCGGACGCCGAGCGCAATATCGCCAGCATTACCGCCGCTGTCGAGAAGGGTAAAGCGGCTGCTCAGAAAGAGCTGGATAAGCTGGACGCTAAGATTGAGAAGACGAACGGCCAACTGGATACCCTGCTCGCTAAGAAAGAGGCAGTCATCCAGGAAACTGCAACGGCCGAAGAGTATCTCATGAACCTCAAGGACGAGAGCGCAGCCATCCAACATTCCATCGACAGCCACAAAGCGGCGATAGCGAGACTGTAGTATGGCCGAGTGGAAGTACAATGACCCAGGGGTTACGTACAACCAAGTGGGCCTGAAATACAACTTCCTCAGCGGGGTGATCGCGGTACTTGATTTCTTCATCCCCATGAGGCGCAGACGTAGGATGAGATGACCACCAACTTCCCGACAGCGCTCGATACGCTAACCAACCCGACGGGCACCGATGACGTGTCCGTGGTGGATCATGCTGCCCAGCATGCGGATGCCAACGACGCCATTGAAGCACTGCAAACTAAAGTCGGGATCGACGGCAGCGCAGTGCCGACGTCATTGACCTACCAGATGGCAGCGAAAGCACCTATAGCCAGCCCCTCGTTCACGGGCGGGACGACGGTGACATCCTCCCTGGCGAGCGCTTCACCAGTAGGTAGGCTTGGCGGCACTACTCCTGCTTGGGATGTGGACGCTAGCGTTGCTTTATGCGTCACCGGCGCCATCATGCAGGCCAACACGGCGGGCAATGGCTCGACGCTTCAAGGAACAAGCTCGGCAGCTAACGAAAACCTCTTCATTCGCCCCAAGGGGACAGGGGTTCTTGCTCTATACGGCGGCAACGGCACGTATCTGCAATCTGGCACCGCGCAATTCACTGGCGCAGGCGCGGTGTTTGCTTATTCATTCCGCGGTTTCACAGCTAACACGGCCTATTCGTTCACGGGCTTGGCAGATAGCAACCTAACGGCGGCGACTGAGTGCTCCAGTTTTGACTTAAATTTTGCGCAGGTTAAGACTCACTTAGCTGGCGCTATTACAACGCAACGGGATATACGTTTACGGGCATCAACACATGCTTTCGCATCGGCAAGCACGATAACGGATTCTATAGGCGTTGCTCTTGAAGGAGCGCCCATAGCGGGGACGAACGCAACAATTACGCGTTCCACTACTTTCGATACAGGCACTGCAAACGTAGGCGCGGGAACGGCGACTAGCTATGGTGCGCGGATTAGGCCTAACACGGGAGCTACGACAAACTACGCAGCGCGGATTGATGGGGCTATCGACCTCGGAGGAGCTGGGGCCGGTACGTCGGGCTATGTGCTTACCTCGGCGGGTGCTGGCGCGGTTCCTACGTGGGCTGCGCCGGGCGGCGGCGGAGGTGGAATCGACGCCGGGTACAATATGGCAATACGTAATAAAAACTTTTAGAGGATAAGAAAATGGCTTCAACCCCAGCATTTACAACTACACCAACGGCGGCCAACGTGCCCACTGGTAATACTATCGCCACGGCCAACACGGCCAAGAATGGAACGGGCACGGTAGTCAGCGTGTTCACTGCCGGTGCCAGCGGTGCCAAGGTAGATACGATTTTGTTTCGTGCGCTCGGGACTAACGTAGCAACTGTTGCTCGCGTCTTTCTCAACAACGGGTCAACAAATGCCACCGCTGCAAATAACGTGCTAATTGGCGAGATAACGCTTACCGCAACTACGCTATCCGAAGTAGCGGCCCTGCCTGCGTACGAAATACCAATTAACAGGGTTATTCCTGCCGGTTACGAAATCAACATAACCATCGGGACAACGGTAGCCGCTGGCTATGCTATCAGCGCGTGGGGGGCGGATTTATAATGGAGCACAATCTCATCCAATTCACCAAGGGGCTTGACTGCCAAGCCTATCAAGAAATTGTCGATGGCATTGTCATTTGTCACCGCGATTTAGATGGGAATATCTTGGAGCTACCGGAAGTAACCGAATCATATTTTGTTTCCACTGCTACCCCGGATTGGGCCGTCTAATGGATATGGTCAATGGATTTTCGCAACTGCCAAATAATTTTGGCGTGCAGGAATTTAGAGCAACGGGCGGGTCGTGGCAGACAGTTAGAAAGCCACGCAATGCTCAAACGCTCTATGCACTCCTAATCGGTGGCGGTGGCGGCGGTGGCGGCGGGTTCACTCGTGCTGCTGCGGCGGCTGGTGGCGGTGGCGGCAGCGGCGG
>Ga0075464_10000609_pt1 | contig 15751 bp, 17 predicted proteins | sample DEB19_08_DNA_5_FD_75068 | JGI IMG/M metagenome (GOLD analysis project Ga0075464, IMG submission 75068) | Aqueous microbial communities from the Delaware River and Bay under freshwater to marine salinity gradient to study organic matter... | ecosystem: Environmental > Aquatic > Marine > Coastal ...
GGGCGCGTGTACCGGGGCCGCCCCGATGCTTTTGCGGCCGACGAGGTGCCCGCCATCAACATCCGCCGCTCCGACGGGCAATTCAACGCCAGCGGGCGCGGCGCCGACCATGCGGTGTTCGAGTTCGAGGTCGAGCACCAGGTCCGCGGCGATGCCTGGGAGACCGACGCCGACAGCCTGCACATGCAGGCCCACGCCGCGCTGGCTGCCGATGCGCAGCTGGCCACTCTGGGTGCCGGCCTGCGCTGCACCCGCACCCAGGCCGCCGGCGATACCGGTGACCAGACGCTCGGGCGCATCACCGCCACCTACCAGGCCCAGGCGCTCGTGCGCGTGGGCGACCTGACCGCTTTGGTCCGCTGACCAGTCCACTCCACCGGAGACCACCCCATGATCAATTTCGGCGCCGGCAAGCTCATCGCCATCCCCACCAACGACTACAACGGTGCGGTCATCGCCAACCCCACGCCGGTCATCCTGGCCGTGCTGCAAGACGTCAGCGTCGACCTGTCCGTCGAGATCAAGACCCTGCACGGCAACAAGCGCTACCCCGTGGCGGCCGCCCAAGGCAAGGGCAAGACCGAGATCAAGGCCAAGAACGCCGACATCAACGGCGGCGTGCTGGGCAGCCTGTTCTATGGCCGCGCATCGGCCGCGGGCATCAAGGCCGCGGTGCTCGACTTCTCTGCCACCATCCCCGGCACACCCTTCCAGGTCACCATCGTGCCGCCGTCGAGCGGCACCTTCGTGGCCGACCTGGGCGTGCTGATCAACGGCGTGCAGGCCACCCGCGTGGCCAGCGCCCCGACGGTGGGTCAGTACACCGTCAGCGGCGCAGGCGTCTACCTGTTCAATACCGCCGATGCCGCCAAGACCGCGCTGATCAGCTACGAATACAGCGCCACCACCGGTGGCCAGGTGTTCAACCTGACCAACGACATCATGGGCGCCACGCCCAGCTTCACCACGCTGCTGCAAGCCTCGTATGACGGCAAGACGATGGTCATGAAGCTCAACCGCTGTGTCAGCGGCAAGCTCAGCGTGCCGCTGAAGAACGACGACTTCGCCATGTACGACTTCGAGGCCGAAGCCTTCGAAGACAGCACCGGCTCGCTCGGCTACATCTGCTTGTTCTGAGCGCCGCTGCCATGACCCATCAAACCATCACCCTGGGTGATGTATCGCTGCTGGTGGCGGCCATCCCGCTGGGCCGGCTGCGCAAGATCGTCGTCACCTTCAACGCCGTGGGCCGTGCATTTGCGCAGGGCGCCGTCGACGAGGCGGTGCTCGACCAGGTGTTTGTGCTGCTGTCTCTGGGCACCGGCAAGCCGGTGGCCGAGCTGGAAGAGATGCCCGGCACCTACCCGCAGCTGCTGGAAGCGGTCAACGTCATCGCCGACGTGTGCGGCCTGCGGCCCAAGGAGGGCGGCGCGCCGGGGGAAGCACGGCCGGGGACGACATCCCCGGCCTAGACCCTTGGGACGCCCTCTACACCGTGCTCATCACCTGCACCGGCTGGACGTGGGACTACATCGACCAGCACGTCACCCTGCCCATGGTGCGTGCGCTCAACGCCAGCTGGTCCCTCTTGCCGCCGCCCGCCCTGGCGCTGCGGCGCATCGGACAAGCCTTGGGTGTCAAGGCGCCGGCCGGCCCGCCCCAGCGGGCGGCCACGGCCGCTGAAGCCATGCGCGATGCCCAGGCGGGCGGTTTGCCCGTGATGCTGGGCCGGCCCGATGACCCGATGCTGGCCTTTCTCGACTTGCCCGACGCACCGCCCAACCCCAGGAGCTGACCATCGCCACCTCGCCCCGCGCTCAAGTCATCCTAGACGGGGATGTCGGGCCCTTGCGGCAAAAGCTGCGCGAAGCCACGGCTGGCATCAACAGCTTCGGTCGCGACAGTGCTGGCGCCTTGGGCGACACCTTGGGCCCTGCCCAGGCCTTGCAGGCCCGGCTGGGCGGCATCGCGGCGGTCATCACCAGCGGCGCCTTCGCCGCGTTCGTCAAGACCAGCATCAACATGCAGGACGAGATGAGCAAGTCGGCGCAGAAGGCCGGCGTCAGCACCGAGCAATTTAGCGGCATGGCCTACGCCGCCAAACTGGCCGATGTGGAGGCCGCCCAGCTCGGCAAGACCTACACCAAGCTCAACGCCCTGCTCAGCGATGGCGTGCAAGGCCAGAAAGAGGCGGTCGAGACCTTCAAGCGGCTGAAGTTCGACCCCAAGAACTTCAAGGACGCCGACGACCTGCTGCTGGCGCTGGCCGATCGCTTCGCATCCCTGCCCGACGGCGTGTCCAAGTCGGCCTTGGCGGTCGATGTGTTCGGCGAGAAGTTGGGACCGGGGCTGATCCCATTCCTCAACGGCGGCCGTGCTGGGCTGGAATCGCTGCGCGAAGAGGCTGCACGCCTTGGCGTGGTGATCGACACCCAGACGGGCAAGGCGGCGGAAGAATTCAACGACACGCTCACCCGCATCAAGACGCGGGCCGAGGGAGTTGGCATGCAGTTCGCCAAGGCCTTGCTGCCTGCGCTGCAGGCGGTGGCCGCCGAGTTCACCAACGTCGAGCGCACTGGCGGTGCTGTCGAGACCATGGCCTCTGGCTTGCGTATCGGCGTTGAAACGCTGGCCGTTCTGGGGGCCAATGTGGCCTACGTCTTTGCCGGCACAGGGCGGGAGATCGGTGCCCTCATGGCGCAGGTCGGGTTGCTGTGGGAGGTGCTTCGGGCCCCGCCAGCCGAGATCGCAGCCACCGCCAAGAAGAACTGGGCTGGATTCACTGCCATCGGTGATGCCGTGAAGGCCGACGCTGCGCGTGCGCGGGCGGCACTGGACGACTTCGAGCAACGGGTCATGCAGTTGGGCCAGTATTCGGCTGCGGCGCGCGCGCGCGAGGACCGCGGCTTCACGCCGCCTGGCGCCGCGCCTTTCGTCCCGGGTTCCAAGCCGGCGCCGGCCGCAGCCAAGGAAAAGGCCGACACCGATCGCAGTGTGCTGGCCACCTACGAACTGGTGCTGGCCGAAGAGAAGCGCGCTGCGGCCATCCTCGACCAGGGCGCCGAGTACGGCAAAGAGCGGGAGCTCGCCTTCTGGCGCTCACTGCTGGCCAGCGCGCAGATGGGGTCGTCCGACCGCACGGCCATTCTGCGCAAGGCGGCGGGCCTGGAGGTCGACATTTCAAGCAAGGCCGCCAAGGACCGCCTGGCGCTCGATGCCGAACTGCTCAGCCAGGCCGAGCAATTCGCACTCGGCAAGGTTGACGGCGAGCGGGCCGCCGCCAAGGCCGCGCTCGACCTGGGCCAGATCACCGCGGTGCAGCAGCTGCAGCTCGATGCCCTGTATGAACAGCAGCGCTACGAAATCCAGCGCGCCGCGTTGCAGCGCCGGCTGCAGCTGCTGGCCGCCGACCCCACCACCAGCGAGGTCGAGAAGCAGCGCGTCATGGGCCGCCTGCTGCAGCTGGAACAGCAATACCAGGCCCAGGTGCTTCAGATCCAGGCCGGGCTCACGAAGGAAGGGCTCAACCCAGCCATCTTCGACGGCATGGGCAACAACTTCACCGCCGGCCTGCAGAGCATGCTCACCGGTGCGCAAACCTGGAAGCAGTCCCTGGCGGGCATCTTCCGCAGCACGGGCGACATCTTCCTGGCTGAGGTGGTCAGCAAGCCCGCGGCGCAGTACATCGCGAGTCAGGCGCGCCTGCTGGCCGCCAAGCTCGGGTTCGTCGCGTCGGAAACCGCGGCCACCACAGCAGGCGCCGCCACCACCGTCGGCGTCAAAGCCACCGAGGCGGCCATCGTCACCGGGGCCAACGCGGCAGAGGCCGGTTCTGGCGCCGCTGCTGCCATGGCGCCCATCCCCATCGTCGGGCCTGGCCTGGCGCTGGCCGCCATGGCGGCCGTCTTCGCCGCCGTGTCGGCCATCGGCGGCAAGAGCGCGGCGGGTGGGTATGACATCCCCTCGGGCATCAACCCGCTAACCCAGTTGCACGAAGAAGAGATGGTGCTTCCCGCGCACATCGCCAACCCGCTGCGCGGCGCGCTGGCCGACGGTGACCTGGGCGGCGGCAGCGGTGGCCGGCAGGGCGGCGACATGAACATCAACATCCGCGGCGCCGGCGCGGGCGATTTCTTCATGGTGCACAAGGCCGACTTGGTCAAGGCCCTGAAGTCGGCACGCCGCGACCTGGCCTTCTGAGGCCCCAACCCCATGAGCAACGCCGTCTATCCCTCCCTGCCGGGCCTGATGTGGCCCTTCCGGCGCACGCCGGTGTGGAGCACCACCGTCTCTACCACACCCAGCGGGCGAGAGTGGCGCAGTTCGGCCACGGCCTACCCGCGGTACCGCTACGCCCTGCAGTACGAATTCCTGCGCACCGCTGCGGCCTATGCCGAATTCCAGGCGCTGTTCGGCTTCTTCAACGCCCGGCGCGGCGGTTTCGACACGTTCCTTTTTCTCGACCCCGAAGACCGCACGGCCACCGCGCAGGCCTTCGGCGTTGGTGCTGCGGGCGTCACCACCTTTCAGCTGGTGCGCGCTTTCGGCGGGTTTGTCGAGCCGGTCTATGAACTGGTCGCCGCACCCGCCATCTACGTCAACGGCGCGCTGCAGTCGTCGGGCTACACCGTCAGCGCCGCGGGCGTGGTCACCTTCAGCGTGGCGCCGCCTGGTGGCGCGGTGCTCACCTGGACCGGCAGCTTCTATTGGCGCGTGCGCTTCGATGGCGACGAGCTCAGCTTCGAGCAGTTCCTCGCCCAGTTCTGGAAGACAGGCGACGTGCGCCTGATCACCGTCAAGCCATGAGGCAGCCCACCTGGGAGCCCACCGAGGGCGGGCTGGTCATCTGGCTCAACGCCAACCGGCAAGCCGTGCCGGTCGATCTGTGGACCATCACCCTGCTGGGCGGTGCCGTGCTGCGCTACAGCGGCGGCGATGCGCCCATCACCGTGGCGGGCCTCACCTGGGGCCTGGGCCCCGGCCTGCAGCGCGGACGGCGGCGCCAGACCATCGGCGTCTCGGTCGACACCCTCAGCCTCAAGGTGCTGGCCGACAGCACCGTGCTGGTGGCTGGAACGCCCATCTTGCAGGCGCTGTCCAAGGGCGCGTTTGCAGGCGCCACCGTCAAGCTGGAGCGGGCGTTTCTTGACGATGCGCGTGTCTGCCGCGGCGTGGTGCCCAACTTCTACGGCCGTGTCGGCGCCATCGGTGTTGGCCGATCCGGGGCCACGGTCGAGGTTCGCTCGCACGCCGAGCTGCTCGACGTCATGATCCCCGGCGATGTGTACCAGCCCGGCTGCCGCAACACCGTGTTCGATCCGCAGTGCGGCCTGTCTGCCGCGGCCTTCACCGTCACGGGTGCCGCCAGCACGGCGGGTGACGCCACCCGTCGCGTCATCGCCAGCACCAGCGCCGCCGTCATCGCCAAGCCCGCGGCCTGGGCCGACCTGGGCGTGCTCAGTTTCACCAGCGGGCTCAATGCAGGCGCCAGCCGCACCGTGCGCTCGCACGCGCTGGGGGCCGGCACCGCCAGCATCGTGGCCGTGTACCCGTTCCCGTTCGCCATCGGCGCGGGCGATGCCTTCACCCTGCGCGCCGGCTGCAACAAGTCCAAGGACGGCGACTGCACCAGCAAGTTCTCCAACCTTGCTCGCTTTCGGGGCGAGCCCTACATCCCCGCCCCGGAGACCGTCACATGACCGCGCTTCGCCAGGCCGAGCTGCGCCGCCGCGTGGTGGCCGAGACCCACACCTGGGCGCGCACGCCCTACCACCACCACGCCCGCATCAAGGGCGTGGGTGTCGACTGCGCGCAGATCTTGGCGGCCGTGTTCGAGGCTGCCGGTGTCGTGCCCCACCTCGAGCTTGGCAACTACGCCCCCCAGTGGCACCTGCACCAGGGCGAAGAGGTTTACCTCCGCTGGCTGCACGACGTGGGCGCGGTACGCCTGGCGCCGGGCCTGCACCCGCAGGCGGGCGATGTGGGCGTCTGGCGCTTCGGCCGCACCTTCAGCCACGGTGCCATCGTGGTCGAGGGCGGGGTCGACCCGCTGTTGCTGCATGCCTACATCGGCCGCGGCGTCATCGTCACCCGCGCGTCCGACGACCCGCTGGCCGGGCGCGAGCACTGCTACTGGAGCGCCATCTGATGGGCGGCTCCACCATTGCCACCAGCGAGACCAAGCTCGAGGCGCTCAAGCTGCAAAGCAGCGCCTACGGCGTCACCATCCCCGTGCTGGGCGGCGTCAACCGCATCCCCGGCAACCTGGTCTGGTATGGCGACTTCAAGGCCGTCCCCAAAACCACCACCGAAAGTGCCGGCGGCAAGGGTGGCGGCGTCAAGACGCAAAACACCACCTACACCTACAGCGCCAGCGTGCTGATGGGCATTTGCCAGGGCCCGGTGGGCGCCATCGCCCGGGTGTGGAAGGGCAAGGAAGTGTTCGAAGGCGGCTGGGCACCCGCGCAGATCGCGACCGCCAGCGAAACCTACACCCCGCCCGGCTCGGGCGCCATGACCTACACCCTGGCCCACGGCGCCACGCTGCTGGGCGGCGTGTCGATCAGCTACACCGAAACCGTCACGGTCGTCGGCGAGTCCACCAACTGGTATTACGACACCACCGTCACTCTGGCCGAAGGGCGCGACTACACCCTCGTGGGCGCACTGGTCACCGTGCTCAACAGCGCCGTGCGCGGTGTGGCGCTGGCCGTCGGCTACCAGTGGGGCAGCGGGTCGCCCAACCTGTCGCCGCTCACCACGCTGGGCATCACGCTGGCCAACGGCAGCATGGCGCAGTCGGCCGCGGCCTGGTTGACCAGCAGCCACGCCGACCAGGCCCTGGCCTACCCCGGCCTGGCCTACGTGCATGCGCAGAACTACAGCCTGGGCAGCGGCGCCCAGGTCGACAACCACAACTTCGAAGTGCAGGGCGCCGGCGCCTACCGCTACGGCGCCAGCCTGCCCGACTGCAACCCCTGGGAGTTTGCGGCCGGCGTGCTGGCCAGCGGCCGCTACGGCGCTCGCATGCCCGCCACCGCGTTGGATCTGCAAGGCGCCATCGACTATGCCGCCGCCGCCGGTCTGCTGATGAGCCCGCTGCTCACCGAGCAACAGCGCGCGGGCGATTTTGTCGACGCGCTTTGCCGCATGACCAACTGTGCCCCGGTGTGGTCATTCGATCGCCTCAAGATCGTGCCCTATGGCGATGTCGCCATCACCGGCAACGGCGTCACCTACACCCCCAACGTCGCGCCGCTCTATGACCTGAACGACGACTGCTGGCTGCAAGACGGCAGCGACGACCCGCTGCGCTGGGCCCGCAAAGAGCCGGCCGACCGCTACAACCATGTGCGGGTCGAGTTCAACGACCGCGCCAACGCCTATAACAAGGCCATCGCCGAAGCCAAGGACGATGCCGACATCTCCACCGGCGGCCTGCGCACCATGTCCACGCTCAGCGCACCATGGATCTGCGATGCGGCGGTTGCCGGTCTGGTTGCGCGCATCGTCATGCAGCGCAGCCTCAACATCAGCGGCGCCGGCACCGTCAAGCTGCCCTGGGCCTACTGCCTGCTCGAATGCATGGATCTGGTCACCCTGACCGACGAGGCCCTGGGCTTCGCGCAGCTGCCCGTGCGCATCACCGCCATCGGTGAAGACGAAGACGGCATGTTGGAGATCGACCTTGAAGACTGGCCGCTCGGCACCGCATCGCCCACGCGCTATCCGGCGCAGGTGTCGGCCGGCTTCCAGCACGCTTACAACGCCAGCCCCGGCGGTGTCGATGCGCCGGTGTTCTTCGAGGCGCCCGTCAACCGCACCACCACCGGCCTGGAGGTCTATGCCGCCGTCAAGGGGTCGGGCGCCTACTGGGGCGGCTGCAACGTGTGGGTCAGCCTCGACGGGCTGAACTACAAGCGCATCAACACGATCTACTGCGGTGCGCGCTACGGCAAGCTGGCCGGTGCGGTCAGCGGCGGCAGCGTGCCGGTCACCAGCTCGGGCCAGTTGATCGGGGGCAGCCCGGCCGATGCGCAGGCCCTGAACACCCTGTGCTGGGTGGGCGGCGCAACGCAGGAATTCATGGCCTATGAAACCGCCAGCCTCACCGGGCCCGGCGCCTACACCCTTGGCGGCCTGGTGCGTGGCGCCTACGGCACATCGGCCGCCTCAGCCCATGCCGTCAATGACCTGTTCGTTCGGGTCGACGACGCCATCGCCAAGAGCGGCCCGCTCGACCTGGCGCTCATCGGCGAGACCATCAACTTCAAGTTCACCAGCTTCAACATCTTCGAGGCCGGCGAGCAAAGCCTGGCCGACGTGGCAGCCTACAGCTACACCATCACCGGCGCCATGGTGCTGCTGCCGCCTGCCGCACCCACCGGCCTGGGCTACACCCTGGAACCCTTCGGCGCCAGGCTCTACTGTGCCAAGAACCCCGAGCTCGACGTGGTTGGCTACGAATGGCGCCTGGGCAGCACCTGGGCGGCCGCGCAGGTGCTCGACAAGCTGGGCGGCACCAGCCACCCGCTGGCGCTGCAGATCACCGGCAGCTACACCGCTTGGGTGGCAGCGGTTGATGCGCTGGGCAACATCAGCCCGCCCAGCAGCATGGCGCTGGTGATCGCCGCGCCCAGCATGGCCAGCCTGGCCGCGGCCATCGTCGGGGCCGACCTGCAACTCGACTATGCCGGCACGGCCGGTGCCTGGGCGCTGGCCAGCTTCGAAGTGCGGCACGGCACCACCTGGGACGGCGCCACGCCGGCGGGCGAGTACAACATCACCCGGTTATCTCGCCGCATCGACTGGTCCGGCCTGCGCCGCTGGTGGGTGGCGCCGATCGATGCGCTGGGCAACGTCGGCGCGCCAGCCTCGGTAGATGTGGTGGTGACGGCGCCCGGCGCCGTCACCGCGGCGCGCAGTGAGGTGGTCGACAACAACGCCTTGTTGTACTGGTCGCCGCCGGCGACCGGCAGCCTGCCGATCGACCGGTACGAAGTGCGCAAGGGCGTTACCTGGGCCGGCGGCCAGCCGGTGGGCAGCAACGGCAACAGTACGTTTGCAACGGTCTTCGAGCAGCAGGCCGGGGTCTACAGCTACTGGGTGGCCGCGGTCGATTCAGCCGGCACGGCCGGCACGGCGGTGGCCATCGTGGCCACCATCAACCAGCCGCCCGACTATGTGCTGCGCAACAACTATGACGACGACTGGTCTGGCATCACCCTGAACGGGCTCTACCTTGAAGCAGGAAAACTCTACGGGCCGGCGCTCAACGAAACCATCCAAACGCACTTTGAATCGCGCAGCTGGGCCACGCCCGATGCACAGATCGTGGCCGGCTACCCGCTGGTGTTTCAGCCCAGCGGCACCACCGCCTACCTTGAGCGAACGATGGACTACGGCACGGCGCTGCCGGCCACGGTCATCAGTGCCACCCTGTCGGCCACCGACCTGAGCGGCGCGCTGACCACCGTGTGCCAACTGTCCTACAAAGCTCTTGCTGGTGATCCGTGGATTGACGGCCCCACCGGCGATACGCAGGTGCTGGCCAGCGGGTTCCGCTACGCCAAAGTGCGCTTCACGTTCACCGGCACCGGCGGCGACGATCTGGTGGAGGTGGCCGCGCTCAACATCAAGCTCAGCGGCAAGCTCAAGACCGACAGCGGCAGCGGCTCGGCCGTGTCCACCGATGTCGGCGGCACCGTCGTGACCTTCGGCGTGGCCTTCATCGACGTGAACGCCATCGTCGTGACCCCATCTGGCACTACCGCGCGGTATGCGCTGTACGACTTTGTCGACGCCCCCAACCCCACCAGCTTCAAGGTGCTGCTGTTCGACAGTGCCGGCGCCCGGGTGAGTGGTGGTTTTTCCTGGACAGCAAGAGGGTTTTGATCATGAGTATTGATTTCGCAAAGCCGGTGAAGACCGACAACTACGACACGGGGCTGCTGACCAGCATCCGCGCGCACATCGTCGCGCTGGCTTGCCAGCTCGACCCGGCCGACGCGGGCACAGTGACCGGCCCACCCACCGGCGCCCGCCGCTGGATCGTCGGCAGCGTGCCAGAGCGGTACAACGGCACCAGTTGGGCCGAGATGTCGACCGGGTTCCTGAAAGCGGCGACCGCGGGTACCACCTACGCCCTGCAGGCCACCACGATCTCACCCGGCACGGGGCTGACGGGCGGCGGATCTCTGGCGGCCAACCGCACGCTGAGCCTGGGCAACACCACGGTGACGCCGGGCACTTACGGCGGAAACAACTCCATCCCGTCGCTGGTGGTCGATGCACAGGGGCGGGTGACAGCCGCCAGCGTGGTGACACCCAGCGGCACCTGGGCCATCACCGCGGCATCGGCGAACGCACTGAGCGGCATCACCTCGGCGATCAGCTCGGCGGTGCAGTCTGGCACGATCACATCGCTCATCGGGCAGGATTCAAATGGCAGTCTGTACCGCTACAGCATCACGGCCCTGAATGCGTTTTTTGGTGGCGGAACGCTGAACGCCAGCATCAATGGATCAGCCGCGGCGCTGGCCACCGGCAACAACTACCAGATGAACGCGCTGGGCGTAGGTACATCCAACGGAACAGCCGGGTCGATCTACGCCACAGCCAACATCACGGCTTACTCTGACGCCAAGCTCAAGCGCGACGTGCGCGTGATCGACGGTGCGTTGGCCAAGGTGGCCGCGCTGCGCGGCGTGACCTATGAGCGCATCGACCTGGCCGACAAGCGGCGCCACACCGGCGTGATCGCCCAAGAGCTGCAGGCCGTGCTGCCCGAGGCGGTGTGGCCGGCTGACGACGACACCCTGACCGTGGCCTATGGCAACGTGGTTGGCCTGCTGATCGAGGCCATCAAGGCGCTGGACGCCAAGGTGGCGGCGCTGGAGGCGCGCGCATGACCACCACCACCGGCGCCATCGGCCTGGCGGCTGTGCAGGCCGAGTTCGGCGGCGCCAACCCGATCAGCCTGAGCGAGTATTACCGTGGTGGGGCCCGGGTGCCGGCGGGCACGCTGGCGGGCACCAGCGGGGCGCAGATTGCGACTTCGGGCGCCATCAGGCTCGGCGACTTCAGGGGCGTGGCAGCGTTTGCCATCACCAACCCGTTGACCGGCGGCACCTACACCGATAACGACGCGGCGCCCGGGTCTGCAGCATGCACCATGTCTGTCGGGTCGGATGGGCATATCGGCTTTGTTGGCGCCGCATCGGGCGACCTGGGTGGGCAAGATTGGGGTACGCCCACCACGGCGGGCATCGGCAGCGGCTACTGGGTGCGAGTGACGCTGACATCGGGGGCGTTCTCGGCATCGGACGGCTCGGGCTGGCTGCAACTGTCCACCAGTCGCAACTGGACCCGCAACCGCCCGACCGGCGGCAGCGGAACAACGGGGTGCACCTGCACGGTGGAGATTGCCACGGACAGCGGTGGGGCCAACATTGTGGCTAGCGGATCGTTTGCGCTGAGTGCGGTGCACACATGACCGCTGCCCTGGACGCTGAGCAGGCCGCCGCGCTGAATGCGCCGCATGTGGTGCACGCGGTGGACGCGGCCGGCGCCTACGTGGGCCTGGTGCAGCTGGCCGGCGGCCTGGTGCGCGTGAGCGGCCCGCCGCCCGGCGAGTATTGGCGCTGGGATGCTGGTGAGTGGGTGCCGTCGCCCACCATCGCCCAGGCCAAGGCGCAGCGCTGGGGTGACATCAAGGCGCAGCGCGAGCTACGTCTGCGCGGAACCTTCACATCCGGCGGCAGGCTGTTCGATCTGAGCACCAGCGGCAACCTCAGCGGGGCCGTGCTCGATGCCGTGATCGCCCTATCCAACGGCGAGCCATTCAGCCAGTTCTGGGTACTGGCCGACAACACATCGGCCCCGCTGACCGCGGCCGAGACCATCGCCGCCGGCCGGCTGGCCAAGAGCTTGGTGACCGGCCTGTGGCAGACCAGCCAGGCGCTTCGCGAGCAGCTCGACGCGATCGATGACGAGGCCGGCACGCTGGCTGAGGTGGCAGCGGTGGTTTGGCCGGCGTGATGGCGCAGCGCTGTCCAGTTTTTGGTAGAAACTGGACGGCTCAGCGGGCAAACATGCTGCACATCGTCAACTGAGCCGCGTCATGACCCTTGCAATCCTGATCCTGAGTGCCATCGGCGGTGCCGGCGGCATGGCGGCAGCCGTGCGCTACAACAGCCGGGTGCGGTCGATGGTTTCGCCCGCTGCGCGTGCCCAGGGGGGTGGGGGCGGCCCGCGCCCTGAAGGACCCAAGTGAATCACGGCCTGCCGCGCATGTCGCTGCAGCGCTGTTTTTCTGGCTTGAGTGGCGTGCTGCGATCGATGCTGTTGTGGTGGGAGCGGCAGCCGCACCATGTGCCGGCGGCTGTAATGCTGCTCACCATCTGGCTTGTTTTCTATGCATGGGTGTACGTGCCCGACGCACTGCAGGCCGAGGCGTGGAACATGGGCGGTGCGCTGGGTCGCATCGTGCTGCTTGGCCTTGTGGTGCTGGCGTATCGCAGCCTGCCGGTGACCGCCGCTGCGCTGTGGTGGTGTTTCGAGGATGCGCAGGTGGTTGGCTGCGGCGTGCTCTGGATGTTTGCGCCGTGGCCGGTGGATACCGGCGGCGGGCGGTGCAGTGATCTGCTGGGTTGGCCGCTCGGCATGGTGGGCATCAGCCTGGGCAGTGCAGCGGCCTGGGTGGTGTTTCGCCAGGCCAATTTCGTGCGTGAGCCATGACACCACCCGACAACACCCAACTCGACATCGTTACCGTGGCGGTCGTCGCCATCAGCGCATTGGCCGGTGGCGAGGTGGCGCGCTACGCCGGGCCCTACACCGTGATCATTGCGGCAGCGCTCACCGGCTCGATCATCGCGTTGATGCGCAGGCCTGAAAGCCCCCGCCTGCAGGCGCTGGCCTTCATCGCCTGGGTGACGCTGCTGTCGGTGCTGCTCACCGGTGCGTTGGCCGCGCTGGCGGTGCACCTGTTGGGCCAGGCCGGGCTGCAAACTGAGCCACGGTTTTTGCTGGTGCCGATCAGCGCTGGCATCGCAGCCGTAGGGCATGACTGGCCAGCGGTCGGCACCTGGGCGGCGTCCGTCGTCAGGCGGTTTGTGGCCCAGCGCCTGGGGGTAGGAAAATGATCGGCGGCGAAGTGCTGCTCGTCGTGCAGGCGGTCTGCACCGTCATGGCCATGTTTTCGATTATCTGCCGCGCAGCAAAGATGACGCGCGCCACGCCGGTGCTGGTGCGCTGGCAGCATTCGGCATTGTTCGCCGGGTTGGCTTTTTCGCTGGTGCTGCCTTCTATCGCCGGCAATGTGGCGTTGGTGACTGGCGCTTTGGGCTGGCTCACGCTGTCGGCGCACCGGTGGCGGCACGGCGTGCCGGCCGAGATCCGGGAGGATTCAGGCAGCCGTCCCCGGGCCTCGCCGGACTAAGTCGCTGTCCAGTTTTTGGTAGAAACTGGACAGCGGCTGCGCCGACCATCGGCGCATGCCCGGCATCACCCTTGCGCAAGCCCAAGCCCAGCTCGATCTAGCACTGGCCCAGCTCACTGCCATCCAGACCGGTGGCGTCGAATTCAGGCTGGGCGACCGCAGCATCAAGCTGCCGACCCTGCCCGAGGCGCAGGCCAGCGTGCAGCTGTGGCAGGCCGAGGTGCAGCGCCTGTCGGCCGGCATCACCCGCCGCGGGCCTCGCGTGTACGGCGTCAGCATCTGAGCATGGCCGACCACCTGCGCCTCAAGCTCGGCCGCGGCTCAATCGACGTGCCATGGTCGCGCGTCGACCGCGCCATCCAGGCTGCCTTTCCTGGCTGGGGCGGGCGCCGCCTGCAGGCTCGGGTCGGCCACGAGATGGTGGCCCAGATGGGCGGCTACAACGGCGCCAGCAACAGCCGGCGCAGTCTGACCGGTTGGAACCCGCTGGCCAGCGATGCCGACAACGACACCCTGCGCGATCTGCCCACGCTGCGTGGCCGCAGCAGCGACCTGGTGCGCAACAGCCCGGTGGCCGGCGGCGCGATCAACACCACCGTCACCCATGTCATCGGCACCGGCCTGGCGCTGCAGTGCGCCGTCGATGCCCCGCTGCTGGGCCTGGATGACGACGCCGCCGACGCATGGCAGCAGGATGTCGAGCGCAAATTCAACAGCTGGTGGGCGAGTACCGACTGCGACATCACTCGCCACCAGACCGGCTATGGCCTGCAGGCCCTGGCGCTGCGCGCCGAGTGCGAGCGCGGCGACGTGCTGTGCCTGCTGACGAAAGCGCCCTGGGCCCGTGGGCCGGTCAAGCTGGCGCTGCAGATCATCGAAGGCGACCGGCTGTGCAACCCCGACCGCAAACCCGACACCGCCGGTCTGGTGGCCGGTGTGGCCATGGATGCCAATGGTGCGCCGGTGGACTACCACATCGCCAGCGCCAACCCCTACCGCCGCGGCGGTGCGTCGGCGATGAAGTCACTCACCTGGCAGCAGGTGCCGGCGTTCGGGGCGCGCACCGGGCGGCGCAACGTACTGCATATCTTCGAGCGCCGCCGGCCTGGCCAGACGCGCGGCGTTCCCATGCTGGCCGCAGTGATCGAGCCCCTCAAGCAGCTGGAGCGCTACACCGAAGCCGAATTGATGGCCGCCGTGGTCAGCGGCATGTTCACGGTGTTCGTCACCAGCGAGGGCAACGCTGGCGCCTCGCTGGCACCGTCGGCAATGAATGGTGCCGGTGCTTCTGGAAAACAGACCGGCAGCGGCTGGGACGGCAAGCTCGGCAACGGGTTGGTGGTCGACCTGGGCACCAACGAGAAGATCGAGACGGCAAACCCGGGCCGGCCGAACGCCCAGTTCGACCCATTCGTCAGTGCCATCATCCGGCAGATCGGACTCGTGCTCGAGATCCCGTATGAGGTGCTGGTCAAGAGCTACCAGAGCAGCTACAGCGCCAGCCGGGCCGCGCTGTTGGATGCCTGGCGCGTATTCCGCACGCGGCGCGACCGCATGGCGCAACAGTTCTGCGCGCCGATCTACGAAGCCTGGATGGATGAGGCTGTGGCCACCGGCTACGTGGCCGCGCCAGGCTACTTCGCCGATCCCTTGATCCGCGGCGCCTGGTTGGGCGCCATGTGGATCGGCGATGGGCCAGGGTCCATCGATCCGGTCAAGGAAGTTGAAGCTGCCGAACGCCGCGTGGCGTTGGGCATCAGCACCCACGAGGCCGAGAGCTTGTTGCATGACGGCGGCAAGCTGCGACCCAAGATTCGCCAGTTGCTGCGTGAGCAGACGCTGATGAGTGGGCTTATCAAGGTTTTGCGGCCGGGGGCGCCTGCGCCGATTCCGGTTGCAGCAGACAACACGGATGGGGATTGATCATGGCAATCAGGATGCGGCAGACGGTCAAGACGGCCACCGGCACTTACGAAGGCGGCGACATCATCACCGGTCTATCTCCGATCCTGGAGTCTCAGCTGATCGACGGCGGTTCGGCCGTTGCCGTTCCGGGTGATGCTGGCATCATCCCGGCCGACAAGGTGCCGGCAATCCTGGGTTTGGTGTCAGGGGAAGGAAAACTGCGGCGCCCGATCTTTTCCTTTGCCGCAGCCTACGCGCTGACAAACACACGGCAAGCCAGCGGCACGGGCGACACGATGGCGGCGGACGCGACCATCACGCGCCTGGGTCAGCCTACCGTTAAGCTCACGCTGCCGACCAATGGCACCTATTGGGCAGAGTTGGCGCTTCCGGCGCTGGCCTACA
>Ga0075464_10000610_pt1 | contig 15742 bp, 16 predicted proteins | sample DEB19_08_DNA_5_FD_75068 | JGI IMG/M metagenome (GOLD analysis project Ga0075464, IMG submission 75068) | Aqueous microbial communities from the Delaware River and Bay under freshwater to marine salinity gradient to study organic matter... | ecosystem: Environmental > Aquatic > Marine > Coastal ...
AGAAAAAGCAGCTGACCGCTTGTCCCTATCGCACAGACCGTCAACATGATTGCCTTCGTCCATCTTCAAACCTTCATCAACTGGGTGACAACGCTATGCACCCGATTGCGCCACACCCAACGCGCCCAGCTGCGTTGCTCCTCCTTGTGGGCAGCAGCCCACTGCGTCGTCTCGCCTTGCTGGACACGCCGGGCGCGGCACACTCGGCCACATCCAGCTGTTTTTTCTAGGTTTGCATGAAAAAAAAGGCGCATGGCGTAGACCATTACGAAAACTTTCCGGTCGCCTCCTTGTTGTGCCCACCCAGGCTGCGGCCCGCCATCATGGCGATTTACTGGTTTGCGCGTACGGCAGATGACCTGGCCGACGAAGGCGAACAAGCACCAGCAGCTCGCCTGGCTGATTTGGCCGCTTATCGGGATGATTTGGCCGCTTGTGCAACAGGCAACCCGCCATCCAACCGCTGGGCAGCGGTTTTTACGCCGCTGCGCAACGTCATCGAGCAACACCGCTTGCCCGTTGACTTGCTGGCAGACCTGCTCAGCGCTTTTGAGCAGGACGTGACGAAAACCCGCTACGCCAGCCAGGCCGAGCTGCTGGACTACTGCCGCCGGTCGGCCAACCCAGTGGGGCGTTTGCTGCTGCATTTGTACAACGTCAGCGACGCCGAATCGCTGGCGCAAAGCGACTGTATTTGTAGCGCACTTCAGCTGATTAATTTTTGGCAAGACCTGGGGGTGGACATTCCTCGGGGTCGCATTTACCTGCCGGCAGACGGCTTTGCACAGCATGGCGTTGAAGAAGCGGCGCTGTTGCATCTTGACGTGAACCCGGCCACCACGGCACTGGTAGCAGCCAACGTCGCGTGGGCCCACACGCTGATGCAGCACGGCGCACCGCTGGTCAAAAAAGTACCGGGCCGCGCAGGCTGGGAACTGCGGCTGGTGGTGCAAGGCGGTTTGCGGATTGCTGAGAAAATTGAACAGCTCGGATTTGCCACTCTTGGGCGGCGTCCCACACTGAAGGCGTGGGACGGCGTGGTGATGCTGTGGCGTGCCCTGTGGATGTGAATAGGGTCATGCAACAATTGGAACGATGACCCCTGAGCAATACGTCCAGCAAAAAGCCGTCTCATCTGGCAGCAGCTTTTATTACGCCTTCCTGTTTTTACCCAAAGAGCGCCGCGCCGCCATCACCGCGTTTTACGCGTTTTGCCGCGAAGTCGACGACGTGGTTGACGAGGTACAAGACCCCGGCGTTGCGGATACCAAGCTGGCTTGGTGGGAGGGTGAAGTCGCCAAGTCTTTTGCCGGCCAGCCCAGCCACCCGGTCATGAAAGCCTTGATGCCGCTGGCTGCTGCCTACAACATTGAAGCACGTCACCTGCTGGCTGTGATTGAAGGCTGCCAGATGGACCTGGCGCAAAACCGCTATCTGGACTTTGCCGGCCTGCAGCGCTACTGCCATCTGGTGGCGGGTGTGGTGGGCGAGGTAGCCGCCCATATTTTTGGCCAAACGCAGGCGCAGACCACCGCTTACGCCCACAAGCTGGGCTTGGCGTTTCAGCTGACCAACATCATCCGTGATGTGGGCGAAGACGCCCAGCGCGGCCGCATCTATTTGCCCCTGTCTGAGCTGCAGCAGTTTGACGTGAAAGCGCATGAGCTGCTCAAGCGCGAGTACTCCAGCCGCTTTACGGCCCTGATGGCTTTTCAAACCGAACGCGCACTGAGCCTGTATGACGAAGCCCTGGCCATGCTGCCTCTAGAGGACCGTCGCACCCAAAAGCCTGGCCTGATGATGGCCAGCATTTACCGCACGCTGCTCAAAGAAATTGCGCGGGACAACTACCAGGTACTGCACCAGCGCGTCAGCCTCACGCCACTGCGCAAGTTTTATCTGGCGTGGAAGACACAGGCGTTTGGGACCATCTAGTGACACCCGTGCCATGAAAGTAGCCATCATTGGCGCAGGCTGGGCGGGTTGTGCAGCCGCCGTTGAAGCGACCTGGCTGGGTCACCACGCGACCGTTTTTGAAGCCGCCCGTACAGCAGGCGGCCGGGCCCGGCGGCTCGATGTTGAGGTCAATGGCCAGACCATCGCCCTCGACAACGGCCAGCACATTTTGATTGGCGCCTATTCACAGACCCTCAGGCTGATGGCCGATATGGGTGTCAACATCCCCCAAACGCTGCACCGCATGCCGCTGACCCTGCAGTTCCCCAACGGCAACGGCCTGAAGTTGCCCAGCTTGCCCGCCCCACTGGACGCCCTGGTGGGCATTGCATTGGCGCGTGGCTGGTCATGGGGCGACAAGCTGTCATTGCTCACAACTGCCGCGCAATGGCACATCAACAAGTTTCAATGTGCGCCGCATCAGCCGGTGGCTGATTTATGCAGCAACATCTCGCTGCGCGTCATGGCCAGCCTGATTGAACCGCTGTGTGTGTCCGCGCTGAACACCCCGACTGATCGGGCCAGCGGCCAGGTTTTTTTGCGGGTGCTGAAGGATTCGCTGTTTGCTCCTGAAGGAGGCTCCAACTTGCTGCTGCCCAAAGCCGATTTGAGCGCCCTGCTGCCCGATGCCGCGCTGGCCTGGTTGGCAGGCAACGGCGGCCATGTGCAACTGGGCTGCAGAGTCAACAGCATCAGCCTGCAGGAAAAATGCTGGCATCTGACAGACGCAACTGGCGCAGGGCTCGGCGAGTTTGACAGCGTCATCTTGGCCTGCCCGCCACTTGAAGCGGCCAGACTGGCCCGCAGCACGGCCGAGCCCTGCACGGCATGGCTGGACTCGGCAGAAGGCCTGCAGTATGAGGCCATTGCCACCGTGTACGCCCACGCACCGGACGCACGCCTGGCCCAACCCATGCTGGCCTTGCCATCGAGCAGCCAGCAACCTGCCCAGTTTGTTTTTGACCGGGGACAGTTGGGCGGCCCGGCCGGTCTGCTGGCTTTTGTGGTCAGTGCCAGCCAGCAAAGCAGCGCCGAGCTGGCAGTGCAGGTCACGGCCCAGGCGGCTGATCAGCTCGGCCTTCATCACATGCAGGTGCTGCAAACCGTGGTCGAAAAGCGCGCCACCTTCGCCTGCACGCCAGGCCTGCAGCGGCCAGCGGCACAAGTTGCCCCTGGCTTGCTGGCCTGCGGCGACTACATCGACGGCCCCTACCCAGCCACGCTGGAAGGCGCGGTACGCTCGGGTTTGCAAGCGGCTGCGCTGCTTGAACGGCGCTGAATACGCTATGGATTCAGGAGCTGCTCGCGCACGTATTGATTGACTTTGAGGCACTTTTTAGGGGTGAAAAGTGCCATTTTTCGGCTTAGAACACGGTTGTTGAGGCCCCTTTCCCCCTCTGGGGCTTCAACAACTCAATTTTCACTCGTTTTCACCCCTATTTTAGGGCTCCAATCCAATAGATACATGCGCCAGCAGCTACTAAATATATAGCGAACAGTTTCTAGCGTGCATGGACTCGTGACGAGTTTTGAGACGCCGACAGACGACTAACAAGCTGTCATTCGGGTCAGTCCAGCGTGATGCCGGCTTCTTTGATGACCAGGGTCCATTTTTTATATTCAGCCTGCACAAACCGGGCGGTCTCAGCGGGCGGCACCCAGGGCTTGGGCTCGAACCCGCCAGCGCTGAGCTGTGCTCTCAGCTCCTCATCGGCCAGCGAAAGTTCCATGGCCTTGTTCAGTCGCTGGATCACTTCGGGCGGCGCCTTGGCGGGTGCGAACAGTCCGAACCATGAAGTCATTTCCACACCCGCAAAGCCGGCCTCGCGCGCCGTCGGAATGGCGGGGAAAGCAGCATCACGTTTGGTGCCAGTGACAAACAGCGCATGGACCTGTTTGCTGTCGATGAATCTTCTGGCAGAAGGCAGGGTATCAATAAACAAATCAACACGCCCGCCCAGCATGTCGGTGTACGCGGGCTGGGCGCCCTGGTAAGGAACCTGAACAATGTTGACGCCGGTCTCTTTGAGGAAGGCAGCTGCCAGCACCTGCTGGCCGGTACCCGAGCCCGCCGTTGCGACGTTGAGCTTACCGGGGTTGGCGCGCGCAAATTTGATGATGCCGGGCAAGTCACTGATACCGAGGTCGCGCCTGGCAATCATCACGTAGGGGCTCTCGGCAACGATGCCTATGCCAACAAAATCGGTCAACGGGTCATAGGGGAGTTTTTTGTACAGCGCGCCATTGAAGACAATATTGCTCAGCCCGCCCATGGCCAGCGTGTAGCCGTCAGGCGGAGCGTTCAGCACGGCCATGGTGCCAACCAGAGAGCCAGAACCAGGCCGGTTAGCCACCACCATGGTTTGGCCCAGATGTTTGGACATGGCTTTTTCAAGCCGCCTGGCCACCAGGTCAAAGCCACCTCCAGGCGCGGTACCCACGATCAGCGTGATGGATTTGGACGGATAAGGCTGGGCGCTGGCATCAGCAGCAACGGCGGCAAGACCGAACAGTGCGCAGACCGTGAAGAAGGCGGTAAAGATTTTTTTCATACGGCTTTGCTTTCCCTATTTTTCAGCCAGGCCTGTCCACTGCGGTACAGCGCCTTTTCTTCATCGCTGTTGGGATCAGGGATGGTGGTGCTGATCGTCAAGCCGCCTGCCGACTGCACATAGGCCATGTGGCGAAAACCAAATGGTTGCTTTGCCAGCCGTTCCACATCCAGCGACAGCGTTTCACCCGGCACAACCAGCTGAAGAAAATCCTTGTCGTACACCGGCACACGCCGCTGAATACGCCAGTCGCCATTGACCTTGACCAGAAAATCAAGGAAGCGCCCGTACACGGTAGCGTCCACCAGTTTGTCATGCACCATGCTGCGCGCCAGCAAGGTGATGCGGGTCTCGGCAAAGGCCCTGTCGCCGTTCACCCCGGATGTCGTGCCGCCTATCAGGTGCATGGCGCCGCGGTCTTTGGGCTGTTGCCTGCGCATTTCCACACTGCGGTCTACAAAAACGCTGGCCGGGCCGTCAAACCAGGAGGTGATCATCGTGGCGTCGTCGGTGTAGCAGGACCGGAGCTTGTCAAACTCACCCGCATCGCGCCAGGTGCCCCAGTTGAGCAGCAGTTGCGTGATTTCGAGTTTGTTTAAAAGGTCATTCGATTTGGCGGTGTCTTGCATGTCGTGTGGTTTCGCTTGCTTGCTTGTTTGATGATTTGTTGAACTGTTGGCCAGGTTCAGGGCAGATTCACACCCGCCCGACCCTTCAGGCCCAGCATCTCGCGCGCTTCGTCGGGTGTGGCGAATTCAATACCCAGCGGCTCCAATATGCTGCGTATGTTCCTGACCTGATCGGCATTGGATTGCGCGAGCTCGCCCCGGCCCAGATAAAGTGAGTCTTCAAGCCCGACGCGCACGTTGCCGCCCATGAGCGCGGCATGCGTGATCTGCTGCGGCGTGATGGGCAGGTAGCGCGACATCGTCGGCGTGTGCACCGACCCTGACACCGCACAAGTGATGATGATTTTTTCTGTGAGGGGACGGGCCATCAGACGGGTTCCGCAATGACAACGTTCTCGATGTGGCCTATGCCATCAATTTCGACCCGCATCACATCGCCGATCTTCAGCCACTGGGGCGGGGTCATGGCCACACCGACGCCCGATGGCGTACCGGTGGCCAGCAGGTCGCCGGGCTCCAGCGTCATCACGGTCGACAAGTAGGCAATCTGATCAAAGATGTTGTGAACCATCTCACCGGTGTTCACCTCCTGCTTGAGCTGGCCGTTGACCAGCATGCGCAGCTTGAGGTTGTGCGGGTCGACGACGTCATCGTCTGTCACGATCCACGGGCCAATCGGGCCGGTGGTGTTGAAGGACTTGCCCAGCGTCATGGTGGCCGAGCGTTTTTGCCAGTCGCGTACCGAGACATCGTTGCAGGCCATATAGCCGGCAATCACCGAGCGCGCATCGGCAGCAGACACATGGCGGCAGCGCTTGCCGATGACCACACACAGTTCGGCCTCGTAGTCGAGGTTGTCCGACACGGTTGGCATGTGCACCGGGTCGAACGGGCCGTTGACGCAGGACACCTGCTTGTTGAACCAGACCTGCGTATCAGGCACCTGCACGCCAAGCTGGCGCGCTTCTGCCGCATGCTTGGCGTAGTTCATGCCGATGGCGAGGAACTTGCTCGGGTTGGGCACCGGCGCCTCAAGACGCACGTCGGCCAGCGGCCAGGTCACGCCCTTGTCGGCGTTGACATCACGGGCGCGCTGCATCATGGCCGCCCCGCCAGACAGCAGCTCACGCATGGTGCGGGGCAAACTGGCGTCAGAAGCTGGCAGGTCAACGACCTTGTCGCCGATGATTTTGCCGATCGAGAGGTGGCCGCGACACGAGAAGGTTACGAGTTTCATAGATGCAGTTGTTAGTTGTTAGTTGTTAGTTGTCAATTTCAGGATATTCAAACGGTCTCAGGTACAGGCGCTGCGGCCGGTGCGCCCACGCCCTGCATCTGCGCAAAGACAGCGGGCGGCTGGTGGCCCCAGATGCTGATGCGGTTGTACTCACGCACGTCATCCCAGTGGTCGGTGATCTGGCGGCCGGTAGCGCCCACCTCAACCTGCCAGCCGTCAGGACCGACGCTGTAAAAGCTGACCATGCCGTCGTTCTCATGCTGGCCCAGCATGTTGGCCAGCGGCGTACCGGCAGCCAGCGCACGCTCGAAAGCAGCGCCCACATCGGCGACCTGCTTGACTTCAAAATTGATGTGGTGCAGTTTCTGCGGCAAGACTGGTGCGGGTATGTGCGCCACTGCCAGTGAATGGTGGCGTGCATTGCAGTGAAAGAACGAGACCTTCAACTCCACCGGCCCCATGGGCAGGCGCAGGGTGTCGGAGAGCTTCAGGCCCAGGCCATCCAGCGCAAATTTGCACGACGCTTCGTAAACATCAGCATCGGTCACGCCGAAGACAAAGTGACCGAAACCCTGGCTGCCCGTGACAAAACCATGGGGGTAGGCGCTGCTGGCAAATGGCGTGGCGGCTTCTTCAAGACCCAGCACCAGCTCGACCTCGACGCCCCAGGGTGATGGCACACAGACCATGTCCTTCACGCGGCGCTCTTGGTTCTGGGCAGGCGTTGCGGCGACAGGCTCCAGGCCCAGCTTGCGCAGGCGGGCAATCGCGGCATCCAGCGCTTGGCGGCTGGCGAGTTCAAAGCCAATAGAGGTCGCATCATTGGCCGATCCTTCTTTCAAGACCACACGCTGCGCCTTGCCATCTGCGCGCCAGGTTGAAGCGCCGCCCGGCGTGGGAGCGCCTGGCATCAGGCCAATGACGTCGCCGAAGTAGTGGTTAACGGCAGCCGGGTTGCGGCTTTCAAGGACGATGTAGGCGGATTCGATATCGGTTTTCATGAGGCGTGTTCCTGTATTTCGCGTAAGCGCACCTGCTACTTGTTGGCAAGTGCTTTGGCTTTGACTTCGTTTTCAAGCATGGCGGCGACCAGCTTTCGCGCATGCACCAGGCCAGCATCAGACGCAATCATGACCAGCGGCACACTGCCCTGTCTGTCCAGCGATGTCTGCTGTGCCTCAACCACTACCTTGTCTTCTGCAAATGTGACGGGCAGGCTGGTCAACAGCTTGTTGCGCCCCTCTGGCTCGTCTGGCGAATAGGTACGAGCACCCGACCAGAAATAGTGGGTTGTCTTTTCTGTTTCAGGTGTCTGCAGGTTCAAGCCCCTGAAGGCCAGGCCACCCTCGCGGTTACCCTCACGCGCGCCCGTCCCCACGTCTTTGGCACCGGTGTGAATGCGCACCACAGCCGGCGGGAAGAAGTCAATCTCCATCCAGCGGTCAACCGTTGGCGTGTTGAACTTGTGCCCGGCCACGTAGGCAGGCGGCGGTACAGAGTTCATCATCCAGCGCGTGACCTTCACACCCGTCGCTGTGCGTTCTGTTTTTGTTTCAGCATCCGAATGCGCCTGCGGCGTGCCGCCTATGGTGCGCTGGTGCACATAACCGACGTGCGTCAGGTCCATCAGGTTGTCGGTGATCAGCTGGTAATTGGCCGCAATGGAATACCGGTCCTTGATCCAGACCCAGCCTGGGTCGCTGTGCCACGGGTGGCGCACGATCAAAGCCGGATCTGCCAGCGCCGGCTCGCCCATCCAGATCCAGAGCATGTCGTCTTGCTCCACCACCGGGTAACTCCTGACTTTGGCTTGCGCAGGTACACGCTCCTGACCCGGCACCTTGACGCAAACGCCTTGACGGTCATACACCAGTCCGTGGTAGCCGCACTGCAGCTGGTCGCCAATCACGCAGCCGTGCGACAGCGGCAGCGCGCGGTGGCAACAACGGTCTTCCAGCGCGAGTGCGGTGCCGTCTTCGGTGCGGTAAAACACCACCGGCAGCTCAAGCAGCACGCGGCCCAACAACCCCTGCGGTTTGACCTCATCGGCCCAGGCGCCCATGTACCAGGCGTTGTGTACAAACATGGTGTTTACCTTTCAATCGTTGAGAAGAAGCTTTTTTATTGCAGCGGCTTGGCACCGATGTCTTGCAGTACTTTTTCCCAGCGCACGCGGTCGTCGTTCCAGTACTTACCGAACTGGGCTGGTGTCAGGTTTTTTGCGAACACACCAAAAGCGTCAAAACGCTCGGTGAGCTCCGGTGTTTTGGCGACCTGAACCACATCGCGGTTGACGCGCTCAATCGCCTGGGCGCTGGTGCCCTTGGGCGCGATGATGCCGAACCAGCCGTTGATGACCATGCCGGGATAGGTTTCGGCCACAGTGGCCACCTGCGGACGATTGGGCAGGCGTGATTCGGAGAACACGGCAATCGCTTTCAGCTTGCCACCCTTGATCATGGGATCAATGGGCGGAATGCCGTCGATGATGATTTGCGCATCGTTGTTCATGACCGCCGCAATCGCTGCGCCGCTGTTGGCATAGGGCACGGCGCGCATGGGAATACCTGACGCTCTGCCAAGCACTTCACCGGCCAGGTGAGGCACCGAATAGATGAACGGCGAAGTGACGACAAATTTATCGCCGTCCTTCTTGGCCATGGCCATCACGTCGGCCAGCGAATTGGCCGGCGAAGACGCGTTCACGGCCATCATCATCGGGCCTTCGGCCACCAGCGCCACGGGCACAAAGTCTTTCACTATATCGACCTGCGCGTTTTTGAACATGTACGGTGACAGCGTGATGACCGAAGCCGGTACAAATGCGAAGGTATGGTCGTCTTGCGTGCCGCTCTTGATGGCGCCCAGGCCGATCATGCCGCCCGCACCGGGCCGGTTCTCAATGATGACGGGCTGGCCCCACAGTTTTGACAGCTTGTCGCCCATGACGCGCGCAACGATGTCCGGCGCTGTGCCCGCAGGCGAGGGTACCCACAGCCGAACCGGCTTGGTAGGCCAGGCAGCAGGCGCTGCTGTCTGGGCCTGTGCCAGGTTGCATGTCAGTAAGGCTGCGGCGCAAACAGCAAGGGCTGTACGGCGTTTGAATGAGGTCATGGGTATCTCCTTTGGGTCTTTAAAAATCAAATAACGCAACTGAATTCAGGTCACAGATTCGAGTGCCTTGCCAACCACAAGGGCGAGCATGTATGCCGCATCGTCAAGGCTGTCGCCGCACCAGGCGATGTAATGGTCGGGCCGGATCAAGGCGTAGTTGCAGCCATACAGCGCGTTTAATGTCTTGACGGGCTGGACAAGCAGCTTGAGCGGCATGCCCACGTCAGCGGCAGCCAACACCAGTGGGCCCACCGCTTCAGCCGCGCTGTGCGTGGTCACCAGCAAGGTAAAACCGCTGCTTGAAAAGTGGTCGTACAGCGAAGCGCCCCTGGCGCTGCCCGCGTCAAGCCACATATGCGGTGCAAGGCATCCTGGCCTGGCGAGCGGTGTGTAGTCGGTGGATTCCGGCGTGTCTGCAGCGCATGACTGACTGTCTGCCAACAACGGCGATTGCCAGTAGCGGCTACCCAGCACCACACCCAGCGAATAAAACTCACGCTGCTTGGTCGCAGCGATCGTGGCCCCAACATCAGCCCTGATGACATCGCCTGCATCTCCTGCGTCCTCGATGCCCGCAACCACCAGCCTGGTGGTACTGGCAGCATGGTTGGCGACCGACTCCTCAATCACACGCTGATGCACCTGGCGTCTTTCAATTTCGTAACTGGACAACAGGACATCACCGCCCCAACCGGACAGTACGGCGACAAGTTTCCACCCTAAATCCAGCGCATCGCCGATGCCCATGTTCATGCCGTAACCGCCAAAAGGCGGATGCAGGTGGCAGGCATCACCTATCAAAAAAGCGCGGCCACTGCCGTAGCGCTCGGCAATCAGCTGGTGTGCCGTCCATTCATCTCGGTTCAAAATCTCAATGTCAATGTCAAAGCCCAGTGCCTTGCGTATCAGCAACGCCGGATCAGACGAGGTGTCACTCAAAATGGGACAGGCAAAAGTCCAGCGGTCGCCCGAGTCCAGCGGAGCAATCACAGAGGGCACCTCTTCATTGACCAGCCAATACATGACGGCGCGACCCAAGCCATGGCGTTCGGCAAGGCCAGGTGCGCGAAAGATGATGTTGTGGTTGTGTGACAGCGGCGACGTGCCGTTAATTTTGATGCCTAGCTGGGCGCGTACCGCACTGCGCGCGCCGTCTGCGCCAACGATGTAGGCCGCCTCAACACTTGTCTGCGCCCCAGTCTTGATGTCATGCAGCACAGCCGTGATGTGGTCGCCATGGTCCGTGAAGTTTTTCAGCTCTGTCTCAAAGCGTATCTCGACACCCGGCAACTCGCTGGCCCGCGCTTTGAGCACGGCTTCAACCTTGTACTGCGGTATCCACTGCGCATGCTCTGAATAGCGCTCGTCCCTGGCCGGGCTACAGTTAAACGCATTGGGAAAGCGGTGCAGCTCGTAACCATTCATACGCGTGGCAAACACCACGTTGGACGGGTAGTCCACCCCGAACGGCGATTCCGCAGCCAGGCGATCAGCAATACCCCAGCGGCGAAACAGCTCACGCGTGCGCACATTGCTGGTTTTGGCTCTGGGTGCAAAACCCACATGCTCATGCCGCTCGACCACCATGCAGCGCCGGCCCTGGCTACCCAGCTCCACCGCCATGGACAGGCCGGCAGGCCCAGCGCCGATGATCAGAACGTCGGTGTTGAGAACTGCGCCACTCACCGGCAGATATTGCGAATTTTTCATGGTCTCCGTCTTGGCGAAAACAGCCGGGCTGTTGCCGTTTATTGGTTTAATGGAGCGACTTTAGGCGTCTGCGAGATAATTGGATAGATCATTCATTGGATACAGGTTATGAATAAATTTGATGACCAGCAACCCGAGCTTGCAGACCTCAAGGCAGTCATGGCATTGATGGAGCACGGCACTGTGACACGCGCCGCTCAAACACTGGGCACCAGTCAGTCGGCGTTGAGTTACCAGCTTGACCGCATGCGCAAACGTTTTGGTGACGCGCTGTTTGTACGCATCGGCAACCGCATGGCGGCAACGCCATTCACCCAGCGCCTGGCCGAGCCGGCAGCGCGGGTGCTGCGCATCATGGAAACCGAAATCGGCGGCCTGCAAAGCTTTGATGCGTCGACAACCACCCGTGAATTTCGGGTCGGCATGAACGAGCTGGGCGCCATCACGCTGGTGCCCCGACTGGTCAGGCGTCTCGCAGAGGTCGCGCCGCACGCGATGATCTCGCCAATCCAGCTGGGCTCCGAGACCCTCAGCGCCGCGCTGGAGTCGGGGCAGCTCGACATGGCGATAGGCTTTTTTGCGACATCCGATCCGAGGCTGTTCCAGCAGCGGCTGTACCAGCGTGACTATGTCTGCATTGCGCGCAAGGACCACCCGCAGGTTGGCCAGTCGTTGTCATGGAAGGCCTTCAGCCTGGCGCGCAAAGTGCATACCAGCGCCATCCCCATCACGACGGGCTGGCTGGAAACGCAGTTGCGCAAAGCCAGCTTTGCGCCCAACGTGACCATGGGCATCCAGCACATCGCGGCGATACCCTTTATCGTCAATGCCAGCGACATGGTGGCCATCGTGCCGCGCGAGTTGTACGAGCTGTTTTCACCCCTGCTCGAATTGAAGACCGTGCGCCTGCCCAAAGCCATACCGGCCATCACCATCCGCCAGTACTGGCACCCACGCATCGCCAGCGACCCATCCGTGAAGTTTTTTCGCGAACTGGTCTATGCCGTGGCCAGAGAGCCCACATTCACGCCAGCGCAATCGAATCTGTCACGCCCACGCCTGATAAAGTAAAAAACGTCGACTGCATACCCGCCACCCGCTACAGGGCTACAGGCAAAATTGACACCATGACTCACCTACTTGACGCGCTACAAACCGCAGACCGACTGCCATGGGCTGGCCTCGTGGCTGAAATGGCCTTGCTGTTGCAGGACAGCAGCGTGAGCATTTCACCGCGCCTGGTGCAGTCGCTCGGTGGCGGCGCGAGTTTGTTTGTCATGCCTGCCGTCGACAGCCACACCGCCATCACCAAACTCATCACCTTCACACCGGCCAATGCGGGTACCCACCGGCCCACCATTCAAGGCGACGTGACGGTGTTTGACATCGCCACCGGCCAACGCCGCTTGCTGCTCGACGGCCCCACCGTCACGGCGCGCCGCACGGCAGCTGTGACGGTACTGGCGGCCCAAACACTGGCACCGGACACCCAGGGGCCACTGCTCATCGTCGGTGCTGGCGTGCAGGGCAAAGCGCACCTGGAGGCTTTTGCCGCGGTGCTGGGTACCCGTCAAGTCATGATTGCGTCACGCAGCACGCCCAACGCAGAGCAGCTGGTACTGCACGCCCAGTCAATGGGCATCGACGCGCAGCTGGTGCTGGATGCCAATGCTGCCCTGGCCAGCTGCCCGCTGGCTGTGACCTGCACGCCCGCCAACAGCATCGTTTTAAGCGCCACGCCCAGGCCCGACGCCTTCATCAGCGCCGTGGGTGCTTTCACACCCAGCATGGCCGAGCTGAGCGCTGGCTTGTGCCAGCACATGGCCAGACACGGCACGATCTGGCTGGACACGGTGGATGCACGGCACGAAGCAGGCGACTTGCTGCAAGCCGACTTGGATCTGCGCACCATGGCCACGCTGGGCGATGTGGTGCGCCAAAACGCCCCCAAACCAACCGGGCCTGTGCTGTTCAAAAGCTGCGGCTGGGCGGGCTGGGACTTGGCGGCGGCGCGGCTGGCTATGCGCCAAATGGAGGGTGGTTCGATTGGGGTTTGAGGTTCGAGGTTTGAGCTTTTAACCCGCCACTACGCCAACAAGCACTTTTCAGGCCATTTTTACCCATCATTTAAGCCGCTAGCCCAATGGATATATGCGCTAGCAGCTATAAAAATCGTAGTAACTAGGCGCTGATAAAACGCCCATTCAGTCTTCGCGCAGCGCGCCAGCGGGTTCCTGCGGTGCAACGGGCGTCGCATTTTTTTCGGCAGGCAACTGCTCAGGAAAACACATTTTTTCACCATCCCAGCGCTGGCCGCACCAGCAAGCGCCTTCGGCGTTGATCAGGCAAGTGCCCGTCCCGCAACAACGTAAATCTTCAGTCATCACTACTCTCCGCTGTTAAATGCATTGGAATCGGCGGGTGACTCGCCAATCCGGCCTTGCTGGATGGATCCTCCCGGACGCCAAAGGGTATCGAGCGACAGGCTCCACCCCAAAAGCAACATCGTAAATAATATCAAACAACACAGTTTTGGTACGCTGCCACGGAGACGCTCATGAACGTTAAAAACATCATTGGACTGGTCGAAAAATCATTTCTGGTCATCATCGCGTTTTTTACCATCGCGGCCATGGCCCAGGAGGTGCTGCTGCTGATCAGCAACCGCAAAGTCGAACTCAAAGACCTGCTGCTGATGTTCATTTATGCCGAGGTTCTGGGCATGCTGGCGGCTTTTTACGCCAGTCACCGCATTCCCATCACGATTCCCCTGTTCATTGCGATGACGGCGCTCAGTCGGCTGATTATTTTGCAGGGCAAAGACGGTGATCCCTCTATCTTGCTGTACGAAAGCGGCGCCATCATTCTCATAGCCGGTGCCTGCTGGATCATCAGCCGCATACATACTTCTGATGGGCCCGAACGCTAAAACGCAGTAGCGGCCGGCGAGCATGGTCTCCAAACGCCAACTGCGCGGCACTGAGCCTCTGGGCTACGTCAAACCTCTGGCCTTGCCCAACTGCCCCTTGTGCGGCAGGCCCATGCTGGCAGGCGCCAGCATCGATGAGCACCACTTGCTCCCCAAAAGCTGCGGCGGCAAGGCCAAAGAACCGATACACCGTATCTGCCACCGAAAAATTCACGCCACACTCAGTGAGCGTGAACTAACCAAAGACTTCCATACCTGGACGGCACTCAAGCAGCACCCCGAGATCACCCGCTTCATCCATTGGGTGGCCCGCAAACCAGCCACTTTTTACGACAACTCACGCAAGCCTGCGCGGCGGCGCTAGCAGCTCTGGCGAGCGTGCTGCTATTGGCCACAAAAATAGCCAGCGCCGGGACGTGCGCGTGTTCGCCGTTGGCGCCGCCCAGCATGTTGCGGATGCACTGACACCCGCCTTTCATAACCCACCGGACACACACTGCGCGCCAGCTACGGCACGGCAGGGGCCCTGGCTGCCCGTCCCATTCAGGCCGCACCGCAGGGTAGCCGGAAAAGTGTGGCGGCAAACCTGCGTGCCTTTAAAGTCTGACGGTGAAAATAAGCGGCTCATACTTTTCAGAGGAAAGCTTGCATAGGGTGCAACAAAAATACAAAATGAAAATCATTTTTAGAAATAATCACGAGAGACCGAGACAGCATGAAGCCAGTTCAAAAAATACTGATATGCCTCGCCATATTCATGACAAGCGTTGCAATTGCACAAACAAGTGGTGCCCCGGAGGGTAGCAAGCTTGGTTCAGCAGAGATCGCTGCATTGAGAGACATACTGAAAGAGCCACCTCCTGCAACTGGCTTGCAACAAAATATTGACGCCTATTACAGAAAAATGGATGGTGCTGCATTTCGTTTGGGTGACATGCAAGAAAGAGAAAGAGTGCTCAGGGAATGGAACCAGTTTTCCAATACTTTGGACGCCAGGTGGACCTACGCAAGTTTTTTAATGAACACTGAGAAAATTCAGGAAGGATTTTCTCTTTTTGAAAATTTAATAAAGGATATTAAAAATCCTCAAGAAAGCGTCAGGGCGAGAGCTCGACTTGCCATTAGCTACATAGATCAAAGCAACTTAAAACGAGCCCAAGAACTTTTGAATGAGGCTGATGAAGTTATCAAGGGAAGATTTAATAATTCTCGCTCTGGAAAAGATGCCTATTGGTTTGTCCGAGCTGAAATGGAATACAACAACATACGCGGCAGACTGTATCTTCGGCAAGGAAAATTTGAGCAAGCCCTGGAAGCATCCAGATTGGCTAACCTCAGAGGACTTGAGCTTCAAAAATACGAATCTCAAACCGATGAAAGACAACGTCTGTTCAGTCGTTCTGGTCATGCCTGGGTGTCGACTGAAACCGCCATGATCCAGATTGCGATGGGAAAGTTGTTTGACGCTGATGAATCTCTGCGCGCCTCGTACTCACTTTACAAACAATACGGCTTGACAGAAGACACGATGATTGATTTTTATCGTCGAGTTGCCGATTTACGGTTTAACGAAGGACGATACCCTGAAGCCCTTAAGGTTTTTGAGATGGTCCTG
>Ga0075464_10000611_pt1 | contig 15725 bp, 12 predicted proteins | sample DEB19_08_DNA_5_FD_75068 | JGI IMG/M metagenome (GOLD analysis project Ga0075464, IMG submission 75068) | Aqueous microbial communities from the Delaware River and Bay under freshwater to marine salinity gradient to study organic matter... | ecosystem: Environmental > Aquatic > Marine > Coastal ...
GGAACGACATAAGCGGCTTCGCCAGTCATATTGCCTTGTGCAAAAGCGTTGGCGCCGGTCAAAGCGGCAATGGCCACAACGGCAGAGGCGATCAATGTCGAGTTCATGATGAATTTCCTTAAAGTGAATAAAACAGTCTTTTGACCCATCCGTGTCAGGTGTTCAGGTTTTTCAAGCCTTGGCCACCTGGCCCGGTCTCGGTGAGTCGTTGGTGTGTTGTCGGCTCATCGATGGAGTGAACTTTAGGGTTTACCCGGTGTTTTGCAAACCACCGGACAGACAATACATAATTGCGATATCTGCAATAATTTAATTTTTATATCGCGTTGATTGCGTAAAAGGTTGGTTATGGACCGGTTGTTATCCATGCGTGTGTTTCAAAAAGTCATCGACGAGGGCGGCTTTGCGGCGGCCGCGCGGGCGCTGGACATGTCTCCGGCGGGCGTGACGCGTCTGGTGACGGACCTGGAGCAGCACCTGGGCACGCGGCTGATACAGCGCACCACCCGCAGGCTGGCCCTGACAGACGCGGGTCAAAGCTATCTGCTTCGGGTGCGCAGCATCTTGCAGGAGGTGGACGACGCCGAAGCCGCCGCCAGCCAAAACACCCGCGAGCTGCAAGGCGTGGTCAACATCGTGGCGCCGCCGCTGTTTGCCAATTACTTTCTGGCGACGCAGATCACCCGCTGGCTGGCCCTGTACCCGAAAGTGGCCATTCACCTGCATGCTGACCCGTTTCCGCAAAACCGGGTCGAAGAGTTCGACGTGACCTTCATGGTGGTGGATGAAGGGTTTGACGCCAACGTCGTGGCGCGCCCACTGGCCAAGACCGAGTACGTGGTGTGCGCCAGCCCTAGCTATCTCAAACGCATGGGCACGCCTCAAACCCCCCAAGACCTGGAGCGCCACCTGTACCTGCGGTTCCCGTGGCAGGCGGGATCCAGCCGCGCCTTGCGCGGCATGCGGCTGTCGCGTGTGGATGGCAGCCAGCCCGACATGGAGGTGGGCATGCCGGTGGTGTTTCAGGCCGAAAGCTACGAGACGCTTTTCACGGCGGCCGTCAGCGGCGCAGGCGTGGCCGCGCTGCCCAGGTTTCCGGCCAGTAATTATTTTGAAAGTGGCGCGCTGGTCCACCTGCTGCCCGACTGGATTTTTGGCCGCTACACGGTGTACGTGGCCTTGCCCACCCGCAAACTGATGCCGGCCCGTACCCGAGCCTTTTTGGACTTTACCAGCGAGATGGTGCTGCGCCCTGCCACAGGCGGCAAAGCGCGTTAGGATGCCCGGTCTTGCGTCAAGCCGTACTGTGGACGTCACCCGCTTGTGTAGACATCAATCAACTGCCAGTGCGAAGCGGCTCGAACGCCAGCGGTATCAAAAAAGCGCCAGCCAGCGGCTTCAGGCCCAGGCTGGCGTCGGGTTCGCGCTACTTTCCTGCCCACAGATTCAATCGTTTTTGAATCTCAGCCTTCGGTAGCCTGCAACGTGGGCCTTGCGCAATTTTTGTCAGGCCTTCATGCAAGGCAAGGTGTGCTGCCGCGCCGCTTTCAGCCAAGCCATCCAGCAACCACAGCAATCCATACATCTCCACCCCGTAGTCTTTGGCTGCCGTTCGCAGGGGGCCGTCGCTTGTTAGCAGCACATGGTCCGGTCTGCGCGCACAAGAAAGCGCAAAACAGTCTGGCAGGCTCAACGGTTTGCGTTCGTTTTTGATGCGTTGTGCAAAGCTGACTTCCTCCGGCTGCAAAGCCACCACCTGCAAGCCTAGTGCCCTGAAGTAAGCGCCGTTGTACGGCTCCAGTTCTTTTTCATAAAGCAGATCAGGCACCAGCATGGGTATTCCTGTGGCGAAAGCCATCGCCAGCAAGTCACCCCGCTCTAGGTCAATCAATACGGAGGTGTCTGAAACCAGAAGAATCATGGATGCAAGCCAGTTCTTCAGGCATAGGCTGGCGACAAGCGGGCGTCCAGTTCACGCACGCTGATTTGGAGAAGCTCCCCGGCTTTTGCGCCAGACATGGCGTCCTCCATCACTGCACGCAGGCAAAGACGCTCCATTCGCGTGGGCGTCTCTGCGGCAAATGGATGGGGTTCGAGAGCCGATTTACCCACCCATTTCATCCGCACCATGGTTCCCCACAGGTTGTTAAAAACAGCCTGGCTAATGATGCCAAGTTGTTTGCAGCGCACCACCAGCATCGACACACTGACCTTGAAGAAAGCCTTCAACTCCAGCAGTTCCCCCAATGACAAAGCCGTACGGGCTTTGCCCAACTGCTTGAAAAGCATTTCACTCGTCACTAAAAAAGCACCGGCAAAACGGTCAGCTGCCTTTTCGCCGTCTTTATCTAGCCATTCCCCTTTGAGTTGCAGCACCAAATGCGCCAGCTCGTGTGCCAGCGTGAAGCGCTGCCGCTCGCCGTTGTGGTTTTTGTTCACCACAATCACCGCCACTGGGTGCTGCTTGTCCCGGCTGGCGAAGGCTTTGGAGCCAGAAATTGCCTGCGGCAAGTCAAGTGCAATCACTTTGACGCCATTGCCCTCAAGCAACTCGGTCATGGCGGGTATGGGGTCGATACCAATTTGCCACAAGCGGCGCAAAGCGTTGGCCGCGTCCTCTGCCTGATCGGGTGAACTGATGCTGAACTCTTTGGCCGTGGGTGCTACCCAGTCCAGCATGGCGTCGGGCAACAGCTCTTCAACCTCCAGGTAACGCTCCAGGTGGTCAATCACCACGGCCTCAACGGCCTTTTCTTCTTTGGCACCGGCGGCGGGCTCTTTCCGGAAATCTACCCCCGACAGCGCCATATCACGGTTGCTTAGCAAGTACTCCGGCGAAACCTTCAGTGCCCGTGCCAGTGCAAGCAACACGCCAGAGCCCGGCATCATCTGGTCGTTTTCGTACTTGCCAATCGCCTGCGCCGACACCATGCCAGAAATAGCATCTTCCATTGCGCGCAGCGACAAACCAGCAGCCTCACGTGCCAGCCTCAGGCGGTTTCCAATCATGGCGCTCTCCAAAATGTGTCAAAAATAAGTGAATCAAACACTTGCATGTTTACAAATTAACATTTTATACTTTGTTTTGTAAACTACAAACTTCGTAATTACCCTTTAACCACATCCATTCAAGGAGTTCTTCATGAGCAACCCCAAAGATGTGCACGTTGTCCGCCACGGAGATGATTGGGCAGCCCGTCGGCCCAATACAGACCGGGTATCCAAAGTGTTTGATACCCAGAAAGAGGCGATCGACTACGCCGGAGATGTGGCAAAACGTGACCACAGTGAGTTGCTGATCCACAACCGCGAAGGGCAAATCCGCCATCGCGACAGTTTTGGCAATGACCCCAATCCGCCCAAAGACAAAAACTAGAGCTGTTTGGGGTGGCCTAGCGAGACTTGCTGCTGAGCAGCAAGAAGTCAGTAAAACCCTGACTGGTGGTTTCAAAGTCGTTGCCAAGGGCATCGACTTGGGCCTGGGTGAGCTTGACGTTTTGTTCAAGTGCAATATTGGCTTTGCCCGCAGCCGTATCAAAAAAGCGCCAGCCAGCGGCTTCAAGCAACTGGTTGATTTTGATGCGAGCCTTAGCTTCTTTGGACATGTGCCAATATGGTACTTGCCTATTCGGCAAATCGGGGCCAAGCCGTATTTGCTATTGATTTAGTAGCTGCTAGCGCATGTATTTATTGGTCTGGAGGCCTGAAACATGCCTGAAAACGACCTAAAAATACCCAAAAAGGCTCAAAAATGAGCGTGTGGGCGCTTCAAAGCATCTCATCCGGTGCGAACGGCCCTATCACCTTGACCAGCAGCTTCAGGCCCAGGCTGGCGTCGGGTTCGCTGGTGGCATCTAGCAGGCCAGAGCCTGCCGGGGCGCGCCAGATGAGCTGGCCGTCGACCAGCTCGACGCGGTAGGCGCCGGTGGTCAGGCCGGGTTCAATCAGCGCCGTGGCCTCGCTGGCCAATTGGCGATTGCGGATGGCAATGGCGACCTCGGTGTTTTGCAGTTTTGAGCGCAAGTCCAGGTTCATCGACCCGATGACCAGCAGGCGGTTGTCAACCACCACCGCCTTGGCGTGCAAGCTGGCGCGTGATGCGCCTGATGAGCCAAGCCCAGAGCCCGAGCCGAGACCCGCGCCGCTGCCAAAACTCGGCACCGTGCCGCGCTGCTCGGAGCGCATTTCGTAGATTTCAACGCCCATGGCGATCAGCCCTTCGCGGTAACGTGCGTAGCCTGCGTGGGCGGCCACCGCATCGTTGGAGGCGAGCGAATTGGTCAGCAGCCGCACCCGCACGCCGCGCCGCCGGATGTCGGCAAACTGTTTCATCATCTGCGGTCCGGGCACAAAGTAGGGCGACACCACCAGCAGGTCGGTTTGGGCGCGCGCCATCAGACTGAGAAGACCGTCGACCGTGGTGTTGTTGGACTTTTCAGCGGCATCCGCATCTTCCGCAATTTTTGACGGTTGGTCGACCAGCAGGGTGGCGGCGGCCCATGTCCAGCTGAGGAGGCGCAGATTGGTGGTGTCCGGCAGGGCGGCGATGGTGGTGGTCAGGCCCGCAGGGTTGACTGCCACGCGGGTGACGGTGGTTTTGTTGGGTCTGAGGGTGCCCGCTTCGGCGGCGGGCAAGGGGTTTTCTGCGGCAGCGGCCGCAGGCGCAACGGGCTTGGGCTTGAGGGCGTCAATGTCCTCGGCGTTCATCAGCGATTGCACAGGGTAAGCCAGCGGGTTGTTCCAGTAGCCGTCAAAGCTGCGCGACAAATCGCGCGCGATCCGGCCAGCCGCCAGCACGTCAATGTCCACAAAGTTGACGCCTTCGCTTTGGCCAAAGTAGGTGACGCCCAGGTTACGTCCACCGGTGATGGCCACCGCGTTGTCGGCCACAAATAGCTTGTTGTGCATGCGCCGCTGCAATCTGGCTGCGTCGCTCAGGCTGCCGATGATGCGCCAAAAGGCGGATGCCCGGTTGCTGGGCAGCGGGTTGAACAGCCGCATCTCGACATTCTTGTTAAACGCAAATTTCAAAATCTGCGCGTTGTCGCCTGCGGTGTTGAAGTCGTCCAGCAAAATGCGCACCCGCACGCCGCGCGCTGCCGCTTCTCTCAGGGCCTCGAACAGCCGTTCGGTGGTGTCGTCGGCGTGGATGGCGTAGTACTGCAGGTCCAGCGTTTTTTCCGCCGCTTTGATCAGCGTCATGCGGCTGGTAAAGGCCAGCTCGGCACTGCCGACCAGTGCAAAAGCCGAATCGTTGCGGGTCTTGGCAACAGCGGCGCGAGTCGCCACAGCTTTGCCCAGCCGGGTGCCGGTGTTGTCAGCCAGCGCGGTGCTGACGGGGCGTTGAACATCGTTCGGCAAAGAGGCGCATCCTGTCAGGCAGAACGTTCCCGGCAGCAGTGTCAGCACGCACAGCAGCATCAAAAGACGGGTTGAAAAGGTCTGGACGTGCGGGGTGGACATGGGTCGATTCACTATAGCTCAGGGCTTGCTTTGCGCCTGCGTTCGAGCAGGTGCTGATGGCCAGATTTTTTGTAGGCGGGCGGCTCGTGTTCAAACGGGCGCGTGGATCAGGTTTTTTAATTCAAGATCGATTTTTTCTGCTTCCCGTAAAAACAGGGGCAGCATGCGCTGGTACAGCAGCCAGTTGCCGCTGCTGGCATGGGCTTCAAGGGCTTTTGCAATCGCGGCGCCGCGCTCAATGGCCGCGCTGGCCAAGGAGCCTTTGAGTACATGGATGTGGGTACGGGCCAGTGCCTCGTTGTGTGTGTCACCTGCCAGTTGCAGTTGCGGCAGGCGCTGGCTGATGTCTTGCCGCATGGCTTTGGCCACTTCCATGAGTGCGTCCCTGTCGCCACCCAGCAGACGCAGCAGGCGGGGGACATCTACCGAAGCAGGCGTGCTGGGTGCGTCTGGCGCAGACGCCGCAGGCATTGGCGCGGCTGCAGCCGATACCGACCATGCTGCCAGCATGCCTTGCTGCATCTCGCGCCGGGTTTCCAGCGCTGTCTGCATCGCATGGACCAGTGCATCGGGCGAAATTGGCTTGGAGACATAGGCATCCATGCCGGCTGCCAAATATTTTTCACGGTCACCAGCCAGGGCATGGGCCGTCATGGCAACGATGGGTGTGTGACCTTGGTGAGGCCGCTCAAGGGAACGGATTTTGGCGGTGGCTTCTTCACCGCCCATGTCCGGCATTTGGATGTCCATCAGTATCACGTCGATGCCGCCTTGCCGCCAGCGCTTGACGGCTTGAACACCGTTGGCAACCACTTCGGCTTTGCAATTCCATTCTTCGAGCAGTTTGCGTGTCAGCAACTGGTTCACCGGATGGTCTTCAGCCAGCAACACACATAAGCCCGCCAGCGAGCGGGCTTCCAGGGCCGCCGGCATGGTGAGCTGGCTGGGCTGGCTGGAGGCCTTTTCAAAGACGGCGCTAAAAAGAAAGGCACTTCCGCGCCCCGGCTGGCTGGCCACTTTGATTTTGCCGCCCATCATGCTGACCAGGCGCTGGCAAATGGCCAGGCCCAGCCCGGTGCCGCCAAAACGCCGGGTGGTGGACGCATCGGCCTGGCTGAAGGCCTCAAAAATGGTTTGTTGCTGCTCCGGCGTCATGCCAACGCCGCTGTCACGCACCTGAAACAACACGGATATCTCGTCTGGCTGAAGCCCCCTTTTTGAGGGATTGGCCCAAACCTTGACGCTGATGTCGCCTTTTTCAGTGAACTTCATGGCGTTCGACAGCAGGTTTGCCAGCACCTGCCGCAGGCGACCGGGGTCGCCCATCAGGTAAGGCGGCAGGTCGTGCGCAATGTCCAGGTTGAATTGCAGGCCTTTGGCTGCGGCCTGGGCCATGACGGGCTTGACACATTCTTCTATCCAGCCGTGCAGGTCAAAACGCAGCTGCTCAAACACCAGCATGCCCGCCTCAATTTTTGACAGGTCGAGCACGTCATTGAGCTGCGCCAGCAGCGCGGTCGCTGAATTGTCAATCAGCGCCAGATAGCTTTCCTGCTCGGGCTCCAGACGGGTTTTATGCAGCAGTCGGGTCAGCCCCATGATGATGTTGAGCGGGGTGCGCACCTCGTGGCTCATGTTGGCCAGAAAATCAGTCTTGGCCTGGCTGGCTTGCTCCGCCAGTGCCCTGGCAACGGTCAGCTCCTGCTGTGCCAGCTTGCGGGCTGTGATGTTGGCATTGGTACCCATCATGCGGGTGACTTTACCGCTGCTGTCGCGCTGGCTGGCCAGGCCAGTGCTTTCTATCCAGACCCAGCCCGTTGCTGTACGCCAGCGATGTTCAGCGGCATAACGCTTGGCGCGGCCCTGCAGGTAGTCAGCAAGGCGCTGGCGGATATGCTCAATATCGTCAGGGTGGACCTTCGCCACCAGCTCTTCTGCCGTCTGGCGGCTGGCAAAGTCTGATGCACTCGTGAATGTGGCCCAGCGCGGCGAGAGATACACGTCACCGCTTTCCAGGTCCCATTCCCACAAGGCCAGTTCTGCGGCATCGATGGCTATTTGCAGGCCATCAGGATTGATCGTTGGTAGCGGGTGCTGCGGTGTCATCAGCTTATTGTGCCGTGATGGTGATCAGCAGGTCATCGGCGTAGTCACCCGCCAACACCCGCTCAACAGCACCAATTTGTGCATCGAACTGGTAACGGATGCGGCCACGCGCCAGGAACGGCAGCACTGTGTTGTCAGACGCCAGCGCCACGGGCTGACCATTGAGGCGCAGGGCCCACTCAAGGCTGGACGACGGGTTTTGCCGGTTGACCAGCCGGCCGCGGCCGGTGCTGGCCAGGCTCAGGGTGTGGGCGGTGTTGGCCAGCACTTCCAGCGTGGTGCTGCGCTGTGCGCCCTGCTGCAGTTCGCCAAAATCAAGGCGTGCCACACTGCTGCCGCCGCTGCCGCTGTCCGATATGGCGCCAAACCTGGCGCGTGCCGTGGCTTTGACGCTGCTCATCATCAGGGTTTCGCGGTAGTCCAGTGTTTCGCCGCTGGCCTTTGTCAGGCGCAGCCCCAGTGTTCGCTGGTACAGCCCAGCGCCTGCCCACTGCGTGGCATCGGCACGCAGCCACAACACGAGCGTGGTTTCCTGTCCGGCTGCGAGTTTGAAGGTGCCGACCTCGGATGGCGCTGGCGGCACGGGTATGCCGCCATTGGGCTGGGTCAACAGGCTGGTTTGCAGGCGCTCACCGCCGCTGCCACCCCTTAGCGCCACACGCCCCGGTGCGTCCAGGTTTTCGATTTGCAGGCGTGCGTCACAGCCGCGAATGCCGCGCAGCTTGATTTGCCAGGCGACCGCTGCCGTTGCGGCAGTGGGGTCATAAAACGGCAGAGCGACGGTGGCTGGGCTGTCAATCACGCAGTCCTGCGCATGTGCACTGGACTGCCAGGCGGTTGCCAATAACCAGCACAGCGCGAAAACCGCCGACCTCAAGCGTGTTGAAAGTAGAGTTGAGGGCAATGTCATGGTGAATCTGCAATCATGGTAAGCGTGCCCAAATCGATCAGACCGGCCTGGCCTTCGTCGATTTGCAGTTGTTTCAAGGGCTGTGCATCGCCTGCAACAGTCAGCCAGTAACGTCCTGGCGGCAGCGGCGGGCTGGTAAAACGGCCACGGCGGCTGGTGAACAGATCCACCGCCTCCCCTTTGCCAACGGGCGACAGCCTGAGCGATATCAAACCTGCGGGCTGGCCTTGTGCCGTCAGCAACGAGCCACTGAACTGCAGGTTGGCGTTCGAGCCCACCGGCACAATGGTGATGGAACGGTAGCTTGGCTGCAGCAGTGGGCGGTCAACACCGAGACTTCGGCCCGGCGGGAGATTGGCCACGTCGAGTTGTATTTCGCGCGGCGTATAGGCATTCAGGTCGGTCAGCACCGGCGCGCCGAAGCGGTCGCTGGCGGCGGCTGAACGGTCCAGCATGGGGTCAACATACAGGCGCAGATTTTCATAACCGGGAAGGGGAACCATCAGCGCCGCCGAGTCAGACACCGGTCGTGTCAAGGCCCAGCCGCCAGGGCTGGCGATCAGGGCGCTGGCAAATGCCGCCTCGGCCAGGCGCGACTTGCCGCCGCCGGCACCCAGGCTGCGGTTGTCCGTCAGGTAGGCCGACACTTCGGCGCGCGAGGTCAGCATGGCGGCTCGCAGGCCGGCTTCGTTGTTGCGGTCGCTGCCCGCTGTTGTTGCCAGCACGCGCCAGGGTGCGTCGGCACCTGCCACCGTGGTGATGCCGGTGGCTTCGGCATCCAGCTGCAAGCGTCGGTCCTGGCTTTGGTAGGCGCTTGAGGCGCGTGCGCTTGTGCCGTCCGCCTGTCTTTCGCCGGAGTAGCGCAGGCTGACGCTGAAAAAGTTATTGGCGCGCGTGCTGTCTTGCTGGCGGCCCGCCGTGAATTCAACATGCCATTGCCGGTTGATGGTTTGCCGAATCGACAGGCCTAGCGAACGAGCGTTGTCGGCAGGTGTGTTGCCGCTGCGCCTGGCGGCACTCAGTGACGCACTCAAGCCACCGGGAATCAGCGCGCTCAGCCGCACACCTGTGTCCTGGCTGGCGTTGGATGCGGTGTCTGACATAAGCGTGGCGTAACCTTGCGAGTTGCGCGTCGTTTGTGCCACGGTTGCCCAGCTCCAGCGGCCGGCCTGGGTATCGCGCTGCGTGGCGGATTGCCAGCGCCATTGCAAGCTGGCCGACTGCCCGCTAAAGCCGGGGTGGTGGTTGCGGGTGATGTAAGCCAGTGCCGTGCCCCAGCGCGTGGCCCACAGGCCATCGGCCTGCAAAACACGAATATTTCCAGTGGCGGCTTTGCGGGTCTGGGCGGCAACGCCTGCCGTTGTATCAGCCAGCAGGCCTTGCCGCCACGACAGTGCTGCGACGGGCCGGTCAGCGATGTAGCGCAAGCCGCCGGGCGCGGCCTGACTGGGTCGACCCACGGCCATATCAAACTCCGACAGGCCCGGTGCAAGCAGGCTCGCATCAAAAAAATAGTCAAAACGCCGCATGCTGGTGCGGCCACCGGGCTCGACGATCAGCAGCTCTACCTCGTTGGCCCCGGTAAAGACGGGGATGTCCTTGAGTTCGTACACGCCAGGGGCCAGTTGCAGTGTGCGTGTAGCAAAGCCATTGGCGCGCACATCGACTGCGGCGCCACCTGGCAGCGCCAGCCGGTCACCGGGCTGCGACTGCGGGTTCAAGCCTGGGTTGAGGTTGAAGCGGCGCGACAGCTGCAGCCCGCCCAGCGCAACAGTTGGCAAGCCGGGCCGTACGCTGGTGCTCAGGTCACCCGCTGTGAAACGCATCGCCTGTGTGGGCCAGTCGCGCACCAGTCGGGTCAGGTCACGCGTGCTCACGCCGCTGCCCGCGCCGAGCGCGACCGAACCTGCTGCCTCCAGAACCCATTCGCCGATCCGCTGCGCGCCATCTACATAGGTGCGGCCCGTGTGGAGCGTGTTGGTGTCGGTGCTGGTTTGCGTCACCACCCAGCGCGTGTTGGCAATCAGGCTCCAGCGTTCAGGTGCGAGCGGGTTGTCGGCTGGCTTGCCTGGGTCGGCGCTGCCGCGGCCGTCAACCATCAGCACGCGTACGCGGCGCAGGCTCATAGCCACCTTCAATTCCAGCGTGATGCTCTGCGCCGAATAAACCGCCTCCATGCCCAGTGTGTGGAGTGCGGCAGCGCTGATCCACAAGCCGGTAGGCTCAACACGGGAAAGGGACGCATGAACGGCGGGCTGAAGAATATCCTTGAGCAGCCGCACCAGCACTTCGCGTGACAGCCACACCCCATCAGGGCGGATTTGCGCGTCAATGATGCCGATGTCGCGCCCATCCAGTGTGGTGGGCAGGGCGATCTGTTGTACCGCGCTTTTGCGGCGCTGGGCAAACGCCTGATCAAACAGCGCTTTGGACGCATCGGCGGGCTGCGCCATGGCACCCGGAACCAAAACCCCCAGACTCAGACTCACGCAGACAACGCATCGTTGAGAGCCTGACGGACGCACGCGCTGGTCTTTCGGGGATCTTCAGGGGGTCACTCCAGCACCAGACGTGCTGGCATCAATGGGGTTTTCAGGTCAGCCGGGGCCGGAATACGGAATACACGTGTGGTTTTGGCCAGAACGTTCTCGCCCGCCAGCCCTTTGACGGCTGCGCCTTCCAGCGTGGTGCTGCCCACCACCAACTTGGCTTCACGCAAGACCTTGCGTGTCGAGCCTTCATTCAGCACCGTCACGTCCAGCCATTTGCCTTGGCTGTCGCTGACCGCCAGAACGCTTTGTACCGACAAAATCGCCTTGACGTTGGCGGGCACCACGTAGGCTGATGCTACATATTTGACCAGCAGCCGCATGCGGCCACCGTTTTGCGGTGCCTGGCCCACGTCAATTGGCAGCTGCTCGGCAATCAGGCGAAAAGCGCGTTCGCTGTCGATGGCGGCCGGGCCGGTGTACTGCACACGAATGGTTTGCACCTGGCCCGGCTGCAACACCACCTGGGCCGGAAAGATGCTGAACTGCTCATCCGCATCACCCAGCGCATCTTCTCCATTGCGTTCCATCTTGCGGGATTTGACGGAGACCTCCACGGCAGCAACTTCGGCGGTGGTGTTTTCAAGCCGGAAAACCTGGGTGGCCGCGCGACCTGTTGGACTGAAGTCCACTTCAATGGGGGTGAACGAAATGGCATGCGCGGCGCAGGCTAGGCTGGCCAGTGTCAATGCGGCAGCGCGGCGGGTGAGTTGCAGGAGTTGGTGGGGGGGCATGGTGTTTTCAATGGCGAGTTTCTGGGGCTGGGCGGTGTTTTTGACCTGTCTACAGTCAATTACCGTGCCAGTGCGGCGCTGGCAAGCACGCTACTTCAGAAAACCTGATGTTTGCTGAGGAGGGCTGACCAGCGCGGTTGTCCTGTCCTTCACCAAGTCGAGCCACAGCACCCCAAAATACCAACGCAAATTGCAAGAGTTGCAACGATTTATAGATGCAAATTGCAAGTGTGGCTGGGTGTTTTTTGAGAGTGGAGAAGCTAAGTTATTGATTTTATTGGGTTTTTTCTATTTTTGCGGGGTGGCACATGCCCTGCAAACAGTAATGCGGCTGCAGCGAAAGCCGCAGCAAGTGACCCAAGCAAGTCTTTTTCCATTTTTTTAACTTCACTTTAACTTTTAGGATTTTTATCATGAACGCTACCAAATCACTCATCGCTCTGGCCGTCATCGCTTCTTCTTTCGGCGCTTCATCTGGCGCTTTTGCTGCTGAGTACGACGCAGCCAAACTCGAACTGCGCGGCTCTGTTGCCATGAACTGCACCATCGCTGTCAAGCCAACGGCTAAAGCAACAGCGCTGGACATCGTGGGCGGCGAGAAAAGCACCTTGGTCGGCGTGGTGACCGAGAGCTGCAACTCTGGCAACGGCTACACCGTTCAGGTCAGCTCGGACAACTATGGTCAACTGCGCAGCGCGGCACCTGGTGCCAAGGCCACGGCCTACACCGCAGCGTATGACGACGCATTGGGCGACATCGCCAAAGAACTGGTCGCTGGTCGCGAGACGGCTTTCTTTGGCCGCGAAGGCAAACTGACGGTGAGCTTTGCTGGCGATGCCCAAGCCATTGCTGGCGTGTACTCTGACGTCGTGAACGTGGTGATCAAGGCCAAGTAAGCTGGGGTAAATATCGAGCTAAAAGCCAAGGCTCAGGTCAAGCTTCACGTCCAGACACTCATCTTGCGGTGGATGGTGGAGGGGTTGACCTGAAGTGCCTTGGCAGCCCGGGTGATGTTGCCGCCGCAGGCGCGCATCGCTGCTTCAATCGCCTCTTGCTCAACCTGGGCGAGGGGCCTGATGTTTTCTGGGCTGGCTTGCGGGGGCGCACTGACTGGCGAGCTTGCAGGTTCGCCAGCAAGTCCCGCTGTCAGCGGGGCGGGCGACCCGCCTGACTTGGGTGCTGCTGCGCTTTGCTGCAGCGGCAACATGCCGACCTCTACCGTTTCGCCATCATGGAGTGCCACGGCCGCGCGCACCACATTCATCAATTCACGCACATTGCCCGGCCAGCTTCTGGCCAATAGCGCAGTGCAGCTGTCTGCGCTGAAGCGTTTGAAGCGTTTTTTGTCCTCGCTGCTGTAGCGGGTCAGCATGGCTTGGGCGATTTCAAGAATGTCGTCACCACGCTCGCGCAGAGGCGGTAAATCAAGGGCAATGACATACAGCCGGTAAAAAAGATCTTCCCGAAAGCGCCCGGCCTGCACTTGGGCATACAGGTCGCGGTGGGTGGCGCAGATGATGCGTACATCGACCGTCTTGGATCGTGTTTCGCCCAGGCGTTTGACCTCTCCGGTTTGCAGCGCGCGCAGCAGTTTGGCCTGCACACCGATGTCCATCTCGGCAATTTCATCCAGAAACAGCGAGCCCTGGTCGGCCTCCATAAAGGCGCCCGTGCGGTCCGCCGTGGCCCCGGTAAATGCGCCTTTGGTGTGGCCAAACAGCTCGGACTCCATCAGATCTTTGGGAATTGTCGCGCAGTTCAGCGCCACAAAAGGCTTGTTCTTGCGCGGACTGCAGCTGTGGATGGCATCGGCGGCCAGCTCTTTGCCGGTGCCGGTTTCACCGCGTATAAAAACCGGCGCCTTGCTTTGCGACACGGTTTCAACCATCTGGTAGACCGCTCGCATCACCGGGCTGGAGCCAACAAAGGCGTGAAACTGCCCACGTTGGGCGGGCTCCAACTGCTCCAGCTTCTCGACCCGTTGGGCCAGGCTGGCAGCCTGCAAGCCGTTGCGCAGGGTGATCTGCAGGCGATCGGTATCGACCGGTTTTTCAAGAAAGTCCTTGGCGCCCGCATGTGCGGCCCGCACCGCGTTGTCGATCGAGTCTTCACCGCTGACCACAATCACCGAACAGTGCGGCCAGCGGCTGGTCAAGGCTTGCATGACTTCAAAGCCGCTGCCATCGGGCAGGTTGATATCCACCAATGCTGCATGCCAGGGGCCGTTGTTGACCTGGCTGAGTGCTTCGCGCACCGAGGCCGTGGTCACGATCTCCACCCCCAGCGGCTTGACCATGACCCGGTACTGAATTGCCAGTGGCAAAACGTCTTCAACGATCAACAGGCGGCAACCAGGGAAAGTGTGGTTGGGTGTGGGCATGATGCAGCGTGACTTTACCAATGCAAATTGCAAGAGTTGGATGTTTAAGGTTTTAAAAAGCCAGGTGATTGTTATGGGGGAGGTTAATGCCCCTGAGGGTGTGCGGCACTGATCACCTTGCTTTGAACCGAAAAAAGCGTGACAAACTGCTGTTCGTCACGCTTTTTATTACACAGCCACGAGCTTTGTGCGGATCAAGCTGACAACGTTTCCCAGCGCTGCATGGCGTCCAGCAGTTCGTCGTCGAGCTTGGCGTTTTTGGCGGTCAGCTCTGCGGCGCGTTTGGGGTTGCTGGCGTACAGGCTGCCGTCAAACAGCTCCTGGGCGATGGCTTTTTGCTGCGATTCCAGCGTCTGGATCAGCGCGGGGAGGCCATCGAGTTCTTTTTGTTCTTTGTAGCTCAGCTTCTTTTTTGATAGCTGCTCGCGCACGGATTCATTGGCTTGGAGGCCGATTTGGCCCCCTTTTTTGACCTTTTCGGGGCTTTTTTGGCTCGCTGCAGCGGTTTTGGCGCTGCCGGTGATCTGCGCGGCGCGTTTGGACTGGGTGATCCAGTCGGTCACGCCGCCTTCGTATTCGCGCCAAAAGCCGGGGTTCTCCGGCGTGCCTTCGTAGGCAATGGTGCTGGTGACCACGTTGTCCAGAAAGCGCCTGTCGTGGCTGACCAAAAACACCGTACCGGCGTAGTTTTGCAGCAGGTCTTCCAGCAGCTCCAGCGTGTCTATGTCCAGGTCGTTGGTCGGCTCGTCCAGCACCAGCACGTTGGCAGGCCGGGCAAACAATCGAGCCAGCAGCAGCCGGTTACGCTCGCCGCCCGACAGCGTGCGCACAGGGGAGTTGGCGCGCTGGGGGCTGAACAAAAAGTCGGTCAGGTAGCTTTTGACATGCTTTTTCTGGCCATTGATCTCGACCCATTCACTGCCGGGGCTGATGAAGTCTTCCAGCGTCGCGTCCAGGTCCAGCGCATCACGCATCTGGTCAAAGTAAGCCACTTGCAGGTTGGCGCCCTGGCGGATTTTGCCGGGCGGCACCGTCACGTCGGGCTGAAGCTCACCCAAAATAAGTTTGAGCAGGGTGGTTTTACCCGCGCCGTTGGGGCCGAGCAGGCCAATCTTGTCGCCGCGCAGCAAGGTGCCGGTGAAGTTGCTGACGATGACTTTTTCGACTTTTTCGCTGTTCGGGTGGCTAAAGCTTTTCGACACGTTGGTCAGCTCGGCCACGATCTTGCCGCTTTTTTCACCGCTGGACACGTCCAGGTTGACCCGTCCCACCGCGTCGCGGCGGTTGGCGCGGCTGTCGCGCAGCACTTCTAACCTGCCAATGCGGGCCACGCTGCGGGTGCGGCGCGCTTCCACGCCTTTGCGAATCCACACTTCTTCAGCCGCCAGCAGCTTGTCGGCTTTGGCGTTGATGACGGCTTCTTGCGCCATCTGTTCTTCTTTTTGCACCAGATACTGGGCAAAGTTGCCAGGGTAGCTGAGCAGCTTGCCGCGGTCGAGCTCCACAATCATCGTTGCCACTTGGTCCAAAAACGCGCGGTCATGGGTGATGGTGATGATGGAGCCGTTGAAGTTGACGAGCAA
>Ga0075464_10000613_pt1 | contig 15714 bp, 16 predicted proteins | sample DEB19_08_DNA_5_FD_75068 | JGI IMG/M metagenome (GOLD analysis project Ga0075464, IMG submission 75068) | Aqueous microbial communities from the Delaware River and Bay under freshwater to marine salinity gradient to study organic matter... | ecosystem: Environmental > Aquatic > Marine > Coastal ...
ACAAGGATGGCTTTGTGAAGTTTAATTGACAAATCGAATTTAAGGGCATTCCTACTAGCAAATACAAAGCGTCATCAGCCGCACTACTCAACGTTAGCCCAAGCGTCCCCGGTAGAGTTATTGAGATTTCATATTTTTGCCAAGATGGGCCGGGAGATATAGAGGAGATTAAGATCGGATCGGGCGACACAACACCTGTTCCCAAATCTTGAAGAATATAAAGTCTCATCGTACTTGCAGCGCTTTCAGAAGATCCTAGGTTTCTTGCTTGAATCGTGATCGTGCAATTCTGACCGTTTAATGTATTCACATGATACGAAATAGGAAATTGATAGTATTTAAATGTTTCTGAAGAGCCAGCAACGGTGCATGTGTGATCTTCATAATACTCAGGAGTCGGGTCATTAATCAGAGTTGGAGTGTCAGATAAAGGAAATTTCTGAAAAATCAATGCCTCTGTCGCTAGCGTATTATTCTTGATAAACCGAATATCTGGCATGCGAAATCCATCGTGCTGACTAGGGCACACAACAAGATTGGTTTCAGATGACAAGTTTATATTGCCGCCATTTCTCCAGAAAACGTTGTTAGCAATATAGTTGTCTTGAGAAAGACCAGGGTTAACAGACTGGCTCGAGTTTCCCATAAAGGGAAAGTTTGCTCTCGTAATCTGATTGGTCTGAGCATAGTTCTCAATAACAATGTAATACGCTTGCTCTATAGTAAAGTCCTCTTCATCATAAGGATAAAAGAATGGAAGTGTATCCACTCCATTATCGTCACATATGGTTCCAGCCGCCGATAGAGTCAACGGATTAGGCAAAGCTATATATTCATAGCTCCCTGGTGAGCCGGTTTGATAAAACCAGTCTTTGAGTGTTGTGCGACTCGTGTCTTGATAGCAGGTCACGGTCCCTGCCGCCATAGGCTGTCCCGCTGTATCAACGAGAACATCCTGTAGAACTGGTGCTGCAACAAGCAGACTTGTGTTAATAGGCATGTCAAAATCCTTATTTAAAATGTTTTTTAATAAAATTTGGAGCGCCAACTGCGCCCAAGGCCGACCCGCCCAGCCCAAGACCGACAGATGCCGCAACACCTTGACCAACTTTTGAATTAAGAATATTTGAAATAGACTCATTAAGAAGCAAATCGGGATATTCTTTAGACATTTTCGCCATAAAAGCTTCATCCTTAATAAGGCTTGAGCTAAATTTCTCAGGGCGAATTTTGCCATCCATAAGGGAGGAAATGGATTTGCTCTCTAGATAAGGGCCAACTTCTTTTGCATACCCTTTCCTAATCTCACTATAAGACTTTGCCAAATCTCCAGCACCAGAATCCTCAAAAGCTTGAGAAATATTTCTTAGCAAGCGATTCTGCGTCTTAATAGCGTTCTCATAGCTTTTTGAACCAGGAGTCGCTTGTATCACAATTTTATTTAAATCTGCCTGAGCTTTATGAGCTTTTGCTAAAGTCGGCGCTTTGTTGAATTCAGCCAGGCTATTGCTCAGCTTGCTAAAAGAAGAGTCCTCTAAAGATGCAGCAATATTTGAATCCACTTTCTTTAAAAAAGCATTAGCCCCCGCCTGTTCGCCTTCTTGCAAAACAGTTTCAAAAGCATTGCCATAATCTGCCTTTAAAGAGTTTAATTCGCCTTTGATTTGATTGGCAATATTCTTTGAGCGTGCTTTGAGTAGGTCACCCCCTAATTGCGAGGCACCGGCAGTTAACGCGCCAAAAGCTCCGGATGCAAGCCTACGATCTTCGTCCCCTGTCACATAGCCTTCCGTCGCGCCAACAGTAGCAGCGCCAAAAGCTCTGGCAATTAAAGACGCAATCGGACTTCCGCCCATTCCAACTGCATTAATAGCGGATTGTCCAATGGGAGCTCCATATTGCCCAACATAGCCTCCTAGTAAAGCAGGGGGTACTATTCCTCCTAGGGTTTGGCCGGCGCTACGAAGGCTGGACTGGGGATTTTCTTGTTGAATCTGCATGCCGGGCACTCGGGAAAGCTGCTCTTGAGACTGACCCGAAATCATTTCCGCAGGGTTTATGGGCTGCTGGATTTGCTCAGGCTGTCTAGCCGCCTGCCATTCATCAAAATCACTATCTCCAGATATGGAGTTTTGTAAAGACCGGCTATTACCAAAACTTTCAAGAACATCCATTCCTAGATTTGCTGCGGACTTGCCCATGTTGTAAGTGCTTTGAGCGGCGCCTTCTACAAGACCGGTCCCAAGATTGCCAAGTCCAATTCCGATATTCTCAAGCATTCCTGGGCGGCGCTGACTTTGCATTTCAGATTCGCGCTGCCTTTTCTCTGTAAGAAGGTTGCGAGGCTTTACTGAGCTCTGCTGTTGTTGACGTCTCTCTTCAAGTAAATTTCTTGGCATATTACATCCCTAATTGTTCCATAAGCTGTTCAACGGTTATTCCTTCGGCTTTAGCTGTGTATTCCAAATCTGTCATGGAATATCCGCCAACGAGTCTTTTGTCGGGGTTAAGGGCATCATAGATTCTGGATTTTATGAGCTCCGGATCTATCTCTTCATCAGCCATCTTCTTTGCATCCAGATAGCTATAGCCCAATTCCCTCATATAATACGACTCAATCTGAGCCCTTTCTGAGACCATGTCATTAAGAAAAGACAAAGCTTCAACCTTACCTTTCATGGCAGAAAGCGTATCTCTACTTGTTGGCTTCATAGACTCAAGAAGGCGCTGCTCCCCCGCTCTAAAAGATCCTTTAAAATCCTTGGAAGAATTTTTAATGATGTTGTTCATGTAAGTCTCAAGCTCAGCAATCTGTTCTTTCTGCTCAAGCGTTCCAAACTTCTTGTACCAATCGAATTCTTGAGTGCCGAGAAGATCTACACTTCTGACATCTTTAAAAACTTCTGAACTAATAATGCTGGCAATAGAGTCTAAGTTTGTTCGAGTTCTTTCGGCAGAATCCACCAGATCGTCATAAGCGGCTATTCTTTTCGCATCATATTTTTTAAGGTTCATTTCCAGCGGATCGGCCTGAATACCCGTTTCAACAATCCCCAGCCCAGAAACGCCATAAAGTTTCCCATCAGAATCCTTTTGCCAGTGTACTGTCGAGGTATCACCCATCGCTTGACGCATCATTTGATATTCTCTAGGGGAATAGGGATTTTCTTTAGTTCCTTTGGTGGCCATATTTCTTTGCGCCATTGAAGGACTCATAGGCTGAGCACCCGGCATCTCTTGAGGACTCATGGACTGAGACTGAAAATCTTGCCCCTGCATCACCATCCCAGGATTGTCTTGAGGCATTTGTGAATATGGCTGCGCAAAACCCATCTGCTCACCATAGTTACTCAATTGCGAGTTTGCAAATTGCTGGCGAATCAAATCATTTCTTCTTTGCATCTCTTGAGCTTTGACTTGGTCTGCAAATCCTGCGCTATCAAGCTCCATTTGCATGGCTCTTCTGCGACCCTGGTCCATCCATCCATGAGCATTAGCCCATTCGCTTTCGCCCGCGGCCTGAGGCTTGTAATCTAAAAGTGGTAAAGCCATAGCTACGCTCCAGAATTAGGGAAGAAATATTTATAAGCCGAGTTCCCAAGAGCCTGCCCCGCTGTAGCGCCAACTGGACCACCAAAAGCCCCGCCCAAAGCTGACCCCGCCAATCCCGCAAGACTGCCAATGCCAGAACCCGCGCCATCAAGAAGAAACTTCATAATGTCTTGCCTGCGATTGTTCCGACCTTGTCTATCGGCCACCGCAAGATTGCCTCGACTCATATTCACATTCGCATTTTGGTCCGCTAAATATTGATTAGCGCCCATGCTTTGATTAAACAAGCCTTGCTGCCCTTGAAGGCCCATTTGTTGCTGGTTCAAAGCTTGCTGAACCCACTGCCTTTCGTACTGGTCGTTCACTCCAGCAGCTGTTTCCATATTCTGTCTTTGACCCATTGGAGTTCCAATCATTCCACCCGCAACAGCAGCATTATTAGACATTCTTAAGGCATCTTCTAAAGCCAGCTTATGACCAGGGGTCTGCTGATATTGCGCGCGAATGTTTTGAATATTCGCCACAGGGTCGTTTGCCATATTTGTATACTGATTTTGAAGACCAGCGCCAATATTCGACATTTGAGAATAAGGCTGCATAGTTTGCTGCGTTTCTTGATTAATCCTATCTAAATAAGGATTAGCCGCTTTGCCAGGGCTCTTAAAAGAAAACATAATGAAATTCCCCTATCATTAAAAAGTTATACATACTGAAAAGTTCTCCATGACGCAGACACAATATTTGGCGGAGTCGCGGCGTCATAAACAATAACAAATTGCTTAGATACTCTATTTGTTAAATCGAAAACTGTCTGGCCACTAATGTCAATAATTTGCGATGGCAAAGGCAGCCCAATATAAGGCGCGTAAATAGCCTCAATAGAATCTAAATCCGCCTGACTTAACCCCGGGAAAACAATGCCCTCATTCTTGAAGTTCTGCTGCAAAGCTTGGAAAAGCGCCTGGAGACCCAAAGACCATCCTATGCTTGGCTTGCCATTCTCGTCCATAAAACTGCTGTCTCTCGGCATATCGGGGAACAGCGAATTAAACCTTCTCTCATCCATATCAAATCCTTACGTTTGCTGTGCCGTCGAAGATAACGACGCGGCCTTTTGACCATATTTCAAATTTAGCAACAAAATCGTTAGCTACAAAACCGCACCAGAACTGCAGCTTATTCTTTCTTTTTCCAATAGGCCTTAAGTACTGCCCAACAGTAGTTCCGAAAGATGCGCCGCCATCCGTAGACACCGATAAATCTACTCTCGGTAAAGATAGATTCCCAAAACCCGTGTCTTCGCCGTTAGCAATCTGCTGCAAATACTTAGTTTCACCCGATTCTATAGTAAATCCAATGTCATTAATGATTCGATATTCCTGAGAAGCGTCCCTGATGTTCTGACAAATACGAGACCTGGGAATGATTCTTGTTACAACTCCATTTGGAGTGACATCATCATAAGTTGTGATCGTCGTATCTAGAGCAAACATGTATCCATTGTTTTTGGTCACGAAATAATACTGATTGTCATAGAAAGCGACTTGACTGGCTATGAAGTAGTTGCCGTTCTGATCGGACGCATTGTAAAACCTCTGTGACCTAAAGTCATAAAACAAAGAGACATTATCTGTATAGAAATTAATATGATAGAACAGGTGCCCGTCTTGCCTGTAAAGAAAAGCCCTGGAGTCTTGAGGCGCCTGCATCTTAGAGAACATATAATCAATACCGTCTGAGGACAGCTTTTGAGGCTGGCCGCCGTTAGAAGCAAGAATGACTGGCCCGGAGGATTCGTTCTTACCAAGCCATACGACCATCTCATCCATAGAGGCTACGGTCGCGGGCTGTAGACATCCGTAATCGATATCAGCCTGGTTGTTTCTTTGATAAGGAAAGAGCTGAGCGCCGGTGTTGAACCAGGATTCTGTGACTACGCTTCCCATCACTAAAATCATGTTTCCCTTTGACGGAAATCTTACTATAGCCTGCACATTATCTGGCTTCGTTTGAATGCCGCCTACAAACCCTGAAGAATTTGGCCAAGACGCCGTGTCATAACCTTCGTTCTCTAAAGAAAGCCTCCAAGTTTGGTTGCTTGTTGCAAGAATAAAATACGCTCTATGAAATGTCAGATAGCCGGGAGTAAAGTCCAAAAGCACTTTAGTGAACTTGGGGTCAGAGCCTGTTTTGCTGGGGTCATAGACATAGAGATTAGAGCCATCCGATATAGCAATTTGGGGCTTATTATTCTCAGCAATATAGACAACGCCCGAAACAGACTCGAGTGTTCCTATTCTATCTACGCTATAAAGAGTGACTTGGTCGTACTCTTGAGAGTACTGAATGTCCACAAGATATACGCCTGGCCCTTGAACAACGACTAAGCGATTGAATTTTGTGCTACTAAAGATTCCGCGGCCTTCTGTAGCATTGAAGAACTCTGATGCAGGGATGGCTTCTTTGTAGCCCGAATAAGAAACAAGAGCGCCATCGCTTTCAAAAAGATTGATGGTTTTCTCAGTAGAGATTTTGGCATAACGCCCGAAAGATGAACCGCCAACGATATTAAGCGGGATTTCTTGAAAATTGGAGCCTCTGACTATCACAAGCGCCTCCGGCCGAACTATGAATAGATTTATTATAGCTCGGAACGGATTTTGCAGCCTTTATTGCAACCGTCTTTAGAATTATTGTGTTTTTAGATTTTCAGCAATCCACTGCGGACCAAAAGTTTTTTTAAATTCTTTCAGTTCTTTTTCAGATTTCGTCGGCTTTCTATTGCTTAAAAATATATTGCTCAATCTTACAAAGTCTGATTTTCTAATGACTTTATTGTCGTAAGCGTACTCAAGCATGTACTTTGAAATAAAAACAGATTTTAAAAATTTATGCTTCTCACTCTCTAAAAAAGCCTTTTTCTCCGCGGGGGATTTTCGCTCAAACCTTTTTTTCAGTTCTTTTCTCTTGTTTATTATAATTTTATAATCATCGAGAATCCGAGTAAAATAGGGGCACCCTATAGACCGGTAATAATCTCTATATCTCGGAGGAGCGCCTGCTATCAGCATTGCTGAATCTGATTCGTTAAAATCTTCTCCTATGTCTTCTAATCTGTCCCCAAAATACTCAACAATTAAGAAATACATTTCACTTCTAAAACCTAACGAACGCCATTTTTTATGAAGAGATTCGTCAGCCAGTTTTGCTCTTTCTTCTCTTTCATATCGAATTCTAGAATAATCTCTAAAAAAAGATAGAACACTAGATTTTTCCAATTCTTTTTCTTTTGGAGATAAAGCGTTATAAAAACAGCTATAAGTTACGTTCTCTATATAATCATCGCCGCGCGCTTCAAATACACCGAGCTCCGATTTCTTAATTTTAGCCATAAAAAGTTCCTATGTTTTTAATTTCATTATTGTGTAAGACCCCTTCCTTTTGGCTATGGGGTGAATCCCTTACCAATATTCACTTGGGCCCATGTCATCCCGCCCAATCGACTTGAGTTGAGAACGCTAGCTTTAGACATAATTAAGTCAGGCGGAGACACGTACATCAGAGTCCTTTTCATTTGCTTGAGAATTTGTTGAGATTGCGGATTAAATATCACTCCGTACTCTGAGCACAAATACTCTGCAAGCGCATATCTTAAGTACTCAAGATAACTTGTCGAGTAACCCTGGTTCGCATCATTAATGAACACATATGGCACCGAACGACTAATATCTGTTAAATCTGTATCGAGCTCAACGTTAGCAAGAAATAGCTGAACCATCATTTTTAAAGTGTAGTCAGACTGCGGCTTAAAATAAAGAGCTAGAGTTCCCCCAGTTAGGTTTCTTTCAAAGTTCCAATTGAAAGGCAGGCTTGAAATGTCATCCACTCTTGCGCTTCCGTAGTACTGTCTGCGAGTTGTGCCTTGCATAGCAAAACGAACAGTCTCAAGATTAAATGTGCAAGTTTCTATAGCGCTGACATAAGGCAAGTCATAGAACTCGGTATCAGGAGTGCAATCTAAAGCAATGTAAGAATAAAAGGGCACTAAATCGGTTTCAACTTGCTTGAAGTTGAGCAGGCCATTAAGGATTTGTAGGCCATCTTGAATTTGTTCGCCGGTCGGAACTTGAAGGCCCCTGGAGACAATTCCTGAAAGATAAAGGGAGCGGGTGATAAGCTCTTGCGCTGTGTAAGCCATGATAATTCCGGAGAAAACATATGTTCTCAGTTTATCATAGTTTAAAAAACACGCATGGAAACGCTCATTGATTGCGAATTTTAGATCCTGTACCCTATCTAAGAATCTGGATTAGAAAAATACAAACCTAAAAAACACAATCAACAATATGACTATCAAAAATACTAACAAAGGAGGTCGCGATTTAATTATCAATAATATAAAAAAAGAAAAACCCTAATTTAATTATCAGCAATGTACACAAGGATAACCTCAATATGACTATATCAGAAATTTATACCGCATTTCCAGAAAGAAAAGATTGCCTGGATTTTATTCAGAGAGCTTTTCATGGAAAGTCTATGTCCTGCCCAAAATGCAAAGATGCGGAGCGGCAAATACAAATGCCTGAAAAATACCAATGCAGATCCTGTCGCTGCCAATATACAGCCTTAACAAATACTATATTCCATGGGGCAAAAGGCGAACTGCAAAAATGGTTTTTGATTGTCATGCTGATCACATCTGAATCAGGAGATAAATCAATATCTTACATTTCTGAGAAAACTGGTTTAGAAAGAAAGAATGTCAAGTCTACAATAGAAAAGATCAAGTTAATTGGCAAGGGAATCAGCATCTTAAGCCGCGCCATATTTAATAATGACCCCGAAATTGCTCAAGGGAAATTGAAAATGGCTGATCCTGGGTTGGATAAAAAGCAAAACAAGACCAAAGTTATTGATTCTAAAAGAAACACGAAAAAGCCAAAAATAGCTGCGACGATCCCTTTAGCGGCAACGCATTCCGGTGTTTTCCAGATTTTAGGCAAGGATATTCCCTGCGCTGTTCTTAAGGACGGATCGCGAATTATCATCCAAAAGTCAGTCTTTGATGCCTTCGAAAGACCAGCAAGAGGAGCTCGTTCTTCAGATAGAAAAATATTAATGCCAAGCTTTCTTGCTGCAAATAATTTATTGCCGTATATCACGGAAGATGCCAAGAAAATATTAGATCCTGTTTTCTACACAGATAAAGATGGAAACCTCAAAAAAGGCTATAAAGCCGAAATTCTTCCAGTCATGTGCGATATCTATCTTTCCGCTCGCAAAGATAAAACCTTAACTGCAGGCCAGAAAAGAATAGGCGATCTGTCAGAAATGATTGTCCGCGGACTCGCAAAAGTTGGTATTGTCGCTCTTGTCGATGAAGCCACAGGATATCAAAACGTCAGAGAAAACAACGCTTTATCAGCTCTTCTTGATAAGTATCTTAATAAAGAATTGGCGTCATGGGCTAAGAAATTCCCCGATGAATTCTATAAAGAAATGTTTAGACTTAAGAAATGGGATTGGAGTTTCAAGAAAAGACCGAAATGCGTTGGAAAGCTTACAAATGATATCGTCTATGAAAGAATCGCTCCCGAACTCGTTAAAGAGCTGGAATCCAGAAACCCTAAGGATGAAATGGGACGCAGAGCCGGCGCTCATCATCAGCTTCTTACAGTAGACCTCGGCCATCCTTCTTTATCGCAACATCTTCATGCGATTATAGGTCTCATGCGGATCAGCACAGATTGGGAACAATTCTATAATTTCCTTCAAGTGTCCTTTCCAAAAAAAACAACTAACTCCATAGACTCATTATTAACAATCGCTTAACAATCTCATAACTGCTGTTGCATTATTATGACAAAGTAGTATTGTTAATATTACTAACAAAGGAGTTATACTATGAAAAACAACGTTGAATTGCACGAAATCTCAGGCGGATGCCCCGCAGTTATCTATCCTATGACTGGCTGCGGAACTTTTATGGCCCTGCAGTATTTCGATAATCCTAACTCAACCTCCCAAGACTACGGAAGAAGCTGCGTTAGAGGCGCTATGCACGGAATGAACCCAGGGCTAGGAATCGTGGGAAAAATGGTGTCAAATCCGTATGCGAGGTACGCTGGAAACGGGCTTTATGCTGCGCTCACTCAAAGAGCTGCTAATCATCTTGTTCCTATGAGAAAGCCAGAGCCTATGACATGTCCGACAAACTGGGAACACACTGATTTTGATGGACATTCCTACGGAGGAGAATAATATGAAGTTTCTAGAAAATATGCTGGCTACTCTTTTTTCAGAAGAGTTTGTCAGGTCGATATTTATGCAGTTCGGCGTAATTCACGTCATGAAAATGATTATATGTTGGCTAGGATTCGACACGTCGTTTCTGAATCTTCAAGATGCTGTTGTTATTATCATTTCTTTTATGAATACAATGAGAACTATTGAGCTAAAAAAACAAGATCTCGATTAAGAGATCTTGCAAAACCCGGGGAACCCATGAAAATTCCTCGGGAATGTCAGAACTTGCTTTATGCAGGATAAGCGGTTTTTGGAGCCGCAGCATACCCTACTACAGAGAAGCTTACCGCATCTGATGCAGAACTTACAATATAATCAAGAGATGTGTGAGAACTTCCGTTTACACCGCACACTACTTGAACATACTGTGTTTGCGCGACATTAGCTACTAATCCTGAGATTGTCGCAACGCCTGCAGTTACAGAAGACCCTGTCGGACGAAACTGAACATAAGAACCCGCACTCGCAGGAGTGAAAGTCACAAGCAAAGTCGCAATAACGTTAGGCAGAGTCCCGAGAGGGATAGCACTGTTTAAGTCTACGCCTGTGAATGTTGTTGCATTCCCGCCTGAAAGCCCAGAAATCGCTGGAGATAAACCGTACTCTAAAGCATCTTTCATCATCTGTGGCGCGCTTGTTGCAAACACAAAGTTTGTTGAAGCATTGGTCGCTACAAATCCAATTAATCTAATAGAATCATATCCCAATGGAATGGTCGGATAAGCTTTAGCGGAAAGCGCCATAAGAGCCGCTACTGGCTGATATCCGCGGCTATCGCCAATGATATAAACAGCATATTGAGATGAGGCTGCAAGAGCGCCCTCATCAAGACCGTTAACACCATTAACTGCGCTGTTAATAAACAGCCCTTGACGATATCCAACAGGAAGCATAGCTGGATTGGTTAGCCCCTGAAGACCCTGAAAACCAACAGGCATGTCGACTCTATCGTTAGAATCGCGACACTGACCGGCGCTGACAGCGATAACTTTTGTTGACGCTACAGAAAGATTAAGACCGCTGATGTATAAATACGGCAGAGAAATAATCGCATCATTTTGAACTTGAGCATTAAACATAATGTCTTACCTTAAAATGTTGTGGAAGAAGATGTCTCTCTTGTGTATCACGCATTTGCTTTTGTGCAGGACCCTTGATTTTCAAAATATCCTGCAACAAAAGAAATTCGTGACGGCTAAGTCGCTGTTATCCCTGGCTTAATGGAACAATTATGCGCATCGCATAATCGGGCACAATCGTCGAACCATGCGTTTCGTCATAAATCATCCCTGTCTGATTCTGACCGAAGACCGAACCGTGAGTCAGACGCATAGAGACGCCAGTTTCCGGATCGTACTCATTAGCAGTGAGAAACGGTGACTGCTCAGGAAGCTTTGGCATGGCAAGATAAAGTGCATCGCCACCTAAGATACCGCCGCAACGGTGACTTGGAAGGTTTGTAAGCTGCATTCCTGCTGTAATAGGGTTGTTTAAGTTCTGTGTGCGTCCGCCGGCCCAGTTGAGAGCAGGGAGAATGCTGACAACAACATTTCCTGCAGAGTTCGCAGCGGCATCGGCAGTTACGCGGACTTGGACGTGGTTAGCACTGGTTTTGTGACCGATGAATGACAAGTAACGCATGTTCGGCTTGCCTGCAACACCGTCTTTGAACTCAAGCAAATCTCCTGACAGAACAGCAAGCGCATCAGAGGCAGTCGCTCCCGAGAGTGTTAAGCGAGTGACGTTTTGGCCGGTCGGATCGTCCACTGCAACAACAGTTAATGTGGTTCCGTTAATCCCGGTATTTCCTGAAACGTGAAGAGGCATCAAGTTGGACTGATAGTATTTAACAGCTGGACTTCCGAAATCGCCAATTTCCCAGGACATCGCAGATTCATCGTTACGACGAGGAACAAACTGATTCAGCCCGCTGCCGACGATAGAAGGAACAACAGTGTCAGGAAGGTAGAACTTAATTCCGTTCCTGACAGAGCCTAAGTTCTTGAAAAGCATAACAGCTGTTGCTAATTGCTGATAAGAACTGATAGCTGTAGAGCCGTTTCCGAAAAAGCGATAAGGGCCAGAATTCACTTGAAGAGTTCCGTCGATTTGACTGCGAACGCTAGAATCCCAGTTTTGAGCGATGTTAGCTTCGACGTTTGCAGCAAGCTCCGCAATGAAAGACTTGCCGAAAACGCGCATATAATCTTCAGCGCCTTTTTCAAGATTGAAAATACGCTCTTGAGAAGTCACAGCGAAGGAGCTGTTGTTTGACTGATCGCAAGTCAAAGTGTGCACTTCTTGAACAGCAGGCTGAAAAGACGCAACTAGACCCTGGTTGGTCACAGCGCGAGGCGGCCGATCAAAAGTCACAGTAGAACCCAAGTTCGCTTCAATATTATTAAAGTTCTTGAACTTAGTGTTCGCTGTAGCAATGTGACAGCATAAGTTTTGTAGCAGAGCAAGCAAAGAACGTTGGTACGTTTGAACTTGCTGCAAAGCATTACTAGGATAAACAGCCATTTAGAGCCCCAATTTTAATGTATTAAAATGAGGACCCCGGAACAGCTTAAGCGCGAAACATTTTCTTGTAATCCGCGACACTCAACGCTTTTCCGGAATCCAGTCCAGATGTCGAAGAGGCCTTTTGTTGTGCAAGAGGTGAGCGCGCTTGTTTTTGAGTATTCGCTTCAGAATTCGCTTTAATCGATTTCTCAAGTCGCTTTAATTCATAGATAGCGTCTTCAGGATTTTTGTCTGCCATGGTCTCAATAGCGTGAAGTTTTGCTCTGTTTTTTGCTAATTCATAAAGAACGCCTGAAGCGTTTTCTGCATGATCGGCCAACAATTGCACAACATTCGGTAACGAACCCATTCTTAAACCATGAGTCACAGCATCAAAATCTTCATAGTCTTGCTTCCCAGCTGCTATCTTTGCTTTATAAGATTCAACAACGCGTCTCGCAGATTCCGCATCAGCTTTCTCTCGCATGTCCTGCTCCCAAGCTTGACGCTGACGCATCAATTCTTCAGAAGCTAATTTGCGAACATGCTCTTCAGAGAACCCTTGCTGAACTTGCTGCTGCGGCGCCGGAGAACTCTGTTGAGCTTGACGTCTCACAGATTCTGCAGCTTCGCGCTTAGCACGCCCGACAATCTCATTTAGCTCAGATTGTGTGAAAACCCGCTCTTTCGCAGTATTATCAACAACATCCATTGCAACTTGACTACTCACATCTTCCATTTTCAAAATTCCTCTCAGCTGTTAACCCCGCCACGGTAATGCCCTGCTTATCGTTACAAGTCCCGAGCTATTACGCCGCCACGCTCATCCCCAACACTTTTAAGCGCATGGGTCTCGCTATCTGCATCGATTTTTATAAGCCTATTACTTATATTTTGAGATTAGCATAACAGTTGTATATGCACAATATTTTATGAAAGCAGGAGTGTCTATGGCCTGCTTTCAAGTCTTCTAAAGAACAGTGTAAGCAATAATGACAGTTCCGCCAAAAACTGAAGTCGTATTAACAACAGTAACCGAGCACGTTCCTGCTCCCACAACAGCTTTAAAGCAAACATCAGAATTTATTGTTGTTCCGCCGTTCATAGTTAATTGCACAACAGAGTTAGCTGTAATGTATGAGTTTGTCCAAGTGAAAGTGTAGGGCGTTGGAGCGGCTCCCGAGAGAGACTCTGTTGTAATCTTGCCCACTTGGCCATTGCAAGTCACAGCATTTGAAACCACACTGGCGTCAGCTCTGACCGTGCTTTGAATTGTTCCGTTCGTGTCTGTAAAAGCTGCGAACGTGTTAACTGTTGTCGCCGCAGCCGCCATAACCACACGAGTCTTTGTAGCGTCCGACGCTGCAAATCCGGCATCTTCAATTTGCCCTGACGTGCCGACAAAGTTAGCAAAGTTGCCGTTAAAAACGGGGAGAACGACTTCGCCCGGGTTAGCCCATGAAGTAAGTGTAATCTCACCTGTACCGCTAAAGGATATAGTGAACACACCATAGACTCCACTCTGCGACTGTAAATCGAAATCATAGAAAGCCTGGATAATATCTGTTGAAGAAAGAGCTGCGCCGTCTAAGCCGGCCTTGTTGAGATAGCCGGGGGTTGTAACTTCAGAGAGACTATCCCCAAAAATAGCAAAGCGCTGATTTGGCGCGACGCCGACAGTTCCGGGCAGTTGAATCGGCATTTGATAAACGTTTGACATGATATTCCTTTATTAAATAGAGCAGTTATTTGTGCATGAGCTTCTCTTTATCGTCAGCAATCTTATTGAGTTTGTTTGCGAAAGCGCGCACTTCGTCAATGAGAATTGCGTCGATAAAGTCGGGAGATAAGTCAAAAGCTTTGTTGAGAGCTTGCATAAAAGCATCGACTGCTGCAGATAGTATGATTCTCATTGATTGCTCCCGGGCTTGTTGTGTTTCTGATCGTACACAGAGCGATAAAGCTCAACTCTCTGCTCCATAGTCGCTCCGTCCATTTGACGCCGAACTTGTCTCTCAATGTCAGCACTCGTTGCTTTATGCTGCTTTTTTAGCTCAGAAATTGGAGTATTCTGTAAGTCATAATAGCTAATCTTTTTCATGATTAATCCCCTTTAATGATGTTTTGTGATGCCAGCGTTGTAATATGCTTCATGACATCATGATGCAATCTGTCTCTTTCATGATTATGTCTCTTGTTCATGTCAATCATTGCAACATGAGAATTTCTCTCTTTAGAGCGCTTATCGATAAGAGCTTTAGCTAACTCGAGCTCAAAAGACTCTTCAGTGAGTTCTGCATTAAGCAGCATCTTCTCTTTTTCAAGTTCAAGCTTAGCGACATCGATAGCAAACTCTTGCTCGTTTTTCTGTGCATCAAGAGCGAGTTTCTGTCTGTCTGTTTCTGCTCTGATATGAGCCGGAGTATTAGAAGCTTCTTGCTGAGCCATTTGCATCGCTTGTTGCTGCTGCTGTTGTTGCTCTTCAGTCCACTCTTTCACGAGGTCTTTAAGTTCTTCAACGCCTTTTCCGTCCATGTTGTCGAGAACAAAGTGCAGACCTTTCGAGTTAATGAAGCTCGCAAACTCTTGAGACATTCCCATAAGCTCTTTGACCATGTTGATTGTTCTAGACTTCTGAACTTGAAAGCTTGCGCCCGCTTTGAGAGAAACATTGAGCACATTTGCATCAAAGTTCATGTCCATGCCGCCCTGCTGATTCACTTTCACGAATTGCCTTTTCCCTTCGGGGGTTTTGAAAGGCAGAGTCGTCGGCGTCACAATATATTTTGGCATTAAGTTCACATAAATCTGAGCTAGCCTTTGCATGCCCTGAAGACAGCCAACAATATAAGGCATAGCTGTCGCATTTGACTGACTCGCAGCTTCGACAATAGCTATCCCCGAAAGTTGATTATTATTGATTCCGAGCGATGCATCGTAAGAGCCCAGAACGTTCTGAATTGTGCTATCTGAGCCTGCGAAAGCGGCTTGAATTTCTGGCGGCGGCGGAACGCGCATGATTTCACGAACCGGGTTCGCAATCGGCATATCGGGATTGTCTTTAGCAAAAGAGTTATAGACAAGAACAGACGCTTGCTGCACGTTCTTATAAGCATCAAGAAAAGACTCCTCTTCTGGGAGCGCTTCTTTAGCGACCATAAATTTATGCTGTACAGTATTCTCAATTTCATTTGCAAGAGAGTTTCCGGCGTAGTTTTTGAGTCGTTGGGCGCCTTTTGCATGATAAACGTAGGGCCTAGTCACTTGCTTAACATTAGAGCCAGAATTATTTGCAAGCATAATCGAGTGCCCATCAACAAAGACAATCGGAAGCATTTCAAAGTCTGT
>Ga0075464_10000614_pt1 | contig 15703 bp, 31 predicted proteins | sample DEB19_08_DNA_5_FD_75068 | JGI IMG/M metagenome (GOLD analysis project Ga0075464, IMG submission 75068) | Aqueous microbial communities from the Delaware River and Bay under freshwater to marine salinity gradient to study organic matter... | ecosystem: Environmental > Aquatic > Marine > Coastal ...
AACGAGCGGATTTTATCTGAAAGCGAGATTGAAGCCCTGCGAAAGCATTGGGCCTCTGCTCCGACGATTGAGGAAGCAGCCAAACGGCTTGGTGTCTGCCGGGAGACGGCGCGTCATTGGGCGCGAAAACTCGGCTTGGTGCGGCCCGACAACAATCCTTGGACACTAGAGCGCACAGAACGCCTCATAGCGCTTACGAAGGCTGGATGTTCTGGAAGCGTCATTGCTGCAGAGCTTGGTGTTACCCGCAATTCCGTCATAGGCAAAATCAGTCGTCTGGGAATGCAGTTAGGGAATTGTCGGAATGGCATGCGCCAGTCCCTGCAGTCCGAATTGCGAAAACCCAATCGACCGTCCCCGAATAAACGCCGGAAAGTACAGGTTAAATCAAAGCCGGTCTTCGAGAAGGCCCCAATACCGGTTCCGACAATTGACGATGTTGCCCGAGTTACATTCCCGGAATTAGAGGCGCATCATTGCAAATATCCGATCGGTGATCCGAGGCAGGGCGGTTTTGGGTTCTGTGGGTTAGAGCGTGTTCCGGGATCTCCGTATTGCATGCCGCATACCCGAATTTCTCGTGTCGCGACTCCTCAGAACTCGATTTTTGGCCGTGTCTCCGTGCCTGCTAAGGAGGCGGAGAATGCATAAGATCGTTGACCGGGCGGGAGAGACGCGAGGAAAATTAACAGCCATTTCTGCTATACGCGGAAAGCGGGTTCGATGGTTATGTGTTTGCGAATGTGGACGATTTACCAGTCCATTAGCTGCATCTTTCATGCGAGACGAGTTTCATTCGTGCGGCCTGTGCCGTGATTATGCCTTCGGGGATGGCAAGAGGACTCCGTCAAATTTCCCAAAGTCTTGGAGGCCCACATTTGATTCTTGGTGGGCGATGGTGAACCGTTGCTACAATCCGCACTCAGCCGATTGGAAAAATTGGGGAGGCCGTGGGATTCGCGTATGCGATCGATGGCTGAACAGTCCGTCCGCATTCATTGAAGATATGGGGGTTCGCCCCTTGGGAATGACACTCGATAGAATCGACGTCGACGGCCATTACCAACCGGGGAATTGTCGATGGGCGGATAACAAAGTCCAATCGTTTAACAAGCGTAACGCGCTTCGGTTGACTGCTTTCGGGTCCACACGATTGTTGGCGGAATGGTCGGAGATAACCGGTGTCGGATGCACGACAATACGAGAGCGTCTATGCCGCGGATGGTCGATTGAGGACGCTGTCTCAGTTCCGCCCCTAAAAAAGGGACTTGAGATCCGCTACAACGTGGCGGAGCGCCGTTCCATAGGTGAGCGACTTTGTTCCCGTGAAACAACCCCGGTGAAGATCGATGCTTGAATCGGGATTCATCACCGCCGCTTTGGCCTTTGTCGGAATTCTGCCGGCGCGAGAGATTCATCGCGGTATTCCAGAATTCGACTTGGCACCATTGCCAGTTGATCCGGTCGTCCGTCCAGCAATGACGCGATCCCCACGGCCGGACGTGGCAGCAGTGCCGGTCGAACCTCAGAGCATAACGCGATTGAACGCGATTGAACGTGATCCTAACGCGTTTAAACGCGAAGTAACGCGATTGCATCTGGTTCCCGCGAGCACCTTCGCGTTCGTCGGTTGGCTTCGAGAAATCAACGAGTTCGGTGAGATGCCGAAACGCCGTCTGCTCTCGCTGTACATGGAGTATTGCGAGAACGCGTTTGAACCCGTTTCAACTGGAAGGCTGATGCGCCAACTCGGAGAGTGCGGCGTCGTCAAGCGACGGCTCGCCCCTCGCATCGTGCACGGCAAGTACCATTCGCCGACCGTCTATCGCGTTCTCCCTGATCAAATGCGGAGGGCGGCAGCAGCATGACCCGCCTATTCAACAGCCCCTATTTCCGCATCACGATGATGCTCGGTCACGCGCTTCTTGCACTTGAATATTCGATGCGGGGTGCGCCGCTTCCGACCTGCCTTTTTATGAGTTTTTCCGCCTACGCCATGTTTCGTGTCTGGGGCGGATTGCGGGAGCAGAGCGAGCCATGAAGATCATCAAAAGCACTGTTTCACGGCGCGAAGGCAGCGAGATCGACCGTCTTCAGGCCGTCGCCAGAGCCAAAATCGCCGCTCATCACTATGGCTGTTTCATAAGCTTTTCGCCCGTATTTGCGCGGCTTCTGACGGGCCTTGAACGGCGCAAGATTATCGCGCGGAGGCCGTCATGCAGATCGTAGTCGACGGCGTTACTGAGCCCAAAATCTCGATGTCGTGCGCGGGCTGCGCGTACCTCAGTCCGCTCGGTAGATGCCAGCGCATCAAGAGCAAGTTCTACGCTCGGATGATTGCGTTTCCAGAGGATTTTGCGTGCGCGCGTTGGGAGCGGTTCGGCGCGGTGAAAAAGGAGGCGAAATAAAAAGAGCCCCGTTGGCGCGGGGCTCGATTTGAATATCGGCGGTTCAAACTTTGGCGAGTAGGAACCGAATGGAGAAGGACCGGGGTAGGTCGATCTGATGTCACTCAACGAGACGAACACAACAATCGAAGGTTCGAAACGATGTGTCTTATAAGCAATTCCCCCGTAATTCACAAGTGGGAATTTAGTATTTCCCCCACTAGCCGCTCTCAAGATGTTGGGGGCTTGCGGTGACGAACGATCTTCGTATGCCATTTGCCGAGTGGCTATTCCGAATGTCGGAAGCTGATGTGCCATATCAGGCTCGTAGCCTTGCTGTGTATGCCGTCTTGTTCAAGGTGTCTGCCAACGACGAATTGGCACGCCTTTCCGGCATGGATACGAAGGGCCTTGCTGACAAGACATATAACAAGTGGAAACGGCTTCTTTGCGACACGGGATGGGTCATCATCAAGTCGGTCACAATAGGCCGATCGACTACAATCGAAATCTATCCAGCTCTCAATGCGAGTCCCGTAACTTTTACGGACGCAATACCGCGTGATCCGGCTCGGTTTGGTCAAAATAAAAGTTACGAACGGGGGGAAGAAGTTACGAGTGAAAGTTACGGTTCAACCGTAAAAACTACTGGCGAAGACGGAAAAGTTACGGTTGGAAAGGTAGAAATTACGGCTGATAAAAAAACCTCCCCTGCGCCCGCGCGCGCGGTAGATATAAATAATATATATAATAATATTAATAACTTAATACAACCCCCCCCCAACAATTTGGAGCAAGTGGCCGCGAGCGCACGTGAAGACGAACTGATTTTAGCGAGCGGGGAAGACCACGTCGGCCACGGCGTTGTTGTAAACTGCGAGACGGTTCGCCACCGGGACTTCACCATCAGTCTGAAGGCGATCGAATACCAGCTTTCGGGTGCGCTTCCGATGGAGCGCATTAAGGCCGTTGCTGTCGGGCAGGCTATCCAATGGGCCGTAGAGATCGAGGCCGGGAAACCCGCGAACAAGGTCATTCCTGACAAGCCCGCAAACTTCATTCGCGGCTCGCTGCAGAACCAACATCGCAACGACATGCTGGCGGAAATCAAGCGCGACGCGGCAAAGCCCAGGGGAGCAAAGCTGACGAGGTGGGCACAATGAATTCGCTCGCATACTTCAACGGCTGCATGGACGCGAAGGACTTCCAGAGCGCTGCGGCGTGCATCCTCGCTGATCCGGTTTCTACCGCCCTTCAATCCAAGTCCGTCGACCGGCTCTACCGCATCGCGTTCATGCGCGAGAGCACGACCCCATGCGACGTGCTGATGATTGAAATCATCGGTGATGTGATGACGGCGAGGTATCGCCAATGATGCTTCAGAACGCTCCGATGAAAATGCGACTCGCACTTTGCTCGACCGAGCACGATCAGCGCGCGCTTAACGAGGCTGGTATCCGTTCGGTTCGGGTTGTCCAGAAGGTTGAGGATATCTACCGGTGGAATCAGGAATTCGCCGAATATCAACTGGACGACACGTTTGATTATTTTGGCGAGTTCGTCTTGGCGTTCGGCGAGGGCTTCGAGCAGCTTCGAGATGACATCGCAGTCCGTCTCGGAGACACGAAATGCCGTTGGGTTCGCTGGCCGAAGGGCGTAACGGCCGCTGCGGATTTCCTCGACACCGATCCGGCTGATCTTGCCGGGCTTGTCGAGTCCGCCCGTCCGATGTGGACGGACGAAATCTGCACCATCGACGACATTCCTGAGCCTGGAGAGGAAAAACTCTACGAGACGGGATTTCCGAAGCTTGACCATCACGGGCTGCGGCTTGTTCGGCCGGCGTTCATGCCGGTGATCGGACCATACGGTTCGGGTAAGAGCGTGGTTCTGCGCCAGCTCGCCGTGAACCTATGGCGGCTGCACGGCTGGCGCACGATCATCACGTCATTCGAGGAAAAGGTGAAGCCTCGGTTCCAACGCGATCTGCGACGTAACTTGATCGCCTCGGAACTTATGAAAACCGGAACGTCCTGGAACAAAACGGTGCTTGAAGACCCTCAAAGGATAGCTTGGGCAGACGATGAAATCCGCAAAGCCTTCCGGTTTCTCCGGCGCAAGAGAAACACGACTCTCGATCTGGAACGTCTTGTCGATCGTATCGAATACGCCGTGAAGGTCTATGGCTGCGAAGTGGTGATGATCGATCCTGTCAACGAGATCGACCATCAAGTCCCAAAAGGCGAAAGCAAGACCGACTACATGGGCAAGTTCATCATGCGTCTGAAGCAGATCGCAGATGACTATTCGCTGCTGATGATCGTGGCAGCACACCCGCCCAAGGACGGCGTTGAGAAGCGTCTTTCCAAGACTGGACTTCTAACACTCAACGACGGTGCGGATACAGCGCACTACGGCAACAAGGCGGACATGGGCTGGTGCGTTTGGCGGAACATCGACGGGCCAACATTGCTGCACGTCGACAAGGTCAAAGATCACGAGACGTGCGGAAAGCCGACGCTGGTCGAACTGGTGCTCAACAAGGACCTGAATGCCTTTACTGAAAACCGTATCGGATATGAAATTTTGGGGGACGATGCATGATTGCAGAAGACAATACGGAACAGGAACCAGAAGTTATAAATGCCACATCGCTCGTTAAGAGAGGGTGGCCACGCCCTTGGGCAGAGCGCCTTCTCGGCGATCCTAAGTTTGGTCCTCGAAATGCAAAAATATGGCTGCTGTCTGACGTTCTTATTGCGGAGAATGATCCGATATTCACAAATGCTCTAATGATCCTGAAAGAGCTGCTTCTGGAGGCGCCTTACGAAACCAAGGAATTACAGAACGAAGCTATCGATTTGGCATTGAGCGGGTACAAACCCGGAGACTTTAAGGACAATGTCATCTCCACCAAACGTCCGCCCTATGTGCCACGAGCGAAGTACGAGGGCTCCGATGTATTTACCGAGAAACAGCAACACATCGGCAATAATCACAACCTTCCTGGCAACCAAGACTGCGGTAGTCGCCGAGCGACTGAGGTTCCGCAACAGAGACGCAATCCGCATCTTGAGGTGATTGATGTGGACGGCGGAAAAGAACTTAGATTTGCAGACGGATTGCGAGCATCAATCCCGAACCCATTCCTGACAGCGGCGCAGATATCGGAAGCAGTTTCAGCGGACGACTTCCGCGTTGTGGTGACGATGGTCGCATCCGACATAAATAACGGAGGCTGGAAATTCAACAATCCACCCCACGCAAGGAATTTCTTCCTCAGTTGTGTCCGTAGCAACATCAAGAAACTTCGCTCTCTTCGTGAAGGAGGAGGAGAGTGACACACATCCCCCGCACCATCATCGCCAAGATCACGGCAGAGGTGTTTGAAACAACCCTCAAAGAGCTTCGGTCCGATTCACGGCAGCGACGTTTGACCTATGCGCGATTTGCAGTGTGGCACTTGCTCCATGAACTTCGCCCAACACTGAGCGATGGAGAGCTTGCAGACGTTCTGAACAAGGACCGGACGTCTGCAATTAACGGGTTGGAGCGTGCACCGCAGTTCATCGGAGCTAGCCGAGAGTTTGCAGAACGGATCGGCCGCGCTCGTGAATTGATCGCGGAATGGCGTCCAGCAGCGGCGCTGGCGGCAAGAAACGCATCGCCCCTAGGCCACATAGCCAAAACACAAAGAACGCCGCCAGCGATCGAAATTGAGGCTCGTGAGCCATCCTATCACGGCAGTCCATCGGAATACGACGTTTGGTTCCGGAACTCCTGCAAGCGGAGTGAAGACAGGTTTCTCAGGATAGCAGGTGCAATTCATCCTGAACGTGTCGTTCAGAGCAAGGACCGCGCGGCATGAGAACGCCCCGATCTTACAACATCAAGAGATCAACAGGAGGTCGGATTCAACTTCAGGAGGATTCCTTCTACTCCCGAAGACGGGTGGAGAAGGTGGAGAAACAGAAAGCGGAAACACAGTGACAACTGGAACTGACGATAGAATTACCGAGATTCTTGCGAAGGCATGGCTCGTTTGCGACCCAAATAGAGGATGCAGCGATCCTGATGAGCCGGACTCACATTGGACGCCGCCACATGAACTAGCAGGCAAACCCCGCTGGCATTGGTTCATCCCGCGGGCGGAAGCCCTTCGGGATTACCTCTCGGACAATGGCCTTGTCGTAAGAAAAAAGGAAAATGAACAGTGACCGACGACGAAACCAAATTCATCGAATCCCTGATGCAAGCGATCGAGCAAGCCTCGCGAGAGAAGCGGGAAGTCCTGAACGATAAGCTTGTGAGACTGGATCAGAAGCTTGTGCAGGAAGACCTGCACATCAGCGACCTGATTGAAACGATAATCGACAGAGCCCGGAAGCGGGAAGAAAACACCATTGATCAATTGGAGGAATTGCGAGCGCTGGTTTCGCATCGCGCCTACGCATCGCCGCCGCCGCTTCCCCCGATGGACCACGAGACAGCCCAAGTCGCCAACCGTTTCGCTCATCGTCCGGACGACATCAAGCGTGTCGTGAACGACTCTTTCAACTGGGCAAACTGAATGTTCGAAATACCGCTCAGGCTTGACGATCAGATATCCCGGTATCCGATTGAAGACCTGTATTACGACACGGAAGACCTTTGGCTCACGGTTTATGATCGTGAGGTGAAAGGGCGTGTGCGTTTTACCGGAGCGGGAAAGCGGAAATACCGGAGATACGTCAGCCTGAGGCATACGGAGGATCTGCCGAAGCATGCCGCACCATCACTGTGGCGACCATTCTCGGAATGGCCGTATGAATTGCCGGGTCCGGCTGCACTGTCGGTTGAACAGGTTCGGCCAGTGCCCAAAATATCGGAACCCATTCTCGCAATCCATCACGGGAACGGAGATTTCTGGCCCCATGCCCATGTTCGGCTAGGGCGTCCGAACGAAAAGCCGCAATCCCCCGATGAATCGGAAGCACGATACCTCCGCTCCGTCCGAACGCACTGGATGATGACCAAAGAGCGCGTCAAGGTATCGAGCCTATGGCCTAAGCCTTGGCTGACGGAATCGGCACTGATCCAAAAGACGCTGCACGCCTTGAAGCGCGATGAACTGTCGTGGTTCCATCCTGGAGACCGAGACGATTTTCATGTCGACAAATCCAATCTCGAAGCTCGCCCGGTTCCGTTCAAGCCTACCCCACGAGATATTACCGAATGGGAGCTTGGACGCTGGATTGATTGGCGACCGACAACGGACGCAGGTCTGATCGAAAGCCAGGCACAGAATCCACCGCCATCATTCTACGAACTCGCAGACACGCTCAGCACCACCGTTGCAGCAATTACGAGACGGTACGAAGCGGCGAAGGAAGAACTTTATCGGAGGGCGGTTGCATGAAAGTCCAATCCCTCCCCGAATACCTCAAGGCAGAACTCCGCAAGGGACAGTACTGCGCCGTTTACGCGGCTGGGCCTGATGAGGTTGTCTCGAAACGCCTCGGAGATAATCGAGGATGCCGTCCGGTCAGGTTTGGCATCATGTCGAGTTGGAACGATGCCGTTACGCCTCCCATCAATTCAGCATCCTATGCAGCTTGGTCAGGGCTTCTGTTTCGCGTGTGGTGCGCATCTCCCGGCAAAGCAAAGATGCTGTCCAATCTCATTGATGGAGAGATGGATCAAACAGCGGTTTCGATGAGGCTGAGCTGGTATGACCTTGGGCCTGAACTTAACATTCGCAGGCTTGAAGCATCAGTTCGCTCACTAGCTACGGATTTTGGAATTGCGACATGGAATGACGCAGAGCTTCGAAAGTTTCTGAGCGAGAACCACGAAGCATCAAAGCAAAGACGCGTGCGAGAGTTGAGACGAGGGGCGGTGTTTTAGATGGGAGACGTTGTTTCGCTCGGGTGCATAACGACGCTTGATATTCCGCCAGAGAAAATTCTGAAAGGCGCAATCGAGCACGACCTTGAAACGGTTTTGATCATCGGGTGGACGAAGGACGGAGACCTATACTTCGCTGGATCATCCGCTGATGGAGGCGACGCGCTTTGGCTCATGGAACTCGCAAAGAAGGCGCTGATGGAATGACAGAGGACGAGAAAGAGGCGGAGCGCATCAAGATGCTTGCGTCTGCGGTTTATCGAGAAATCGTCCATTCAAACCGTAGCGAAGACTATGTGCGCATGATCGTGAGAAAGCACGGAGAACATCCTGCATTCAAGAAATACATGCGCGAAATGGGTCTAACGGAAACGCTGGATGAATTCGTATCGCGTCCCGAACTGAGGGTGAGATGATGATCGCAAATGATGACGGCTACGACGCCACTGACAACGGAACGAAGTGCTACGGCCTCGCTCTCAGAGAACTCAGGCTGCAAGGCATTCGAGTGGGAAAGTACAATCCAAATCCTGATGACGAAGAAGAAATGGAAGCAGCAAGAGAAGGCGGGTTTCAGATAGTGCAAGCGGAGTGCCATAGGAGAAGCGCATGAACGATATTATGAGAGCAGCAGTCGGAACATTGGCTGCATTGATCGTCACGTTTGCGGTCGCCAAGATTATGCGCATAGCAGACCTGGAGGTATCCTCCGGCCTGTCTGCTGCTGCGATCGTTTGGGGATCGACGTTCGTCGGGTTCTACATCTCTTTGCGGACATTGAAATCATGACCTGGAAACGTGAACTCGCCTTTTGGACGTTTATGTTCTTCGTCGCGATCTGGCTTATGTTTGCTGTGGTGTCCGTCGGGACGTTTCTAACTGAGAATTGGGGTGCAGGCGTTGAGATAGCGAGGGCGAAATGATCCCACTCACTGGTATGTGCTACCGCCATAAGAAGACAGGCAACGTGTACCGCGTAGTTCTGGCCGATTGCCGTATCGAGTCGACAAATTCTGAAGCTGTTGCCTACCGATTGGCCAGTGCCGAAGATGCTCCGATTTGGGTCCGTCCATACGAAGAGTTCACAGACGGCCGCTTTGAGCGTGCTGTGGAAGCTGACTAATGACGAGGTGTCCGTGATGACCACAGTTATTTCGACAAAAGCATGGGGCGGCGCGAAGCTCAGCGCTGACGGCAAGATAAAGACTTGGCGTCGAGCAAAGGACGCCTCTCAGAAGCAGCGCTGGAGAAAGAGCAAGCGCGTGACAGCCATAAGCCGGAAGACGGCGGCCAAGCTGGCGAGGCCATAATGGAATACACAAAGGAAGAATTGAAGGAGTTCGACCGGCTGACGCGTATGGGCTCAAGCCTAGATCAGATGGATCGCATAAAGTCTCGTTTGAGCGTCCGCCAGTTCATTGCGAAGCACGGCAGGGCGAAATGCGACGCCATGTTCGCGGAGTTGCGTAGGCGCGACGAAGGCGTGAGGATGAGGAAGCCATGAAACTGGATCAAATCAAGTTTGGACTAGCGCTTGCGGATGATCTTAGGCGTATGAGATTGCATAACGTGCTGCCTGGAGCGCTGATTCCCATAAACACTAGCATCGAATCCATTGTCAGCCTGCAAAAGCGTCTCGGCAGTCGCCAATCTGGTAAACTCTTAGAAGGTCCGCCATCAATATCGCATGCCCCGCACGCTCCGAGAGATGGTTGAAAGTGGAGAGAAGGTCCGACTTCATTGTCTCGAATGTTATCGAGATCGAACGGTCCTGCTTTCCTCGCTGGTGTCAGAGCGTGATTTAGAAGCCAACATCTCCACGGCAGACCTCGCTCGGCGTATTCGGTGCAGACGGTGTGATCGGAAACTGGTTCAGATCCTGGCGCCGTCACACAACCTCGGAATTCGAAAAGACGACGAGCTAACCCGAGCGCTCGAAACGAATGTGAAGAAAATCCCGTGTCCGGAATGCAGATCACATCTCGTTACTCGGTCTAGCCCTCTGCTCCGACCCTTCACGAAGGAACCGAGGTTTAAGCCGATAGGGCTGCTGTTCGAGTATACCTGTGAGGCGTGCATGAATTGGTGGACGGCGGAATAGAAAAAGCCCCCAGTGCAGGGTAGCACCGAGGGCTGAGGTCGTAACAAATTGTAACGCCCTTGAGGCCTAACAAGAAACCCGCGCTCTATTCGCATAGTCATACGCCGTCGACACTGGCAAAGCCGGGAACTGCCTGCGCAACTCTGAACCGCTGGGTGTCCGTCCCGTGCGTTCCCGGAATTTCTGAGTGAAGTCGATGACGTTCTGGTCTGCTTTCCGGCCACGCTTACGGGGTTTATTCGGAGGCGTTGGCTTTCCCGGAATCTCACCGGAGACGAAAGCTTTGATCTTTGTGGCATCAAAGTCGGAAGCGGAGAAGTCGGTTTGGTCTGCGTCGTTGGCGGCAACTCGTAAGGAATGCTTGCCGGTTGAGTGCGCCCCGAACGCGATCAGACCAGCAGCCAGTCCATTCGCTCCAAGGGACAACAGCATCGCTGAAACGAGGTCGATGACCCAAACAGGAACGCCCGTTTCGTCCGATGATGCTGTTCCAGAAGCGGGAAGCGGATGAGCCGCCAGATCAGCCTTGGCTGCGCTGATGACTGTTGCCTTCATGGCTTCGGCTTCGGCAAGCGCAGATTTGACTTCTGTTTGAGAGGCCTCGGCTTTCGCCTCCAGGCCGAGACAGATCGTTTTGCACCGGCCGCCCTCGCGAAGCTCCTTCTCGTAAGCCTTGTCCGCCTCACCCTTAGCCGCCAGAGCGAGTGTCAGGCGGGCAGACGTGACTTGCGCACCTTGCGCCGTCTTCAGTGCATCTTCGGCTTCCTGGTGCTGTTTTAGGGCGGCACGGCTAGGTGCGCGGCCTGCTTCTCTGGCACTCATGACACGTTCTGCTGTTTGCCAGAGATTATAGCCTTCGCCGCAGCAAAGCGTCAGAAGGATGACGATTGCGATCTTGCGAGATACCGACCAAGCACGACCGAGAATGTAAGCACCGGTCACGACGCCGGCGGCGAGAGCAATGAGCAGGCGGGAATAGTCACTGCTGTATCCACCTGCCTTACGAATTGCGACATCAGTCGCAGCGGCAAGGATAAGTACCCCGACGCCGATTGCGAGGTATCGTTCTGTTGTGGTAGGTTCAGTCATGGTTTCATCTCCTGGTTCAGTCAGGGTTGAGACAAGAGGCTCGCCGCTGGTTGCACAGTTGCGGGCCTCGACTCTATATAGCGCTACGCTGCGCTACATTCAACTACATCCCATATTTATTCAATCACATTTTCGTGTATTGCATTGTAGCGCTGTGTAGTTCATAAGCAACCCATGAACAAAACGCTCCCATTTTCGATGAGGCTCGATCCCGAGCTAAAGGCCCAGCTTCAAAAGTTGGCGCAGAAACAGAACCGCAGTCTCACAAACTACGTCGAGACGCTCCTGAGACAGCATGTTGAGGCGGAGAAGAAGAGAAAATGAGTTCCGTTTATGTTATCGGCGCGGATCGCGGCGTCAAAATTGGAAGATCACAGTCTCCACACGAGCGCCTAAAAGCGCTGCAGACGGCATCCCCGCTGCCATTGGTGTTGCATCATGTATCGGTCGACACGCCATTGGCTGCAGCGATAGAGAACTTAGCGCATCAATATTTAGCCGAACGCCGACTCGAAGGAGAATGGTTCGACGTAACCGCGACGGAAGCGGTCGGAGCGATTGAGTGGGCAATTTCTGAACTTGATCGACGAGCCAGATCGGGAGACGCAGGAAAACAACTGAATTTGCGGGTCTATCAGGAAGATCTCGACGCGATTGAGCGGATAAGGCGGGCTATGAGTCCCATTCCTGCCGCCAGCGAAGTTGTCAGGCAGGCCATCCATGAGCTTGATAAGCGCTTATCGAAGAAGGTGTCGAAATGAAACACGGCAGGTCACAAACCAAGACCTATCGGGCATGGGCCGGCGCAAAGAGTCGATGCTTCAGTCCATCAAATCCTGCGCATCGCCATTACGGCGCACGTGGCATAACAATGTGCACGCGCTGGCAAGAGAGCTTTGATGCATTCCTAGAGGACATGGGGGAATGTCCTTACCCGAGCTACAGCCTTGACCGCATCAATAATGATGGAAATTATGAACCTGGCAACTGCCGATGGGCAAGCTCAGTGGTCCAGTCCAACAACCGTCGCACGAAATGCGGCGGCAGCAAAAGGAAGTGGACAAGCGTCGGCCTTGATCTCTCTATTCATGCAACTTTGAATGCGATAGCGGACAATCAGTCAATCAGCGTGCCGAAACTAATTGAATCGATCTGCGTGCAGTACTTGAGTATGGCTGGCAAGAAAACAGCGGCATAACGAGGACAGAGCGCTAGAACAGCCTGACTTTGGCAAGATCGTGCGAGAGCTCGTAGCGGCCGGCCTGGAGGCGAAGGGGAGAAAGCGCAAATGAACGACCTGCATGGAAAGCGCAGAAACATCGATTTCTTGAGCGACGCCGAGATAATTGAGATCGCAAAGCGCGTAGGCTTGCCTATTGTGCATATCCCCTGCGACACGGCAGAGGGGAGCTTTGTGGCGACGGTAGACCTGATGAAGCGTCCGCCAATTGTTACGCGCAAACGAGACGATCCAATTACCTGGTGATGTGAGGGGAGAAAGCGGCGATGACCGAAAGACTCGTCTACATCCTGTCTGGATCGATTGTTTTCGCGGGGCTTTGGATAGGCGGCCTCTATTCGGTGTCAGGCGGGAATGGAGACGCGCACGTGATTAATCGGATCACAGGTACGACTTGGTATTGCGGCAGAATAGATTGCTACCAAACCCGAGTGCGGTCGCAATGATGCGTCAATATGCCACATATAACCCTATTGCAATTACCGCGCTTCCGGTGCAGGCGGCACTTGAAATCCCATTATATTTCGAGTAGGTTATCCATACTCGCAAGGCAAATGCGCCCGGAAGCTGAAAAGCTGTCCGGGTTTTTCGTTTCCGACCTCCCAAAATCACACCGGCAAGCAGCCCACACCCGCTAGATAGCATCAGAGGGGCGCATAGCTGCGGTCACTGAGTTGGGGTGTTGGGAAGCTAGGTTTGCGGCTCTCGCGAAAGCGATCCGCGTCTAAGACCCCACAACAGGGGCAACTATCCGGAATTTCCGGATAGTTCAGTTTCGCCTGCCATGTGCAGGATGAGCATTCGGGTTCGTTACGGCGAGCCCCGCTTAGCTGTTATCATACAATCTCAGCCACATCGCAGTTTGTATGATAACGCCAACCGGATCAGAACCTTTAACAACGCCGATCCTTATTAAAGGATAGAGCCCCAGGACAGGTGAAAGCCTCTCCTGGGGTTTCGTGTTTTGGAGCCTGAGAACGCCATGTGGGACATCTACACGAGCCCTTCGTTCTGGCTTGGGCTCGCTGTCACGGCCTTCAGCTTTTGGCTGATCTGGCAAATAGGCTGAAATTCAATTGCTACTCTCGTCAGCACGATCTTCAGGCTTGGACACCTGAAGATTGTGAAGGGTGTAGCTCACACTGGCGGCCGGTTGTTCATGGGGATGACACCGGCCGCTGGTCTCTCCACACAATCTGAATGAGGGACGGATGACCGTCAAGGTTCGCTGCTTCGTGATCGAAGGCATGATCGCCGGGGCCATTTCCTCTTATGGGGGCCGCAACTCTGAGAACGCCGTCTGGCTTCCCAAGATGCCATACCTGGCACAGCAGACCGTAACGGCAGATGGAACCGCCGTCGCAACGGACCCGAGCATGTCGGTCAACCAGCACGCCAACATGCTGATGGTCGAGGTCCAGGCTAACAAGCGCGTTCGCTACGAGGTCTCGACGAAAAACGTCGACCTCCGAAATGCAACTCAGGACAGCCCGGTGCTCTACGGAGAAAGCTTGATCGCTTTTGGGCAGGGCTATCGCATCAGCTTTATCGAGGACGGGGATTCAGAATGAACACCTACCAAGGCATCACCTTGAGTGACGATCAGATCAGCATCGCCCGGGCTCGGCTCAAGATGCGGGTCCAGCAAGCCGTGCAGGACATGCACTCAGCCTCCTACGATCCGGGCACGATCTCAAACCTCATTGCAGACCTTGAGGCGTTAGAGCGGTTCGAGGTGTTCGGCGGAGCAGAAGAAGAGAACAGCCGCCCGGCCAAGGGCGCTCGACGGGGGCATTGATGGCGCGGAAGCTAGATCTCACTGCCGAAAATGTCGCTTTCCTGATGGACGGGTGCCGCGTGCGCAAGTTTCGCGAACGTGCTTCGGTTTCGTTTATGGCCAATAAGCTGGGGATCAGCGTTGACGCGTTCGAGCGCTTCGTCGGAGAAAATGCCGACGAGGTCGTTTCTGAGCTTGATCGCATTGTTGGCCGCAACTCGGCGCGGCGCGCTAATCACGCAAAACGTAGAGCGGTGGATCCGGCATACCGCATTTCTAATACTTTCCGGGCGCGCTTCGGTGCTCTCATGCGATCCGTAGGTCGCAGGAAGCGGGTTAAGACGTTCCAGACGTTTGGGTATACGGCTAAGGACGTTGTGAGCCATATCACGCCGTTGATGCAACCCGGCATGACCTGGGAAAATCACGGCTCAGTTTGGCACATTGACCACAAACGGCCGGTGGCATCCTTCGATTTCAATGTGGAAGACGCTGAAGCCGTCGCTCGCAAATGCTGGGCGTTGAGCAATCTTCAGCCGCTCCTAGCGTTGGAGAACATCAAGAAGGGGGCGCGTTATGCCAGCCCCTAAGGGAAACAAGTTCGCTGCGGGTAACTCCGGAGGCGGCCGTCCCACTCAGTTCAAAGCGGAGTATATGCGTCTCGCAAAGAGCATGTGCGCGCTAGGCGCAACAGATGCGGAATTGGCTGAGGCGTTCGAAGTTAGCATTACAACCATCAACTCTTGGAAGGCTCGCCACAAAGAGTTTTCTGCAGCCCTGAAAATGGGGAAAGCCGAGGCCGACGAGCGAGTTGAGCGGAGCCTTTATCACAAGGCATTAGGCTACACGTTCGACAGCGAGAAGGTATTCCAGTTCCAAGGTGAGATCGTTCGCACCAAGACCTTGGAACACGTCCCGCCGGACACCACGGCGTGCATCTTCTGGCTGAAGAACCGCGATCCGCAGAACTGGCGAGACAAAACGGAAGTCAAACACGACGCGTCGGAGGCCTTTGCGAACCTCTGGCAGCGCGTTGGCGGGGGTGCATCATGAAGCGAAATGATATTCGCACTGAAATTGAAACCACTCTCAAGCGCCTCGGCTTCAAGAATGGCCAGTACAAGTGGACGGGCTGCACGCTGGACCTGGTGATCGGGCATTCATTCAAGACGATGCGGTTTCCGAGCGGGATGTCACGCCGCGCTCTGACGTGGGAGCTAGGC
>Ga0075464_10000615_pt1 | contig 15690 bp, 17 predicted proteins | sample DEB19_08_DNA_5_FD_75068 | JGI IMG/M metagenome (GOLD analysis project Ga0075464, IMG submission 75068) | Aqueous microbial communities from the Delaware River and Bay under freshwater to marine salinity gradient to study organic matter... | ecosystem: Environmental > Aquatic > Marine > Coastal ...
CAGGGACGTTTGCAGCGTGTGGTGGTGCAAGCCGATGCACCCTCCCGCATGCAGCCTGACGATCTGATGAAAATCAACGCCAGCAATGCCCAGGGTCAGCCTGTGCCGATGTCCGCTTTCGCCACCACCAAGTGGATCACTGGCGCCATGCAGACCGTGCGCTACAACGGCTACTCTGCGATGCGTATTGGCGGCTCGGCAGCACCGGGCTACAGCACGGGCGACGCCATGACCGAAATGGAAAACCTGGCCAAGCAGTTGCCTGCAGGTTTTGGTTATGAGTGGACGGGCCAGTCGCGTGAAGAAAAACTGGCGGGTTCGCAAGCCAGCCTTCTTTACGGCTTCGCCATTCTGGCGATCTTTCTGTGCCTGGCAGCGCTGTACGAAAGCTGGACAATTCCGTTGGCCGTCATTTTGGTGGTGCCGCTGGGTGTCATGGGGGTGCTGCTGGGGACGCTGTTCCGGGGGTATTCGAACGACGTGTACTTCCAGGTGGGGCTGATCACCATCATTGGCCTGTCGGCCAAGAACGCGATTTTGATCATTGAGTTTGCCAAAGACCTGCAGGCGCAGGGCAAGAGCGTGATCGAATCCGCGCTGGCCGCTGCCCACCTGCGGTTTCGCCCCATCGTGATGACTTCGTTGGCCTTCATGCTGGGTGTGATGCCGCTGGTGATTGCGTCGGGCGCCAGCTCGGCCAGCCAGCGCGCCATTGGCACGGCCGTGATCAGCGGCATGATCACCGGCACCGCGCTGGCGGTATTTTTTGTCCCCGTCTTTTTTGTGGTGGTTCGCAGCCTGTTCAAAGACAGCGACCGGCAGAAAAAGATGTACGTGCAGCACGCCAAAGCCGCAGGCATTGAGGGCGATGACGCCCGCAGTACGGATCTTTCAGGTGAGGAAAAAACGCGTGGCTAAGTCAACATGTGCAAAACTTTCGGTGCTCAGCGCTGCCTTGTTGCTGGGCGGCTGCTCAATGATTCCAAATTACGAGCGCCCGGCGGCCCCTGTGGCTGGCCACTGGCCTGTCACTGGCGCGGCGGCATCCACCCCTGCCGCAGCCGCAGCTGACACGGCGTGGCAAAGTTTTTTTACCGATGCCAAGCTCAAGCAGCTGATGGCTGCCGCCTTGAAAAACAACCGCGATTTGCGCATTGCGGTGTTGAATATTGAGCAAGCCAGAGCGCAGTTTCAAATCAGGCGTGCAGACCAGTTTCCGACCATCAATGCAGCCGTGACAGGCTCACGCCAGCCCAACGTCACGCCTGCCAACGGTGCCGGCGGCATCACCAGCGTTTACAGCGCTGGTCTTGCTGTCACGGCGTATGAGCTGGACTTTTTTGGCCGGGTGGCAAGTTTGAAAGAGGCTGCACTGGCGCAGTATCTGGCCACTGAAGAGGGCCGCAAAACGGCGCAAATCAGCCTGATAGGGCAGATCGCCAACACCTACCTGGCTTTGATGGCCGACGACGAACTGCTGGCCATCACGCGGCAGACGTTAAGCACCCGGCAAGAGTCGTTCAAGCTTGGCAAACTGCGCTTTGACAATGGCGTGACCTCAGAGCTTGATGTGCGTCTGGCTGAGTCGCTGCTGGAGGCGGCCAATGTGTCGCTGGCGCAGCAGTTACGCCAGCGGGCACTTGACGAAAACACACTCACGCTGCTGGTGGGCCAAAGCTTGACCGGTGAGTTGGCACTGCCTGCAAACGCACCAGACACAGCGTTTGCCAAAACCACGCTGCAAGACGTCCCTGCGGGGCTGCCGTCCGATTTGCTGGCGCGCAGGCCCGACATACGCCAGGCCGAGCAGCAACTGATCGCTGCCAACGCCAACATCGGCGCAGCCCGGGCGGCTTTCTTTCCGCGCATCTCCCTGACCGCCACTGCAGGCACCGTCAGCTCACGTCTGGCGGGTTTGTTTCAGGCGGGGACCTGGGGCTGGACGCTGGCGCCCCAGTTGCTGCTGCCGATTTTTGACGCAGGCCGCAACACGGCCGGGCTGGCGGGCAGCAAGGCGGCTGAGGGGATTGCCGTGGCCGCTTATGAAAAAGCCATCCAGACAGCCTTCAAGGAGGTGTCAGACGCCTTGGCGGGGCAGGCAACGTACGCCGAACAACTGCGCGCCGCACAGGCCCAGGCCAACGCCGAAGCTGTTCGTTACCGATTGGCTGACTTGCGCTACCAAAACGGCATCGCCAGTCAGCTGGACCAGCTCGACGCACAGCGCTCCCTGTTTGCCGCCCGGCAGGCCGTGGTGCAAACGCGCCTGGCGCAACTGCAAAGCCAGGTGACGCTGTACAAGGTGCTGGGCGGTGGGTGGAAGGATGAAGTAGTGGCAACCCGTGCACCCTGAGGCCTTGATTCTGCTATTTATTCAATAGCTGATTGCGCATGTATCCATTGGTCTGGAGGCCTAAAACATGCCTGAAAATGGCCTGAAAAGCACATTTTCAGGCTTGTTATCAGCTCCCCGCCACCTTCATCCGGTTCACCAGGATGGAGCCCACGGTTTTTGCACCGTAGTTGTAGGTGTCTGCGCCGACAGCGGTGATGCCCATCAGCATGTCTTTCAGGTTGCCGGCGATGGTGATTTCTTCGACAGGAAAGGCGATTTGCCCTTTTTCGACCCAAAAGCCCGAAGCCCCGCGTGAATAGTCGCCGGTCACGTAGTTCACGCCCTGGCCCATCAGCTCGGTGACGAAAAGCCCGGTGCCGAGCTTTTTCAGCATCTTGTCCAAATCATCACCGGCCTTGGTCTGGCGGCTGGTCATCACCAGATTGTGCGAGCCGCCAGCGTTGCCGGTGGTGCGCATGCCGAGCTTGCGGGCCGAGTAGGTGCTTAAAAAATAACCGCGCACGATGCCGGCTTCGACCACGGTGCGGGCGTGGGTCTTCACGCCTTCTTCGTCAAACGGGGCGCTGCCTTTGCCTTTCTTTAAAAATGGGTCTTCCGTGATGTCGATGAAGGTGGGGAAGGCCGCTTTGCCCAGGCTGTTGAGCAAAAATGTGCTTTTGCGGTACAGCGCACCGCCGCTGATGGCCTGGGTGAAGCTGCCCAGCAGGCCAGCGGCCAGGGGCGATTCAAACAGCACCGGGCATTCGCAGGTTTTGACCTTGCGGCTTTTCAGGCGCGACAGCGCGCGTTCAGCGGCGTAACGGCCTACCGCTTCGGGGCTGGCCATGTCGCGTGCGTCGCGCATCGAGGTGTACCAGGCGTCGCGTTGCATGTCGCCGTTTTTGCCGGGCGATGAGGCAATCGGTGAGGCCGACATGCTGTGGCGTGAGCTGGCATAGCCGCCGCGAAATCCCTTGGTGTGGGCGCTGAAAAAATGCGACTGCTGGGCTGAGACGCCCGCGCCTTCACTGTTGGTGATGCGCTTGCTCACGCCCAGGGCAGCGGCCTCGCACTGCAGTGCCAAAATGGCGGCGTCTTCGCTGGTGATGTCCCAGGGGTGGAACAAATCGAGGTCGGGGTGAACACGCGCAATGTCGCGGTCTGCGGGCAGGCCGCTGGACTTGTCTTCCGCGGTAAAGCGGGCAATGTCGAAAGCGGCTTTGACGGTTTGCTGAATGGCCGCTTTTGAAAAGTCACTGGTGGCGGCGTTGCCGCGCTTTTGCCCGACGTAAACGGTGATGCCCAGGGACTTGTCGCGGTTGCGTTCGACGTTCTCCAGTTCGCCCTTGCGCACACTGACCGACAGGCCGCAACCCTCGGATGCTTCGGCGGCAGCATCCGTGGCACCGAGCTTTTTGGCGTGTGCCAGGGCGGTATCGACCAGGTCTGCAAAAAAATCGCGGCTGTAGCTGAAGCCTTGCAGGGGTTGGGAGGATGTCGCGGGGCGGATGGGAGAGGCTTTTGATGTCATATGGGTAGCTATGATACGGGTTGCTATGAATACAAAGAACACCAAGGGCACTCCCAAAGCCATCAAGGGCTACTGGTCGAACGGCCGTTTCGTCAAACCCGAAGAAATCGCGCTTGAAGAAGTCGGCCCGCCCAGCAAGACCATGCTCAAGGCCGAGGCCGATGAAAAGCAGGCGCTGGGCGAGGCTTTGCTGACGCTGCGCGCTGACCTGATGGCCCGGCTGGACTTGCCCACCAAGCTGCTCGACGCCATCAAGGACGCGAAAAAAATCACCAACTTTGAGGGCCGGCGCCGCCAGATGCAGTTCATCGGCAAGCTGATGCGCCCGCTCGATGCCGACCCGATTCGTGAGGCCATCAACGAGCAGCTCAACGGCTCGGCGCAGCTCACGCTGCAACTGCACCTGGCCGAGCAGTGGCGCGACAAACTGGTGGCCGAAGACGACGCGCTGCAAGCCTGGCTGACGGAATACCCAGCCACCGACGCCCAGCAACTGCGTGCGCTGATTCGCCAGGCCCGCAAGGACTACAAACCCGAAAAGCCCGGCGAAGCGCCGCGTCACGGCAAGTCGTACCGCGAGGTTTTCCAGCTGGTCAAGGCTCAAATGCAGGCTACCGGCGAGGCCGAGTAATGTCTGACCTGTCAAATTTTGATGCCGTCAAAATCGGCATCGTCTCGGTCAGTGACCGGGCTTCTACCGGCGTGTATGTTGACAAAGGCCTGCCCGCCCTGAAAGACTGGCTGGGCAAGGCGCTGTTCAACCCGATCACCTTTGAGGAGCGCCTGATACCGGACGAGCAAGCGGGTATCAGCGCCGCTTTGATCGACCTGGTCGACGCGGGTTGCGCCCTGGTGCTGACCACAGGCGGCACCGGCCCGGCGCTGCGCGATGTGACACCCGAGGCCACGCTGGCCGTGGCACACAAGGAAATGCCCGGCTTTGGCGAGCAGATGCGGCAAATCAGCCTGAAATTCGTGCCCACGGCTATTCTTTCGCGGCAATGCGCGGTGATTCGCGGCCAATGCCTGATCATCAACCTGCCGGGTCAGCCCAAAGCGATTGCCGAAACGCTGGAAGGTTTGAAGAGCGAAGCAGGCGAGCAACTCGTCCCTGGCATTTTTGCCGCCGTGCCGTATTGCGTTGACCTGATTGGCGGGCCGTACATCGAGACCCGGCCAGAGGTGTGCAAAGTTTTCCGGCCCAAAACGGCATTGCGCGTGCCTTCTTCGTCCATTTGAAGCTGAAAAAGCGATAAAAAACGGCTTTTTCAGGTATCAAATGAGTCTCCGGACCAATAGATACATGCGCAGGCAGCTCCTGAATTCATAGCATTCGCCAGCTGCTCAAATCTGGTTACGCATCGCATAAGCCGTCTCATTGAGCACCCCCAGTACCCGTTCAACCGCGTTCTGGCTGGTTTCTCGCCCCATGGGCATGGTCACGCTCAGTGCGCCTGCTACGTCGCCGTGGTGGTCGCGCAGGGCCACGGCGATGCCTCGGTGGTTCAGCTCCAGTTGCTGCTCTGACAATGCCCAGCCTTGGGCGCGTATCGCGGCCAGTTCGTCCTGCATGCGGGCCAGGCTGGCTATCGTGTGAGAGGTGTAGGTTTTCAGCTTGAGCGTCGCCAGCCAGGCGGTTTGCCATTCGGGGGGCTGCATGGCCAGCATCACCATCCCGGCGGCAGTGACTTGCGCAGGCACGCGTGCACCCAGCACGTAGCCGGTGTTCATGACGCGGCTCGGCCCGTTGCGCGCCAGGTAAATCACGTCATAGCCGTCCATCACGCTGACGTAGGCACTTTCCTGCGTACCCGCCGTGATGCGCTGCAAGAAAGGTTGCACCAGGCGCGGCAGCCGGGCCGAATCGAGGTACGACTGACCCAGTCGCAGCACGCGCGGCGTGAGCCAGAACAATTTGCCGTCACTGGCCAGATAGCCCAGGTGCTGCAGCGTCAGCAGGTAGCGGCGCGCGGCAGTGCGGCTCAAGCCGCAGCGCAGGCCCGCCTGGCTGGCTGTCAGGCGGGGGTTGTTCTCGTCAAAACATTCCATCATGACCAGGCCGTTTTGAAGCCCGGCTATCCAGTCGCGTTTGTGCAATGGGGTGGGCGTTGTCTCGGTGGTGGTCATGGTTGTGGCTTACCCCTAATACGTGCGATTGTCGCTCTTTTATGTGCGTTTATCGCGCATATCTCGTTGGGGTGATGTTTGATGAGCACGTTTCGTCATTACAGTGTGGTCAGCATTGAGCGCGTGTAACCCTGAACAATTTATCCATCCATCGAGGAGACAACCATGAAAAAACGATTTACTCTCAAATTAATAGCTGCTTGCGCCCTGTCCATGAGTGCTGGCTTTGCATTGGCACAAGACGTGATCAAGATTGCCAACATTGTGGAGCTGTCTGGCGGCGGCGCCACGGCGGGCACCAACTTCAAAAACGGCGTGGAACTGGCCGTCAAGGAAATCAATGCTTCGGGCGGTATTCTGGGCAAAAAGATCCAGACCACCACGGCTGACACCCAAAGCAACCCTGGCGTGGCCAAGGGACTGACGCAAAAAGCCATCGACAACGACGTGTTTGCCATTTTTGGCCCGGTGTTTTCCGGCTCGATCATGGTCAGCATGGCCGAGTCGCGCAAAGCCGAAGTCCCCAACTTCACCGGCGGCGAGGCAGCCAGCATCACCGAGCAGGGCAACCCGTACATCTTTCGCACCAGCTTTACCCAAGCCACTGCCATGCCCAAAGTGGCGCGTTACATCAGCGACCAGGCCAAGCTGAAAAGCATTGCCATCATTTATGTGAACAACGACTTTGGCAAAGGCGGCCTGGATGCGATGAAAAAAGCGCTGGCCAACTCCAGCACCAAGGTGGTTGCCGAGATTTCGAGCGAGCCAGGCCAGATAGACTTTTCAGCCGCTGTGCTGCGCGCCAAGCAAAGCAATGCCGATGGCGTCTTTGCTTACTCGAACGAAGAAGAGTCTGCCCGTATGCTGCGCGAACTGAGAAAGCAGGGCTGGAGCAAGCCTGTGATTGGCGAGACCACCCTGACAGGCCAAAAAGTCATTGAGCTGGCAGGTGAGGCGGCCAACGGCGCCGTGGCTCACGTCGGCCTGACGGTCGATGCGCCGCTGCCCGCGATTCGCGCCTTTCGCGCCAAGTTTGAACGGGAATACAAATACATTTCTGACCACAACGGCATGAAAGGCTATTCAGGCGTTTACGTGCTCAAAGCCGCTATTGAGAAAGTCGGCAAGCTGGACCGCAAGGCTGTGGCCAAAGCACTGCACACCCTCAAAGTCAAAGCGGTTGACGAGCCTGGCGTGCTGATGGATGTGTCGTTTGACAGCAAAGGCGACCTGGACCGCGAGAGCTTTTTGGTGGAAGTGAAAAATGGCAAACAGGAAGTGGTGGCCACGCTGCCACCGCTGGGTGCTGCACCGGCCAAGAAGTAATTGTTTGAGGCGCCTTCTCCGAGCGGGGAAGGCGTTCGCTGTAGATCGCCATTGAACGCACCATGACCGACTTTCTTCAACTCTTTTTTTCCGGGCTGGCCACAGGCAGCATTTATGCACTGGCGGCGTTAGGCTTTACGCTGCTGTGGCAGGCCTCGGGCACCATCAACTTTGCCCAGGGTGAGTTCGTCATGCTGCCGGCCTTCATGCTGCTGGGCTTTATGGCGATGGGTGCGCCGCTGCTGGTGAGCTTTGTGTTGACGATATTGCTGGCGGTGCTGCTGCTGGGCTGGGTCTTCAAGCGCGGGGTGGTGGACCCGCTGCTCAAGTACGGCATGATGCCGATTGTGGTGGCCACCATTGGCCTGTCGATTGCCATGCGCAACGGTGTACGGGCCGGTTACAGCGCCGAAGCGCATCCTTTCCCCAGTCTGTTTGCCGACAAGATTTACAACATGGCAGGGGTGACCATCACGCTGCAAGACATGGGTACCTTTGCGCTGGCGATGGTGATGGTGTTGGCCACGCAGGCGTTTTTGGCCAAAACCGTCACCGGCCGCGCCATGCAGGCGGTGGCGCAAAACACCGAGAGCGCTTCGGTGCTGGGCATCAACGTGCCGCGCATGATCTTTTACACCTTCGCCATCAATGCGGTGCTGGCCGTGGCGGCGGCGTTGCTGGTCACGCCCACCTATCTGGCCAAGTTTGACATGGGCGAAGGCCTGGGTACCAAGGCCTTTTTTGCGGCGATTATTGGCGGCTTTAACAACTCGCGCGGTGCGCTGCTGGGCGGGCTGATTGTGGGTGTGTGTGAAAACCTGGCTGCGGCCTACATCTCACCGGCCTACAAGGACGCGGTGGCACTGATCATTTTCATGGTCGTGATTCTTTTCAAGCCGCAAGGCCTGCTGGGCAAGAAAGAGGAGCGCAAAGTTTGACAACCCCCCCCGATGAGCCTACGGCTCCTCCCCCCCAGGGGGGCGCAAGCAGCGGCCCGGCAAAGCCGGTTCCGCGCCTGCACTTGAATAAAACCATTTCCGTCTTGACGGCCGTTATGGGTGCGCTGCTGTTTTTGGTCGCACCGCAGTTTTTGAAAAACTACGGCATTTATCTGCTGACTTACTGGCTGGTGTTCATCATCGCCACCATGGGTTTGAACCTGACGATTGGCTATGCAGGCCAAAAGTCTTTGGGCCACGCGGCTTTCTTTGGCATTGGTGCGTACACGGTGGCCATTTTGATGAAAGCGGGCTTCAGCTTTTGGCTGGGGCTGCCTGCTGCGGCGCTGATTTGTTTTGCGGTCGGTTTGGTGCTGGGCTTTCCTGCCCTGCGGGTGCAAGCGATTTACCTGGCCTTTGCCACGCTGGGCTTTAACACCGCCATCTGGCTGGTCATGCGCAATGAAGAGTGGCTGACGGGCGGTACCTTCGGCATCAACAACATTGCCCGGCCATCGCTGTTTGGCTTGTCGCTCGACGGCAATTTGGCTTACTACTATTTTGTGCTGGCCGTCGCGTTGGCTACATCGGCATTGCTGTGGGGTCTGTTGCGCTCGCCTTGGGGCAAGGCCTTTACCGCGCTGCGCGACAACCCGATTCGGGCCGAAAGTCTGGGCATTGACATCCGCAACTACACCCTGCTGAGCTTTGCCATTGGTGCGGCGTATGCGGGTGTGGCGGGCGGCTTGTTTGCGTCGCTGGTGCAGTTCATTGAGCCCGCACCGTTTGCGGTCAGTGCGTCCATCATGATGTACCTGATGGTGGTGGTAGGCGGAGCAGGGTACTTTTTAGGCCCCATAGTCGGTGCGGCGGTCGGTGTGGTGTTGCCCGAATGGTTGCGTGATGTGCCGGGGGTGGCCAACTGGTATTTGCCGATGTTTGGCGCGGCGGTGGTGCTGCTGATGGTGTGGCTGCCCGATGGGCTGTTGAGCATTCCAGACCGTTTGCGTGCCAAGCGTGAAGCCAAAAAGGCATCGATGGCCCGGGCGCAAGCAGCTGGCAAATGGGGAGCAAAGTCATGACGGCTCCTTTACTCAAAGTCACTGACCTGAAAAAAGCTTATGGCGCGATTCAAGCTGTCGATGGTGTGTCGTTTGAAGTCATGCCGGGTGAGATTTTCGGCGTGATTGGCCCCAATGGTTCCGGTAAAACCACCCTGTTCAACAGCATCCTCGGGCAGATCAGTCCGAACGCCGGTGCGATTGAGTTGCATGGTAAAACCATCACCGGTTTGTCGCCCTTAGAACTGAGCCGGCGCGGCGTGGGCCGAACTTTTCAAACCCTTCAAGTCTTCGGCAAGATGACCGTGCGCGACAACCTGATCGTGGCTGCGCAAGAGCATCAGGGCAGCATGTTGGGCCGCCTGTTTGCGCCCCCAGATTCAGGCCTGGGTGCCAAAGCCGATGCGCTGATTGACCAGTTCCGTATTCGCCATGTGGCACACAGCCTGGCGGGCACGTTGAGCTACGGCCAGCAAAAGCTGGTGGACATTGCCATGGCCTTCATGGCCGAGCCTGACCTGGTGCTGCTGGACGAGCCGTGCGCGGGTGTCAACCCCAGCCTGGTGGGCGGCATCTCCACACTCCTCAAAAACCTGAATCGCCATCCCAAGTTTGGCAAAAAGGCATCGTTTGTGGTGATTGAACACAACATGGACTTTGTGATGGACCTGTGCCACCGCATCATGGTGATGGTCGAAGGCCGCGTGCTGGCGATTGGCACGCCTGCCGAGATTCGTGGCAACAAGGCGGTGCTTGATGCCTATTTGGGAAATTGATCATGAATAACAACATGAGTGACATACCCTGCATCGAATTCGACAACGTGGTGGCGGGTTACAAGGACTTCATGATCCTGAACAACCTGTCGTTCAAGGTTGCCAAAGGCTCCATCACGCTGCTGCTGGGTCCCAACGGCGCGGGCAAATCAACGGTGCTAAAAACGTTGTTTGGGTTGCTCAAGCCGCGCCAGGGCCGCATTTTGCTCGATGGTCAAGACATCTCGGGCTTCACGCAAAAGGCGTTGCTGGCCAAAGGCATTGCGTTTGTTCCGCAAGGCCGCAATTTGTTCGGCCAGTTAACGGTGTTTCAAAACCTGGAGCTCGGCGGCATCACGCTGGGGACCAAGGTCACGCATGAACGCATCCCTGAAGTACTGGAGCTGTTCCCGCGCGTCAAGGAGCGTTTGCATTCGCAGGCCTCGGCCTTGTCAGGCGGTGAGCAAAAGCAGCTGGAGGTGGGACGTGCGCTGTTGCTGCGCCCCAGGGTGCTGCTGATTGATGAACCCTCGATTGGCCTGTCGCCCATCGTGGTGCAAGATGTGTTCAAGCTCTTGCGCAAGCTGGCAGAGCAGGGCACCACCGTGCTGATGGTCGAGCAAAACGTCAAGAGCGCTTTGAAGATGGCAGACGATGCGATTGCACTGGAATCAGGCCAACTGGTGCTGCACAAAAAAGCGTCTGAGCTGCTGGCTGACCCGAACATTGAGCGTTTGTTTTTGGGCGGTGGCCATGTTGCCAACACGGCCGAAACAACAGAGGAAAAAGTATGACCACCACCACAGCTTCGATGGCTGACCGCGAATCCATCAACGACATTGCCAACCCGCTGGGCCTGGACGGCATTGAGTTCATTGAATATTTAACGGCCAAACCACAAGCGCTGGGCCAGGTGCTGGAGATGATGGGTTTTGCACCGATCGCTCGCCACCGTTCCCGTGAAGTGCTGCTGTACCGCCAGGGCGCTATCAATGTCATCGTTAATGCGCACGTGCCCACCTTGCCAGACGGTGCCATGCCGCAAGACAAGCCTGTGATTGCCGCGATTGCCCTGCGCGTTCGCGATGCCTCCAGCGCCTACGCCAGAGCCCTGGAGCGGGGTGCCTGGGCCGTGCCGCCGCGCGTGGAGGTGATGGAGCTGAACATCCCCGCCATTCACGGCGTGGGTAAAAGCCGTTTGTATTTTGTCGACCGTTACGACAAGTTCTCTATTTACGACGTCGACTTTGTACCCATCCCCGGCGTTGACCAGCACCCGCCGGCTATCACGGGCTTGCACTTTTTTGGTGTGGTGCAGTACATCGGTACCGACAGGGGCGAGGATTGGTCCGAGTTTTACCGAGCGTTGTTTGGCTTTACCGAACTGCCGTCCGAGCAGCGCTTTGGCATCTTGCCCAAAGGCCGCATTCTGGCCAGCCCTGGCCCAGCAGCATCGCGCTTTTATGTGCAACTGATCGAGCCTGAAGCCAGCGTGCTGGACGTGGAGGGCGAAGAAGGCTTGCAGCGCATTGGCTTGGGCGCAGCCGATGTGCTCGCGGTGGCACGTACCTTGATGCAGCGCGGTGTGGAGTTTGTCGAGTCACGCGGCGTGCATACCGAAGGGCGCGGGGCCTTGACCAAAACCTGGCTGGGCGGCGTGAGCTTTGAACTTGTGCATGACGAGCGAGCAGAAGCAGGCGTGAGGCCATGACGCGCTTTACTGGCAATACCGCCGATTTCGGCATGGACACCATCTCGCTGGCTGGCCCGCTGGAGGCCAAGCTCAAGGCCGTTCGCGAAGCTGGCTTTACCCAGATCATGCTGGCCGCCAAAGACCTGGTGGGTCACCCTGACGGTTTGCAGGCGGCCGTTAACGTTGTCAGGTGCAGTGGCTTGCGCGTCACGGGCTTTCAGGTGCTGCGCGACTTTGAAGGCCTGAGCGGTCACCTGCATGACTACAAAGTCGACATCGCCAAGTCCATGCTGGAGATGTGCGCCGCGCTGGACTGCCGCCTGATGCTGATGTGCTCGTCCACTTCGGTACACGCCACCGCAGACACGAAAGCCATCGTCAAAGACCTGCGCAAGCTGGCCATGCTGGCGATTCCCATGGGTATCAAGATTGCCTACGAGGCGCTGTCATGGGGCCGTACCGTCAATGAGTTTCCGCAGGCCTGGGACCTCATTTGCGAGGCCGACATGCCCAACCTGGGACTGGGCTTTGACTCGTTTCACATGTTTGCCACCAACACATCACTGGACGACCTGGACATGCTGGACCCCGCCAAAGTGTTTTTGGTGCAACTGGCTGACTTCATGTGGACAGAGATCAAATCGGTTGAAGAGCGCATCGCCACGGCGCGGCACTTTCGGGTCTTCCCCGGTGAGGGCGTGCACAGCCAGGCGCTGGCAGCGCTGGTGACCAAGCTGCACAGCCTGGGTTACCGGGGTGACTACAGCTTTGAAGTTTTCAACGACGACTACCAGCAAATGCCGCTGCCGACGGTGGCTGCGCGCGCCTTCAAGTCAGCCCTGTGGCTGGGTGAAGACGTGCTGCGCCGGTCGGTGCCGCTGCCTAATCAGATCAGGCTGAAGGCCTCAGCCATGCATTTGAAGGCTTGAGGATGGGAATCATCAGCCTCGCCGTGGCGGGCGCAGGGTTGATTGGCCGCCGCCATATGGAACTGATCACCGCCAATGCGCAAACCCGCTTGGGTGCGGTGGTTGACCCGACACCCGTAGCCATGGCTTTTGCTGCCAGCCTGAACGTGCCGCACTTCAACAGCCTGGACGAGATGTTTACCCAGCAAGGCACGCTAAAAATCAATGGCGTGATTCTGGCCACCCCCAACCCTCTGCATGTGTCCGGCGCGCTGACTTGTGCCCGGCATGGCGTGCCTGCACTGATTGAAAAACCGGTGGCTGACACGCTGGCTAACGGCAGGCAGTTGCTGAATGCGCTGACAATGAGCAAAGTCCCCATGCTGGTTGGCCATCATCGCCGCCACAGCAGCACCCTGCAGGCAGCGCGGCAAGCCATTTCGTCTGGTCAGCTAGGCCGCATCGTCACCGTCATGGGCAGCGCCCAGTTTTACAAGCCCGACAGTTACTTTGCCCAAGGCCCTTGGCGCAGCCAGCCCGGTGGTGGGCCGATTCTCATCAACCTGATTCATGAAATGGACAACTTGCGGTTTTTATGTGGCGAGGTCGAGTCGGTGCATGCCATCGCCTCCAACGCCGTGCGGCAGTTTGCAGTGGAAGACACCGCCGTGATGACGCTTCAATTTACCAGCGGCGCACTCGGTACCTTCACCCTGTCAGACACCGTGGCCGCACCGCGCAGCTGGGAGCACACCTCGGGCGAAAACACCGCCTACCCGCGCTCGCCGACTGAGGACTGTTACTTCGTGGCGGGAACGGCTGGCTCGCTGGCTGTGCCGACGATGCGCACTTGGCAGTATGCCGTTCAGGCAGATGGTGCAGAGCCTGGCTGGTGGACGCCGTTTGTTGAAGGGCAATTGCCTGTCGATGCCATTGACCCGCTGGCCGCGCAGCTTGAACACTTTTGCGATGTCATCGCCGGCAGTGCCCAACCCATCGTGACCGCCGAAGACGCCATGCAAAGTCTGCTAATGGTGGAAGCGGTGCGGCAATCGATTGCGACGGGCCACACGGTTTTCTTGAGGGACATCGCCATTCATTGAATAATCGGCCAATGGTGACCGAATCAAAATATCCTATCGACGAGCGCGAAGTTGACATCAGCGCCATCCGTGCGCAAGGGGCGGGCGGGCAAAACGTCAACAAGGTGTCGAGTGCCATTCACCTGCGCTTTGACATTACCGCTTCGTCTTTGCCAGATGATGTCAAAGAACGACTCTTCGCACTGAACGACAGCCGCATCACCGAAGCCGGTGTGCTGGTCCTCAAAGCCCAGCAGCACCGCACGCAAGAGATGAACCGCAGCGATGCGCTGGCACGGCTTCAAGAAGTCATCGACAGTGTCGCCACCCCCCCAAAAAACCGCCGCGCAACCAAGCCGACCTATGCGTCCAAGCAGCGCCGGCTGGAGGGCAAAAGCCTGCGCTCTGGCATCAAGGCGGGGCGCAGCAAGGGCAGCCATTCAGATGACTGAAATCCACATCGCTTGCCGCCAGGGGCTGTCAATTGCCCTTCTTCATCGAACAGGTGTTCCACCCAAACAGTGCATAAGGCGGGCACCAGCCCATGGCGGCTGTTGCCAGTGGCACCACGCCGAGGTAGCCCCACCAGCCCACGGTGCCGGTGGCTGCAAGGGCGATCAGGGTCAGGCCGATGATGACGCGCAAGAGGCGGTCAATGCTGCCAACGTTTTTGGTCATGGAAGTCTCCGGTGGAAATTGTGGATAGGCGTGTCACAAGGGCCATTTGACGCCTGATGGGGTGCCATTTCCATGATCCATGTCAAAGATTGCTGATTCCACCGCCCAGATCGTCGAGGATGGGGCAGTCGGGCCGGTCATCGCCATGACAGTGCTCGAGCAGACGCGCCAGTGTGCGCTGCATGGCCTGCAGGGCCTCGATGCGCTGGCCCAGCTCATCAACATGCTTTTGGGCCACGCGTTTGACGCTGGCGCTTGACCGGCTGCGGTTGTTCCACAGGCTGACCAGCTCGCTGATTTCAGCCATTGAAAACCCCATGTCGCGCGCGCGCTTGATGAACTGCAGTGTGCGTACATCGGCCTGGTTGTACTGGCGGTAACCGCTGTCGGTACGGGCCACGCTGGTCAGCAGGCTAAGTGACTCGTAGTGCCGCACCATCTTGGCTGAAATATTTGACAGCCGCGCCGCCGTGCCAATCGCAACCGGCCACAGCGTGTTGGCTTTTTCCGTGGCTGTCATGCTGCGACGGCGTAGCCTTCGTCGGCAATCGCTTGGCTCAGCAGGCTGCGCGGTTGTTCTGACTGGACTTCGACTTTGTTGGCGGCGCGGTCTATCGTGACTTCGGCTTGCGGGTCCAGCTGCTTGACGGCGCGGGTCACGGCTTTTTCGCAGTGGCCGCAGGTCATGCCGGTGACGGTAAAGGTTTGCATCATTTGAAGTTCCTTTGTGAGGGGATTAAAAATTGAATGGGCGATTGGCCAAAAGCATAGCCTGAACCTTGCCACCGTGGGAAGGTCAAGCGCTTTATCGACGCCACTGTTTCGGGCATGGTTGATCTGCATCAATGCTTGACCTTGCCATGATGGGAAGGATTAGGCTATGACCATGACGACCACAGCAACACCTCCACCATCACCATCTTCAGCACACTTCGCTCCACTTGACATCGGCATAGGCGGCATGACCTGCGCATCGTGTGTGGCCCGGGTTGAAAAGGCTTTGAAGAAAGTCCCTGGCGTGCAAACTGCCACAGTCAATCTGGCCACTGAATCGGCCCGCGTTGTGTACGCGCCCAGCGAGCAGATGCAAGCGCGTTTGCGGCGTGCCGTGCGTGATGCGGGCTATGAGCCGCGTGCCGCCAGCGCAGCCATTGACGCGCCAGACGCCTCGCCCTGGGCTGGCTTTATGCCTGTGGGTATTGGGCTGGCGCTGTCGTTGCCGCTGGTCTTGCCCATGCTGGCCGACCTGTTTGGCA
>Ga0075464_10000616_pt1 | contig 15689 bp, 14 predicted proteins | sample DEB19_08_DNA_5_FD_75068 | JGI IMG/M metagenome (GOLD analysis project Ga0075464, IMG submission 75068) | Aqueous microbial communities from the Delaware River and Bay under freshwater to marine salinity gradient to study organic matter... | ecosystem: Environmental > Aquatic > Marine > Coastal ...
AAGTAATTCTTTTTTAGCTTTCATCGAATGGAGTCGGCAATTGCCGGCTCCATTCGTGCTTTCGCCACATAGAATTACCACCATGTCTGAGTTCAAGGTCTCCTATGACCCACCTAAGGGAAGACCGCTAGGGACCAACTTTGCCTTCAAATTTGGCACAAAGATTTTGATTCCTCTCTTTCGCATCACGATGAAGCGAGATTGGCGTGGAACAGAGAACATCCCTCAGACAGGTCGTGCAATCGTCGCATCTAATCACCTCTCTTATCTCGATGTTCTCGTGCTCACTGATCTGCTCTTCACCAATGGTCGAGCGCCACGTTATCTCGGTAAATCTGGGGTCTTTCGCACACCGATTATCGGCAAGATCATCCTCGCAGCGGGTCAGATTCCGGTAGAGCGTGAGAGTAAAGATGCGCGCAAGGCAGTTGATCACGCAAAGATTCTCTTAGAGAAGGGCCATCTTCTCGGTGTGTATCCAGAGGGCACTCTGACTCGCGATGAAGATCTCTGGCCGATGATTGCAAAGACCGGTTGTGCACGTCTTGCACTGGCAACGGACACTCCGGTTATTCCGATTGCTCAATGGGGTTCACAGAAGATTTTGCCTCGCTATAAGAATCGCATCTATCTCTTTCCGCGCAAGACAATTGAGATGCGGATAGGGGAGCCAGTTGACCTTTCGAAGTGGAAGGGCAAGCATGAAGATCCGCAGGCGCTAGTAGAAGCAACGGCAGAGATCATGCGAGCAATCACTGCAATGCTAGAAGATATTCGTGGCGAAAAGCGCACCCGTGTAATCTTCGACCCTCATCATTCGAGCTTGCCGAAGACGGGTAATTTCGTAAAGTCAGAGAAGAAGGCGAAGAAGCATTGAGTAGCGTTACAGTTTTTGGAGCAGGTGCCTGGGGAACAACGATGGCGCAGGTGCTTCATGATGCTGGAAATAAGGTATTGCTCTGGGGTCGAAGCGATGATGTGGTTGACGAGATCAACTCTTCCCATACGAATACTAAATACCTCGATGCCCATATTCTTCCTGAAGGCTTAAAGGCATCATCTGATTTAGCAGCGGCCTTTGCCCACTCACAGATTTATGTTCTCGCAATTCCAGCACAGCAGCTGCGCACGATGCTCGCAGAGTGGAAGCCGCTGGTGAATCCTGATGCAGTAGTTGTGAGCACGCTCAAGGGTATTGAGATCAGCACCCAAAAGCGTATGTCAGAGATTATTGAAGAGATGTGGGGAACATCCAAGGTCGGTGTCATTACCGGACCAAACCTTGCAGATGAACTTGTGATGCGCCAGCCGGCAGGAGCTGTCGCGGCAGCTGCTACCCAGGAACTTGCAGATGTGATTCGAGAGCTCTTCCGCACTCCGTATTACCGGACTTATACATCGACGGACATTATGGGATGTGAACTTGCCGGTGCTATTAAATCTGTCATCGCCCTCTCTGTGGGAATATCTATCGGCATGGGCTTTGGCGAGAACACACAAGCGATGCTTATTACACGTGGTCTCAATGAGGTTGCCCGCCTCTGCGCAGCACATGGTTCAGATCCATTAACGGCAGCCGGACTTGCTGGAATGGGAGACCTCGTTGCAAGTTGTGGCTCACCGCTCTCACGTAATCGCACCTTCGGTGAAGTTCTTGGACGTAGCGGCTCAATGGAGGCAGCGCGCACTCAGGTCGCTAAGACAGTTGAAGGCGTCGCCTCTGCAGGAGCAGTTGTTGAGATAGCTCACCGCGTTGGTGTTGAGGTTCCGGTCATTGAATCTGTCGCCGATATCGTCAACGGCTCGCTTACTCCAGAGGCTGCACTGCAGCGGTTGATGGAGATCACTACTAAAGCAGAGAATTTCATCCGATGAAGAAAAATGTAGCGATTCTCTGTGGCGGACCAGGTAGCGAACATGAGATCTCTTGCCTCTCTGCCGCTGGAGTTCTCTCAGCAATCGACCGCACTCGATTCGAACCGATTCTTATTGGAATCACTCGCCAAGGTAAGTGGATGTTGCTTCCACTTGATTACCCACTTGCGATGCAGAACAAGCGACTTCCATCCATTACTGGCGATTTCCCAGAAGTCATCCGCACACGAGGGGGATTGTCATGCAATGGAGAGAAACTTCCGATCGACCGTATTTTTCCCGTCCTACACGGCACCTATGGCGAAGATGGTCAGCTACAACGAGAGCTCGCTCTGGTCGGCACTAAATATGTAGGGAGCGCAGCGGCTGCATCTGAAATTGCTATGGATAAGGCTGAATCAAAGATTGCATTTGAACGACATGGCATCAAAGGTGCGCCAGGAATTACCGTGACAGCGGAGGAGTGGAAGAAGAACCCTCTTCAGATCCAAGAGGCAATTGAGCATTTAGGTCTTCCACTCTTCGTTAAGGCAGCTCGCGGTGGTTCAAGCCGCGGTACCGTGAAAGTAAAGGATCGCAAAGATTTCTCCGCTGCTATGGCAGAGGCGCTTTCCTATGATTCAAAGGTACTTATTGAGAGCGCCATCGTTGGAGCTGAAGTTGAGTGCGCAGTTCTCCAAATTGGTAGAGAGACGAAGGCATCTCTTCCCGGAAAAGTCTGGATAGATCCTCACTTTGAATTCTATGATTTTGAAGCGAAGTATCTCGATGGAGCAACTCGAATCGATATCCCAGCTCCATTTGATCCGTTAGTTAATCGCGCGATTCGCGAATATGCAGTGAAGGCATTTAAAGCTATTGGGGCCAGTGGATTGGCGCGAGTAGATTTCTTTGTGACACCGACTAATGAAATTATTATCAATGAAATCAACACAATGCCAGGATTTACGCCGACATCGGCATTTCCGAAGATGTGGGCTGCGAGCGGAATTTCCTACAGAGAAGTAATCACTACCCTCTTAAGATAGATCAACCGGTAACTGGGCAGGTCAACGTGCGAGTAATACCTGGAACTGCTTGAACCTTAGAGAGGATCAGGCGACCGAACTCTTCCATCGTTGTTGCTTCAGCGCGCATGATGACGTCATATGGGCCAGTGATTCCTTCAGCGAGAGTCACGCCAGGAATAGCAGCGATCGCAGCGGTAACGGAAGATGCCTTGCCGACATCTGTTTGAATCAAGATATATGCCTGTACGTTCATATGCGCACGGTACCTCATGAGATAGGTTTCTGACTATGGGATTAAGTGAAGAGCAAGTGATAGCAGTGCTGGCTGATGTATTTTCCTCCCAAGATCCTCGCGTAATCTTAGGAATCGGCGATGATGCCGCCCTCGTCCACGGCTCACAGCAACAGATCCTCACAACCGATATTGCTGTTGAAGGTATTCACTTCCGCACCGACTGGTCTTCCGCCTACGAAATTGGAAGGCGGATAGCTGCAGCGAATATCTCAGATGTCTTAAGCATGAATGGTCACTGCGATTACCTATTGGTTGCAGCAACTCTGACTGGCAATGAGAGTATCGATTGGATACGAGACCTCGCGCAAGGAATTCAAGATCAGGCAAGTGAAGCCGGTGCCGTTGTTGTTGGGGGAGATTTAGCGCGCTCTCAGATACTCTCGATTGCAATCACTGCTGTTGGACATACTGATTCTGCGACTCGCAGATCAGGTGCCGCAGTTGGCGACTCCATCTACCTATCCTCGCTGACTGGCTGGTCTGCGGCGGGTTTAGAAATTCTCTCAAGAGGACTTTCAACAAGCGGGGCGTTGGCTGCGCGTGCGCTCAATGAATATCGTGCACCGACTTTAGATATGAAAGTAGATTTCTCGGCAGCGACCTCGATGTCAGATGTCAGCGACGCCATTCTCATTCAAGGCGCTCAGATGGCAAATGCATCTCAGGTGAAATTTGAAATTAAGGTAGAAGATATTGAAGCTCTGCCAGAGTTTGCAGAGCTCTCCGCTCTTGCTTCAGAGATTGGAGGCAACGTTCTCGATTGGATTCTCCAAGGGGGAGAAGATCATGCTCTCCTTGCGACGGGCGTGAATCTGCCGGGAGTGCGTATTGGCGTTGTTGTAGAGGGAAGCGGCATTTCTGTTTTGCGGGGTGGTCAGAAAATAGAAATGGCCCCAGTTGCCTGGAGCCATTTCAATCAAGATTAGTTAATTACGCGCGAGCAACCTTGCCAGCCTTAAGGCATGATGTGCAGACGTTCTGACGCTTTGATGCGCCCTTCACGAGTGTCTTTACGCGCTGAATGTTTGGATTCCAGCGACGACGTGTCTTCACCTGTGAGTGTGAAACGTTATTTCCGAAGCTTGGACCCTTGCCACAGATGTCGCATGTTGATGCCATTGCGGTACTCCTTGAATATCTCAAGCCATACGCCATTCGCGTCTAGCAGGCGCAAAGGGTATCAAGTCAGGGGTGGATTGAGCCAATCCGCAAGGCAGGAGTGCCAGCCCTCACCAATTTACGCGTGAATTTTCCGGTGTGAGCCGGGCTACATCGAAATCGAGCCTTTTCAATCTCAGGCAGGCGGAAGATAAAGACATGTAAGAAATCTCTACATCTGTAGAGAATGAGAAATGAAAAGGGAGAGTTTCATGAACGCTCTAGATCTCGCGAGATGGCAATTCGCCATCACCACTGTCTATCACTTCCTCTTTGTGCCAATCACGATTGGCCTTGGATTCCTCGTAGCTGGTTTGCAGACAGCGTGGTATCGAAAGAATAATCTCAAGTACTTAAGAGCAACTAAGTTCTTCGGCAAGTTGTTCCTCATCAACTTCGCAATTGGAGTTGTCACCGGCATCGTTCAGGAGTTCCAGTTTGGAATGAACTGGTCCACCTACTCACGATTTGTCGGCGATATCTTCGGTGCACCACTTGCGATGGAGGGCTTGCTCGCCTTCTTCCTTGAATCAACATTCTTGGGTCTCTGGATCTTCGGTTGGGATCGTCTTCCAAAGAAGCTCCACCTTGCAACCATCTGGTTAGCAGCTACTGGAACCTTGCTCTCGGCCTACTTCATATTGGCTGCGAACTCTTGGATGCAACATCCAGTTGCCTACACAATCAATCTAGAGAAGAACCGCGCAGAGCTGACAAATATCTTTGAGGTTCTCTTTCAAAAGACTGCGGTAGTGACCTTCCTTCACACAATCCCATCGGCATTCTTTGCGGCAGGCGCCTTTATGGCGGGAATCTCTGCCTACCTACTTCTGAAGAAGAAGGATGTGGAGATGGCGCGACCAACACTCAAAGTCGGTCTTATTACAGTCATCATCTCATTCGTTCTCGTCGGAATTACCGGAGATGTCATCGGTAAGGTGATGACAGAACAGCAGCCAATGAAGATGGCAGCAGCGGAGGCTCTCTATGAGACTACTGAGTCAGCGCCATTTTCAATCTTCACCGTTGGAACACTCGATGGATCTCGCCCAGTCTTCCAGGTTGATATTCCATCTGTTCTCTCATTCCTTGCAACAGGTGATTTCAAAGCAACTGTTGAAGGTGTGAATAATCTAGAAGCTAAGTACGACTTGCAGTATGGTCCTGGCGATTACACACCGAATATTCCATTAGCCTATTGGTCATTCCGACTCATGATCGGCTTTGGCGCAATCGCATTCTTCCTGGCGATCTTTACTCTCTGGAGAATTCGCAAGGGTGGCGAACTGCCAACAGGTAAGTGGTTCCTTCGCTCCATGATTGCAATGCCATTGATTCCACTGGCTGCAATCTCATTCGGTTGGATCTTTACCGAAACTGCTCGTCAACCATGGGCTGTCTTTGGGTTGATTCGTACAGAGGATGGAGTGAGCGCAGTTGTCTCTGCCGGAAGCGTTCTCTTTACAATGATTGTCTTCACTCTGCTCTATGGCTTCCTTGCAGTGATTGAAGTCGGACTGACACTTAAGGTAATTAAGAATGGTCCAGCACCTGAAGTCGATTACGAAGATCCACAACTCGGTGGAAGTTCTGATAAGCCACTTGTGATGAGCTACTAGGAAGGGATGCGAAAATGTCACTAGAAACACTACAAACAATCTGGTTCCTCCTTATCGCAGTTCTCTGGGTGGGTTACTTCATCCTTGAAGGCTTTGATTTCGGAGTCGGAGTATTACTTCCCTTTGTCTCCAAGAATGAGGCTGATCGTCGCGCAGTCCTGACAACTCTTGGACCTGTCTGGGATGGAAATGAGGTCTGGGTACTCGTGGCAGGAGGCGCCACATTTGCGGCATTTCCTGAGTGGTATGCCACCCTCTTTAGTGGTTTTTATCTCCCACTCTTCTTGATTCTCACATCGCTTATTGTTCGTGGCGTCGCCTTCGAATATCGCAGCAAGTATGGCAAGGCGCAATGGCGCCAGCGTTGGGATGTTGCAATCGTGGTTGCCAGCTTCTTGCCGGCACTTCTCTGGGGTGTGGCATTTGCAAATATCGTACGCGGAGTTCCAATTGAGAAATCTTCCGATGGATACCTTGAATATGTAGGCGGATTCTTCAATCTCCTCAATCCATACGCCCTTCTAGGTGGAGTAGTCACTTTGACTGTCTTCCTCACACATGGAGCGATCTTCTTGGCGCTCAAAACTGATGGCGGAATTCGTGAACGCTCACGTGCTCTCGCACTCAGAATTGGTCTCGTTGCAGCAGTTGCTGCCGTGGCATTCCTTGCTTGGACAAATCTCTTGCTCCCTGAATTTAATGGTCTTGTCTTTGGCCTCTCTGCACTTGTTGCAGTGCTATGGCTGGCAGGACTCTTTGCAGTTCTTAAGGTGCGCGAAGGTTGGGCATTTATCTTCTCCGCTGGAACGATTGCAACATTCGTTGCAACTCTTTTCTATGCGCTCTATCCACGTGTGATGCCTAGCTCTTTAGGTTCAGAGTTTGACCTCACAATCAGCAATGCATCAGCAACTGAAAATACTTTGACAGTAATGTCGTGGGTTGCAGTTGTGATGACTCCACTTGTTCTGATCTATCAGGGTTGGACATATTGGGTCTTCCGCAAGCGCGTGAGCGCATCACAGATTTCTAATCCTGAGATGGGAATGTTGGACACCGTCCATCATCCTTAATGGGCGCGTTAGCGCTTATATTGAACCTGTGAAATCTAAAGAGTTACGACTACTGCTCTCAATGGGCAGTAGTCGTAATCTTTTATTCGGAGCAATTGCTGGTGCGCTCATTAATACGGCGATTGTGATTGGAAACGCATTCCTTATTGCCGCGATTATCGTTGGACTTATCTACTCACATCCATCGGTGGCCTCACACATCCTTCTGCTTGCGCTGCTCTGGGGCTTTCGTGCAGTCTTCACCTCCCAATTTGATCGTTGGGCATCGGGAGAGGCTGCAGCTCTCAAGGCTGAGCTGCGCTCACAGGTCCTCAATTCCTCAGAGAGCGTCACCGCAATTCCATCGTCACAACTGACAACGTTGCTCATCAAAGGCGCCAACTCGCTTGATATCTATCTCGCACGTTTTCTTCCACAGATCTTTGGCGCTTCATTCACTCCGCTTGCCGTGATTATTGCAATCGCTATTCTCGATCCAACCTCGGCGTTAATTGCCCTCTTTACACTGCCTCTTATTCCAGTTTTCGGTGCGCTTATTGGTAAGTACACAAGCGATGCAGTGACGGCTAAGTGGAAATCACTGGGAACGCTCTCGAAGTACTTTGAAGATTCGCTGCGGGGGATATACACATTGGCAATCTTCGGCCGACATAAGTCTCAGGGCTCACGTATTGAAGAGATGGGCAATCGCTATACAGATGAGACGATGAAGGTTTTAAGAATCTCCTTTCTCTCGGCCCTTGTCCTGGAGTTAGCAGCGACTATTTCTGTGGCACTCATCGCAGTCTCCATCGGTGTCCGCTTAGTCAATAGTTCTATGGAGTTCTTCCCGGCACTTGCCGTATTGGTTCTCGCCCCCGAGGTGTACTTCCCATTACGTAATGCAGCTTCACTCTTTCATGCATCTGCTGATGGCGGCGCCGCTCTCGGTGAATTGAATGAGCTGACCGCAAAGAAATCAACGACCGCCCAAGGTGCAGAGGCAATCTCGAATGTGGATTCACTCGATTGGGATTCTTGGAGCTCACCATTTGGTCGGGGTTCGCTTGGCTCTCACGCCCTTAAGTCAGGTGAAGTTCTTGTCCTGCGCGGTGGATCTGGTTTAGGTAAGACGACATTTCTTAATTCACTCCTTGGACTTAACGCAAGTTCCACTGCTCGAGTCAATGGTGTTGCAACGAGGAAGATTGAGAGATCTTCACTCTTTCGACAGGTGGGATGGATCCCACAAAGCCCCTCACTGATTTCAGGATCCATTGGCGATCTATTCACCTTAGTAAGGCCAGAGATCACCAATGAGGAGATTGAAAAGGTGCTTGCGCGCGTTGGACTCACAATTGACTCTCTTCCCGATGGGCTAGAGACGGTTATTGGGGGATTGGGCGAGAAGAGCGGACATCTCTCTGGTGGTCAGAAGCGACGAATTGCAATTGCACGTGCGATTGCAATCAATCCATCTCTCATCATCGCCGATGAACCCACAGCAGATTTAGATCCCTCATCGGCACAAGAGATTCTCAATCTGTTGCGTGCTCAGGCAGCTGGCGGTGCGATTGTTATCGCCGTGCTGCATGCTCCAGATCAAGTTATCCCAGGAGCGCGGGAAGAAGTGATGGTGGAGGGATGAGGCTCTCAAACCGCTCCTCATTCGCCTTAGCGATTGCACTCGGCTCATTTGCACTTATCGGCGGAACTGGTCTAACAGTCTCTAGCGCCTGGCTGATCACAATGGCCTCACAGCACCCACCAATTCTTATCTTAGGTGTCTCTATAGTGATGGTTCGTTTCTTTGGAATCTTCCGCTCCGTTGCCCGATATGGCGAACGTGTCATCAGCCACGAAGCAATCTTTAGAAAGCTGACCGGAATTCGTGTTCGTTTATTCTCTGCCTTCGCATCCCGTCTGGGCAATAGCAGTGATATCTCAATTGCACGCCAGAGCAAAGCCGTCATTGATGATGTTGAGCGGGCACAGGAGTTTCATCTTCGTATTACTCTTCCCGGGATTTCAGCAGCCATTGCCGGCACGGTAACTATCCTCCTTGCCGCATGGATAGAGCCGTTCCTGATTCTCTACGTTCTTCTTCTCTCGTTCCTCTTTGCAATTATCATTCCCTGGGCGGTTCGCAGATTCCTTGACCCACTTGCCATTGAGATTGAAGAGGGTGAGAACGAATTTGCTATAGAAATAGCTTCTTCATCTCACGCCATGATTGAAGCCGACATCTTTGGCTATGGGGATTTCTATCGAAACTCTCTCGCAACAACGGCGAAGCAGTTGCGCGAACTCGAGCGAAGATACTTCGCTAGAACTTCTCTCTTTGCACTCCTTGTGATTGGAGCAATTGGCAGCGCCCTCGTCGCAGTGGGCCTTTCGCTGCTCAATAATAATGAGCTACTTCCGATACAAATCTCAATGGCGATATTTCTAATCCTTGTTGGATTTGAAGGCTATACCTCGTGGTTTCCCAATCTCTTTCCCGCAGGAAAGATTCGACGGGCAAGTCACTCAATTGAGGCGCTTTCCGAGGAAGAAATTATTAAGCCTCACGTATCGGTTACGCCAACACATGTAAGAGTTGGTGCGCGAAATTGTGAAGCGAATTGGGGAGAGAAATTCCTTCAACCATTCTCATTCGAGGTTTTGCCGGGGGAGACCTTAGTTATTGAAGGTCCAAGCGGGGTGGGTAAATCAACGCTTGCTGCGGCGCTGCTTGGCTTTGCTAGCTATTCAGGATCGCTGACCATTGGTGGGGTTGAGGTGAGAGATATTGAAGATCGATCTGAATTTATCTCTGGCACACTGCAAAATGGACATATTTTCAATACCACTCTCCGTGAGAATTTAAAGATTGCAGATGAGAGCGCAACCGATGAAAAGTTGTTTCAGCTCCTTAGCGCCCTTGAATTAGAGACCATCGCGCTCGATGAAGTCTTGGGGGAGTTTGGCCGTGCACTATCAGGTGGTGAGGCGAAGCGAGTCTCCATTGCCAGGGCTCTTCTGGCAGATAGTCCAATCGCAATCCTTGATGAACCTTTGGAGCACCTTGATAGCCAATTAGCTATCCGGATACAGAGCGCGATAGCGCACTTGGCAGCGGGAAAGAGTTTGATTGTTATCACCCACTCACCGTGGCTTCAATACTCACGAAAGCTCACTCTCGCGAGAGAATAACGCCATGGCCACCTTCGACTCCAAGCTCAGCGGAGTCCTCGGCGATAAGACGGCAAAGGCATTTAAAGAACTCTTCGGATACACCACCCTCGGTGATCTCCTTCATCACTTTCCAAGGCGCTATCTAGTACGAGGTGAACTCTCTGATATTTCAGCGCTCCGAGAGGGAGATGAAGCAACGATCCTCGCTGAAGTGCATAGCGTTCAATCAAGGCGCTTTCAGGCACGTAAGGGAACGATGCTTGAGGTCATCGTCACCGATGGCACAGCAAAACTATCTCTGACCTTCTTCAATCAGGCTTGGCGTGAGAAGGAGCTACGGGTCGGAAGTAAGGGGCTCTTCGCTGGAAAAGTAGGGAAGTTTAAAGAGAAGATGCAGCTATCGCATCCAGATTACGAAATGATTCCCGATGGCAATGATGTTGATAGCGCTGTTGCCGGTTTTGCTGGGCAATTCATCCCGCTCTATCCATCGAGTGCAAAGTTGCCCTCATGGAAGATAGCTCAATCAATGGATTTAGCACTTGCCGCTCTCGATGATGTGGAAGATCCAATCCCCGAATACCTTTTAGAAAAAAATAAGTATCCAACGATTCGTCAGGCGCTAGAGCAGATTCATCACCCCAATGATCTTGATGCAACAGAGTTAGCACGTGAGCGCTTAACCTTTGATGAAGCTCTGCTTCTGCAACTGCTGCTTCTAAAACGTAAAGAGGCTCTTCGTGCCCTCGATGCTGTTGCGCGCCCTCATAAGGAGAATGGATTACTTGATGCCTTTGATGCCACGCTGCCCTTTGAATTAACGGCTGGACAGAAGAGCGTCTCGCAAGAAATTGCAGATGATCTTGCGGCAAGCCATCCGATGCACCGCCTTCTTCAAGGTGAGGTTGGTTCTGGAAAGACGGTAATTGCTCTACGTGCAGCGCTGACTGTTATAGATTCTGGGGGACAGGTCGCGCTCCTGGCACCAACAGAAGTCCTTGCAGCACAACATCAGCGCACCTTCAATAAATTGCTGGGAGATCTTGCGCAAGGCGGAATGCTGGGAAGTTCAGAGAAATCAACGAGCGTTGTTCTCTTGACGGGTTCACAGAACGCTGCAACCAGAAGAGAAGCGCTTGCGCAGATTAAGAGCGGATCTGCAGGACTGGTTGTTGGAACACATGCGCTATTGGGCGAGAGCGTTGAGTTCAAGGATCTAGCTCTTGTGATAGTTGATGAGCAACATCGCTTTGGTGTTGAGCAAAGAGATGCGCTGAAATCAAAAGCAAGTATTACGCCACATCTCTTAGTAATGACGGCAACACCAATCCCAAGAACTGTGGCAATGACTGTCTTTGGTGATCTCGATGTCTCCACACTCCGCGAACTTCCACTAGGCAGACAAGTCATTACAACGCACTTAGTCCCGGTGGAAGAGAAGCCGCATTTCTTAGAACGTACGTGGCAACGAGTACGAGAAGAGGTCTCGCAAGGACATCAGGTCTATATCGTCGCTCCACGCATTAGCGCTGATATCTCAGAAGATGCTGACTTCGAATTCCTTGAAGGCAACGACTCAACGCTCTCTGCCGTGGAGGAGCTTGGACCAGAACTGCAATCTGGTCCACTGAATGGGCTTCGAATCGCACCTCTCCATGGACGCCAGAGCGCAGATGTTAAAGATGAGACGATGAAGGCTTTTGCAGCCGGTGAGATTGACGTCCTTATCTCCACAACTGTGATCGAAGTGGGTGTGGATGTTCCCAATGCAACACTGATGGTAATTATGGATGCCGATCGCTTTGGTGTCTCTCAATTACACCAGCTCCGTGGTCGCGTGGGTCGAGGAACATCTCCTGGGCTCTGTCTGCTGCTCACGAAGTCGCCATCTGATTCACCTGCTCGTATTCGTTTGGATGCTGTGGCATCAACAACCGATGGCTTTGAACTCTCACGAATAGATCTTGAACAACGTCGTGAGGGAGATGTTCTTGGAACCAACCAGTCAGGAACTCGCTCCCACTTACGATTGCTTCGAGTCCTGCGTGATGAGAAGTTGATTGAAGTCGCACGCGCTGAAGCGGCTCTGCTCATTGAAGGTGGCTTGAACCACCACGCCTTGTTGGAGGCAGCGCTTGCGAAATTAGAGTTAGATACAGCTACTGAATTTATCGATAAGAGTTAATTGAGTGCGAAATAGGAGAATGGAGTAGAAGATGCGCATCATTGCCGGAGCCGCTAAAGGTCGTCCTATTTCTGCTGTTGCTAGCGCTACTCGTCCCACCTCAGATCGTGCGCGTGAGGCGCTCTTCTCAACCCTTGCCTCCGAATTTGGAGAGTTTGATGGGCTGAGAGTTCTCGATCTCTACGCCGGTACTGGAGCAATTGCACTTGAGGCTCTCTCGCGAGGTGCTGCAATAGTTCATGCGGTTGAGAAAGATGAAGCTGCAACAAAGGCGATTTCCACAAATTACGAGAGTATTAAGAGCGCACAATTTGAAGGCACTTTCCATCTCTACTCGATGGGTGCTCATCGTTTCTTAAGCGATAAGTCTCAATATCAGTATCACTTTATTTATATCGATCCTCCATATGATGTTGATGACATCGATATTGTGGAGACACTTGTGCAACTTCGCGAGAATGGGTTCCTGCATCCAGATGCGCTTATCGCCGTCGAGCGAAATAGCAGAACGCGTGAACTTTCGTGGCCATATGGATATGAAGAGATTCGCGTCAAGGATTATGGCCAGGCGAGAATTTTCTATGGAATTCCGCTTAACGATACGCCTGAGAATGGATAACTTGCTCTCATCTTGCTAGCGTTGCCCATATGAAGCGCGCCGTCTGCCCAGGATCATTCGATCCCATCACTTATGGCCACCTCGACATCATCGAGCGTGCGAGTAAGCAATTTGATGAGGTGATCGTTGCTGTCTTCGTGAACCGCAAGAAGGAGGGGCTCTTTACCCCGCAAGAGCGCATTGATCTCATTGCAGCCAATGTTGCTGCCTATAAGAACGTCAAGGTCGCCATCGGCGATGGCCTCCTGGTTGATTACTGCAAGGTTAATTCTGTAGATGTGATCGTGAAGGGCCTTCGTGCTGTTACAGACTTCGATTACGAACTTCAGATGGCACAGGTCCACACACAGGCATCAGGGGTCGAGACGATGTTTATGGCGACTTCACCCACACACTCATTCCTATCATCATCTATCGTCAAGGAGCTCGCCTACTACGGGGGAGATGTCGCAACGATGGTTCCGGCCAATGTCAATGCAGCGCTCAAAGCACGAGCAGCTGCCCGAGATAGTAAGTAATAAGAGGACGGTAGATATGTCAATGGATTCAATTGAGAAGCTCAATACAGCGATCACTCTCATCGAAGAGGCGCGCAGCGTTCCGCTCTCAGCATCATGTGTTGTTCACCGTGGAGAGATTCTTGAGATCCTTGAAGGTGCGCGCGAATACCTGCCAACAGATCTCCACTCTGCAGAGCAGATCATTGCTGATCGCGATCGCATTATCGAAGAGGGTCGCATCAGTGCAGAGTCGATGATCGCAACCGCTCGTGAGGATGTGGCTCGTATGGTGGAGCAGACAGCTATCGTGCAATCAGCGCGTGATGAAGCGCAGAGAATTCTCGATGATGCCCGCGATATCGCAGCGCAAGAGCGCGAAGAGGTAGAGGCATATATCGATGGCCGCCTTGCAACACTTGAAGTCATTCTCAATAAGACTATGGATGCTGTTGCCCGTGGTCGCGAGCGCCTAGAAGGCGCCAATGATAAGGATGTCCTCTCTCAACTCTCTGAAGACAACTAAGAGACAACTAAGAGATAGCGAGAAGGTCTTACACAGATGGCATCGAAGAAACCGGCGAACGAGGGAGCCTTCCTCCTCAACACCCACGAAGTTCCACGTCGTGCTGGTGAGATGAAAGAGTATGAGATTGATATTGATGCACCCTTTCGCGTGGGAGTCCCGCTCATCGCAGTTCCAGAAGGCGACCTCATCGAACTCGATGTGCGTTGTGAATCAGTCACTGAAGGAATCTTGGTAACGGCAGATATCTATGCAGTCGCACTCGGTGAATGCATACGCTGCCTTGATCCCATCGAGCAGGTAGTCGACCGTAAGATTCAAGAGCTCTACCGTTATGAGCCCACTGATGACCGGGGGAAGAAATCCCGTAAGAAGGAAGAAGATGACATCGACCTCGAAGAAGATGACATCCTCTATGTTGAGGGGGAGCAGGTAAATCTCGAGCTTCCAGTATTGGATGCAATTGTTCTGAGCCTGCCGGTCAATCCACTATGCGATGAGGATTGCCTTGGCCTCTGCCCTGATTGCGGCGAGAAGTGGGAGTCCTTACCCGAGGACCACCACCATGAGGTCATTGATGCCCGTTGGGCGGGGCTGACTGGCTTGGCGATTGAGGGAGAGCTCCCAGAGGCCGATTTGGGTTCTTCAGGCCGATAGGCGATACTTACGCCCATATCCGCAGGCCTGATCTGGGCGTGCAGTCGAGTTAAAGGACGGTTACCGTGCCAGTACCAAAGCGAAAGATGTCTCGTTCAAAGACACGTTCACGTCGCGCAATGTGGAAGACCACAGCAGCGTCACTCTCAAATTGCCCACAGTGCCAGCAGCCAAAGCTCAACCACGTTGCTTGCCCAACATGTGGCACATACAACCGCCGTCAGGTTCTTGACGTCTAATTTGTATTTAGATCTGCTTGAGCAGCTCGGCGTTGAGATTGATGCCGAACTCCTCGAGTTAGCTTTTACCCATCGCTCATTCGCGTACGAGGCAGGCCTCACCGCTACGAATGAGCGTTTGGAATTTCTGGGGGACTCTGTCCTGGGAATGATTGTTACCGAAGAGCTCTATCGAAAATACCCTGAACTCGATGAGAGCCGTCTCTCTCCACTTCGATCCGGAATCGTCAATATGCGCGCTCTTGCAGATATTGCGCGCTCGCTTGAATTAGGAAAGTACATCCGCCTTGGTAAAGGTGAAGAAGTCACCAATGGGCGCGATAAGAATTCACTCCTCGCAGATGCATTTGAAGCACTTATCGGTGCCATGTATATCTCTGCTGGTTTTGAAAAAACTTCCGAGGCTCTATTGCGATTAGTCGCACCTACTCTCACAAGCGCCATGGCGATGGGTGCGGGCCTTGATGGAAAGACTGCATTGCAAGAACTCGTTGCCTCCCTGGGCAAGGCAACCCTCGAATATCAGGTAACGATGAGCGGACCTGATCATGATAAGAATTTTGAAGCGAGAGCACTGGTTGGCGGAGAAGAAGTTGCAACCGGAATTGGAAAGAGCAAGCGCGAGGCAGAGCAGGCAGCTGCGCGTTCTGCATTTGAAATTCTTAAGCCGCAATCGCCAGAAGCTTAAACCCTCAAGTTGAAGTTGAGCTGAGTCGCGTTTATATGTAAACCCACCTGCACGGTAGGTTATCGCCGTGTATTTGAAGAGCCTGACCCTCA
>Ga0075464_10000618_pt1 | contig 15666 bp, 16 predicted proteins | sample DEB19_08_DNA_5_FD_75068 | JGI IMG/M metagenome (GOLD analysis project Ga0075464, IMG submission 75068) | Aqueous microbial communities from the Delaware River and Bay under freshwater to marine salinity gradient to study organic matter... | ecosystem: Environmental > Aquatic > Marine > Coastal ...
CATCTGCATAGCCATTAGTCGTTACTTCACCAGCAACATGAACCTGTCCTGTGGTGATGAGGGTTTCAACTGCCACACGACTTGTGGGGTCCTGCTCTAAGAGTGAATCCAAGATCGCATCCGAGATCTGATCTGCGATCTTATCTGGGTGACCTTCGGTTACTGACTCTGAGGTAAATAGGCGCTTTGACATTGGGTTAACCTAACTGAATAAGGGCTGTGTCTAGTAGTTCTCGAGCCAGCGTGTCTTTCGTGGTCTTTGCCACTTTGATGGATGTTCCATCTTTCTTGAAAATTTCCCCGTACGTTGTCTCGCTATCGAAGATATCTCCAGCAGAAACATCGTTGAGATAGAGGATATCTGCACCCTTGCTCTCAAGCTTTGCAAGCGCTGACCCTCGATCATGGCTGGTCTCAGCTGCAAAGGCCACGATCACTTGATTCTTCTTTTTCGATGTTAACGACTTCAAAATATCAGCGTTTTCAGTTAGTTCAATACTTTGATAGTCACCCTTCTTAATCTTCTCGGAACTAGCGTCAGAAGGTCTCGCATCTGCAACCGCCGCGCTCATAAATAGAGCATCACAATCGTTAAAGCGCAGTTCTATAGCGCTCATCATCTCCTGAGCAGTTTCAACGTGCACCATGTCTACGCCATCAATATCGGGCAACTGTGAGTTTGCGGTAATCAGGGAGACCCTTGCACCACGTCTGCACGCTGCGCGTGCAATTGCGTAACCTTGTTTTCCAGATGATCGATTGCCGATGAAACGAATAGGGTCAATCGGCTCACGGGTGCCACCTGCTGTAACCAAAATATTCTTGCCGGCATAATCATATGAAGTTAATAAGAGCGATTGAATCTGCGCGATTATTTGCTGGGTATCAGGTAAACGGCCCTTACCCACATCGCCACTCGTCAAAGCGCCCACATCTGGCTCCATCACATGCACTCCCCTGTTGCGCAAGGTCTCAACATTGGCCAAGGTCGCAGGATTGCTCCACATCTGTGGGTGCATCGCTGGAACTAGAAGAATTTCCGATGTTGATGCCAAAACAACATTTGTGAGTAGATCATCTGCACGTCCAGCCGCCAACCGTGCGATGAGATCTGCCGTCGCGGGAGCAATCACTATAAATTCCGAGTTCTTTGCAAGAGATATATGACGAACTTCCTCAACACTCTCAAATACTTCAGTTGTCACACTTCTGCCCGAAAGCGCTTCCCATGTTGCTTTGCCTACAAAATTAAGACTGGAAGGTGTGGGGACAACGGTAACGTGATGGCCAAGGTCTAAAAGACGTCGCAATAAATCGCAAGATTTGTATGCAGCTATTCCGCCACCAACACCGAGAACAATCTCTCGGCTCTCTACCTGCATGGCTAGAGGCTCTTAAGAGTTACGCGGTTGGTTCGAGGTTCTCGATGGTGAGTAAACCCTCGTTGATTTCACGAAGCGCAATAGAGAGCGGCTTCTCGTGAACGTGGGTGTCAACTAGCGGTCCAACATATTCAAGTAGACCTTCACCAAGTTGTGAGTAATAAGCATTGATCTGGCGAGCACGCTTAGCAGCGTAGAGAACGAGGCTGTACTTTGAACCCGCCTTATCGAGAAGTTCATCGATAGGTGGGTTTGTAATTCCATCCATATGAGCGCTCATTCTTTACTCCCAAATAATCTTTAACGTTTATGCAGACGCGAAGTCTATCAGCCTCGCAACAACCTTCTCGACCTGATCATTGACCACTACCTCGTCGAAGAATGAGGCGGCGGCCATCTCATCCTGGGCAAGCGCGAGTCGGGCTGCACGCCGTTCAGCGCTATCGGTGCCCCTGCCTTCCAATCGCGCAACAAGCTCTTCCCAGGTGGGAGGCTCTAGGAAGACCAAAATCGCCTCGGGCATCTTCTTCTTCACTTGCTTTGCGCCACTAATTTCAATTTCTAGAAGAACGCTATGGCCCTCAGCCATCGCCTTTAATACTGGTGCTGATGGCGTTCCATATTTACTGCCAGCAAACTCTGCCCATTCCAAGAACTCATTCCGTTTCACAGATTTATCGAAATCTTCATTTGAGAGGAAGTGATAGTCAACGCCATCAACTTCATTGAAGCGAGGCGCTCGTGTGGTTGCCGAAACGCTCACTACAAATGGCGAAGAACGCTTTAACTCTTTTGCGACAGTGCTCTTTCCAACTCCACCCGGCCCGGAGAGAACGACTAACTTTCCTCTCAAAGTTGAGGTGAGAGAAGGGAATTCTCTGAGTATCTCGTCTATTTGTAATCGGCCAAGACCTTGTATACGTCTGGTGCGCGAAATCTTTAACTTGTCGAGAAGTGCCGCTGCTCTAATCTTACCTACACCGCTCTTTGACTCAAGAAGTTCCAGAACGCGCATCTTTGCCACGATCTCATCGCTCTTTGCAAGTTCCAAAACTTGTGCGATAGAGAGCTCACCACTCTTTACCTTCTCCTTGACTTCTGCTCTACGTTTTCGAGAGACCTTCGCCTTCTCAAGGGCAGCGCTGCGCGCCTCAGGAGTAAGAGCTGGTGGTAGGGCCATGCCAGTAATTTACTTGAGAATCTCATCCGCTATTGACCGTGCACGAGCCGACATTGCGGAGGCGCCATCCTTCCAAGCGCTAGTTATCGGTCTGCCGATTACCAGAAAGGATGCACCAGCTTTGATTGCATCCGTTGGGGTCATGGTTCGCTTCTGATCATCACTCTTCGAATCAGATAGCGGACGAACTCCCGGGGTAATGATCTCAATCTCGGGACCAATAGCTGTTCTAATTGATGAAATCTCAAGAGGAGAACACACAATTGCCCTGGCTCCGGCGTCAACCGAAAGTTTGGCAAGTGCAACGGCACTTTCTAGAGCATTGTTTGCATAACCAATCTCAAAAAGATCCTCCTCTGAGAGCGAGGTAAGGATCGTCACTGCTGTAATCGAGGTTTCAGGAAGTGCGCCAACTGCTGCAGAGACCATCTCTTTACCGCCGGAGGCATGAACAGTAAGAAATCGTGGGGCTAGGGCTTTAATGGCACTCGCCGCTCCAGCAACAGTATGAGGAATGTCGTGAAGTTTGAGATCAAGGAAGATGTCGGAATCAGTGACATCTTTAATCGCCGAAACTCCTGCCTGGCCAAAATTGAGAAAAAACTCAAGGCCTAACTTGTATACAGATACGCTCTCGTGAGTTGCTTCAACCCAACGCTTTGCAGTATCAAGATCTGATGTGTCGACAGCGAGAATAATTGGAGCTTTCATTTGATCTCATCCCTATGTGCATAACCGATTGCATCCTTGAGCGTTGAAAATCCACGGGCTGCAAGTAAATCCCTTAACTCATTTTGAATCTTCACAAGCGCAGTCGGATTTCCGAAACTCGCTGTACCAACAGAAACTCCTGATGCGCCCGCAAGGATTAGCTCCAAGGCATCGCGGCCTGAGGCAACTCCACCCATACCGAGAATAGGCGTAGTCGGAAGCGCTGCATGTACTTGGTAAATCGCTCTGACTGCTACTGGGCGTATAGCAGGACCTGAGAGGCCTCCGGTTTTACCCCCAAGATGTGGCTTCATGGTGTCAAGGTTGATAACCATTCCGAGAACTGTATTTATTAGCGCCAATGCATCTGCACCAGCATCAACAACTCCTCGGGCAATATCAGGCAGATTGGTGACATCAGGACTGAGCTTTGCAATTATCGGTAGCTCTCCCCCGATAGTCTTTCGAACTCCATCAATAACCCGACGTGATGCATCAGGATCACAGGCAAAAACCAATCCCCGATTTTCAACATTGGGACAAGAGATATTCACTTCTACTGCACTTAACCCTGCAACCGATCTCAATTTCCTGGCTAGCGTTGAATACTCTTCAATCGTTTCACCAGCAATGGATACAATCACTCGTGCCTTCTGTTCGAGAAGCCACGGCACATCATTTGCAAGGAAGACATCGATTCCAGGTCCTTGCAATCCAATTGAATTAAGCATTCCTGATGGCGTCTCAGCCATACGTGGAGTTGGGCGACCATGTCGCGGTTTGCTCATTACTGATTTCGTAACAACAGCGCCGATGGAGTTAAGGGGGAAGAATTGAGCTAACTCTTTACCACTGCTCGCGCAACCACTTGCAGTGAATATTGGGGATGGGAACCAGGCATTACCAAGCGTTGTCGACATATCCACTGGGATACTCATTATTGAGCCTCCGGAACTTGTCCCACGAGATCCCACTTGACTCGAGATCCATCCATTACCGGCCCATCAATACATGATCGCAACATCGAGACCGAACCATCATCGGCTATCACCGGCAAAACGCAAGTCATACAAATTCCGATGCCACATGCCATCGACTCTTCAACAGCACATTGATGAATTACATCTGTCTGGGCTACTAATTCAGTAATAGCCCTGAGCATTCCCATCGGGCCGCATGAGTAAATAACATCAATATTTCTATTCTTAACTATTTCCAGGAGAGTCTCTGTGACTCTACCTTTCTCACCCATAGAACCATCTTCTGTATAAATCTTAAGCGAATTCACCGATCGCTTACCTTCTAGTGGTGCGTATATCTTCGAACCGACGCTTGCGCCTAGCAACATATCTACCTTGCAGTTTCGACTCTTAAGTACATCAGCAAGGCCAAAGAGTGGTGCAGATCCATATCCTCCACCGATAAGAAGAGCATTGATCGGTTCAGTTGGAATGCCAAAAGCGGTGCCAAGCGGCGCAACAATATCGATCTCACTTCCTTCAGGTAAGGAACAGAGCCACTTCGATCCTGAACCATGAGGTGCAACAATCAACTCCATCGTTCCGCCATATTGCGAGCTATCTGTAGTACGCGAGATTGCAAACGCTCTTCGCAAGACCATCCGAGACGAGTCTCCGCCTACAGAAATCGCAACAAAGTTTCCTGGGCGGCAGCTTTTTACCAAATCACCAACGCCAATCAGTATCTGGTGATAGGAGCCGACGCGCTTATTCGAAAGAATGGTAGACATTTGCTGCGCTGCACTGCGATTGATTGAACTCATTAGCGTTTCAACCATTCCTGGATCGGAGTAACACCCATATCACCTCGTTGCAGTTCCTTGATTCCCTCAACTGCAGCGCTGAAACCAGCGGTGGTCGTAATAATTGGTATCGATCTCTGAACTGAAGCGGTGCGAATTGCCCAACCATCAGCGCGAGTTCCTCGACCAACTGGAGTATTAATAACTAGATCGATATCGCCGCTATTGAGCATTTCGACGATTGTCTTCTCGCCTAGCGGACCTGTGCCTTGAGAGTTCTTGCGAACGACAACGGTTGAAATTCCATTCTCATTGAGAAATCTCGCTGTTCCATCGGTAGTCAATACTCTGAAACCAAGTGAGATGAGCTCTCGAGTTGGAGCGATGCCCGAAGCTTTATCTTTATCGGCAAGAGAGATGAATACCGTTCCTGATTTTGGCAATGGGCCGAAAGAGCTGATTTGAGATTTTGCATAAGCTTCACCGAAGTTATCAGCGATACCCATTACTTCTCCAGTGGATCTCATCTCAGGTCCTAATACGGCATCAACCCCACGTCCATCTGCGCGTCTAAATCGGTTCCATGGCAGAACAGCCTCTTTCACGCTTATACCTTTAGCTATGGCATCACCTGTTGCGGGAAGTACACCTTCGACTCTCAGCTCTGAAATAGTTGCACCTAGTGAGATGCGAGCTGCAGCCTTCGCCATTGGAACACCAGTAGCTTTGCTAACAAAAGGCACTGTTCGAGAGGCGCGAGGATTTGCCTCTAACACGTAGAGGATGTTCTCAGCCATCGCGAATTGAATATTGATAAGTCCTCGGACGCCTACCCCTTGAGCAATTTTTAGGGTTGCTTCTCGTATTGCACTCCGTTGCGCCTCATTAATCGTCATGGCGGGCAGAACACAGGCGCTATCACCGGAGTGAATACCTGCCTCTTCAATATGTTCCATAATTCCGCCGAGCAACAACTCTGTTCCATCGAAGAGAGCATCAACATCTAGTTCAATAGCAGAATCTAAGAATCGATCGACAAGTACGGGATGATCCGGGGTGATATCTGTTGCGCGCGAAATAAATCCCGCTAGCGACTGATCGTCGTAAACGATCTCCATTCCGCGGCCGCCAAGAACAAAGCTAGGTCGAACTAAGACTGGATACCCGATACGTTGCGCAATTGATAACGCTTCCATCTCTGATGATGCCATTCCGAATTCAGGTGCTGTGAGACCTTGTTCGTGCAACACCGCTCCAAATGCGCCACGTTCTTCCGCCAAGTTAATCGCATCTGGACTTGTACCAAGAATCGTCACTCCAGCAGCTTTCAGACCAGCAGCTAGACCTAGTGGTGTCTGACCGCCAAGTTGGGTAATTACTCCAAGTACAGGTCCAGCAAGCGTCTCCGCATGAACTACTTCAAGTACATCTTCTAGTGTGAGCGGCTCAAAGTAGAGGCGATCACTTGTGTCGTAATCTGTCGAGACTGTCTCTGGGTTGCAGTTGATCATTACCGTTTCAAAGCCGGCGTCACGCAAAGTAAATGATGCGTGGACGCACGAGTAATCGAATTCAATTCCTTGGCCAATTCGATTTGGACCGCTACCGAGAATAATTACTGCCGGTTTGGTACGTGTTCGCACCTCAGTCTCTTCTTCGTAACTTGAGTAGTGATAAGGAGTGAATGCTTCGAACTCTGCGGCACATGTATCAACCGTCTTATACACAGGACGTACATTGAGATGTTGACGCACCTTGCGGACATCTTCTTCAGCAAGACCGCGTAACCTTGCGATTTGAAGGTCTGAGAAGCCCATTGATTTTGCAGTTTGTAGAATTTCTTCGCTGAGCTCGCCCGGTTGAGCTACCAAGCGCGCAGTGTCGTTGATAGTTGCAATCTGCTGTAGGAACCATCGATCAATCTTTGTGGCAGAGTAAATCTCGTCGCTGGTGGCTCCGGTCCACATGGCAAGCTGAACTTGTTGTAAGCGATACTCGGTTGGAATCTTCATCGATTCAAGGAGTGAGGCCTTCAAAGTTGGTGCAAACTCCTTCGGAAACGAGAAGATTGCCTCCTTGCGCTCTAGCGAGCGAAGGGCCTTCATTAACGCTTCTGGGAACGAGCGGCCTATCGCCATCGCCTCACCGACGCTCTTCATCGTTGTTGTTAAGCGAGGATCTGCATCCTGGAATTTCTCAAATGCGAATCGTGGTGCTTTCACAACTATGTAATCCAGCGTTGGCTCGAATGATGCTGGTGTTACCTGTGTGATGTCGTTCTTGATTTCGTCAAGTGTGTAACCGATCGCAAGCTTTGTAGCTATCTTCGCAATGGGAAAACCAGTGGCTTTAGAAGCAAGCGCGCTCGAGCGAGATACGCGTGGATTCATCTCGATGACGATAATGCGGCCGTTGTCGGGGTTTACAGCAAATTGGATATTACAACCACCTGTATCCACGCCAACCTCGCGAATAATATCTATCGATAGATTGCGAAGCTTTTGGTACTCCACGTCCGTGAGCGTCAGTGCGGGTGCAACAGTTATTGAATCACCAGTGTGAACACCCATCGGATCAATATTTTCGATACTGCAGACGATGACTACGTTATCAACCTTGTCCCGCATGACTTCAAGTTCATACTCTTTCCAACCAATAATTGATTCTTCAATCAAAACCTCTGAAGTCGGACTGTGTCGCAAGCCAGCTCCAGCTATCTGACGGAGAGTTGCTTCATCGAAAGCAATACCTGAACCCAGGCCACCCATGGTGAATGATGGGCGAATTACGCATGGGAAGTTGAGCTCAGTAGCTGCCTGCAGAACCTCATCCATCGTATGACAGATGATTGATTTAGCTGACTCACCTCCAACCTTCTCAACGATCGCTCTAAAGAGTTCGCGGTTCTCGCCTCTCTCAATGGCTGCAACATCAGCGCCAATAAGCTTTACATTGTATTTATCAAGAGTGCCCGCTTCGTAAAGTCCAATTGCAGCATTGAGTGCTGTTTGACCTCCGAGGGTGGCAAGTACCGCATCCGGTCTCTCTTTCGCAATGATGCGTTCAATAAATTCAGGGGTGATTGGTTCGATATATGTTGCATCTGCAAACTCTGGATCCGTCATGATCGTCGCAGGATTGGAGTTAACGAGAATGACTCGGATGCCTTCGGCGCGAAGAACACGACAAGCCTGAGTTCCTGAGTAATCAAATTCGCAAGCTTGTCCAATCACAATTGGTCCAGAGCCAATAACTAAAACACTCTTAATTGATGTATCGCGTGACATTAGTGAGCACCCACCATTCGTGGATACTTCTGCATCATCGCTACAAATTGATCAAAGAGATAAGAAGCATCATGCGGGCCAGCTGCCGCTTCTGGGTGATACTGAACGCTAAAGGCGCCTCGTTCCAAAAGCTCGATTCCTTCTACAACTCCATCATTGAGACAGAGATGGGTAACTTGTCCTGGACCAAATACCGTTGTAAATCCAGAATCTGTCGGGGCTTTGAGTGCAAAACCATGATTGTGTGCGGTGATCTCAACCTTGCCATTTCGCTTATCGATTACCGGTTGATTGATTCCTCGGTGACCAAACTGCAATTTATAAGTCTCGAAGCCGAGAGCTCTGCCAAGAATCTGATGCCCGAAGCAAATACCAAAGACCGGAATTTCATCTCCAAGGATTTCGCGCACGAGGTCAATGGTCTCTGTCATCGTTGCAGGATCTCCAGGTCCGTTGGAGAGGAAGACTCCATCAGGTTTAATTGCTTCGATCTCGGCCAAAGTTGAGTTGTGTGGCATAACATGAACTTCAATTCCGCGTTCGGCCATAAGCCTTGGCGTTGCTGCTTTGATTCCAAGATCTAGAGCCGCAACCGTGAAGCGCTTCTGTCCAAGAGCTGGAACCACATAGGTTTTGGTAGTTGATACATCATCTACCAGATTGGACCCCTGCATCAGGGGTTGCTTACGTACTTCAACAACCATCTCTTCACGCGAAAGATCTTCACCAGAGAAAATGCCAACTCGCATCGCACCGCGGTCGCGCAAGTGTCGTGTAATTGCCCGTGTATCTACACCTTGGATACCAACGATTCCTTGAGCAATGAGCTCTGACTCAAGATCCCCTTCACTACGCCAATTGCTGGTAATAGTCGAGGGATTTCGAACAACAAATCCAGCTACCCAGTATTTTTTCGATTCATTATCAAAATCGTTAACACCAGTGTTTCCGATATGAGGCGCAGTCATCACGACAACTTGCTTGTGATAAGAAGGGTCTGTCAGGGTCTCTTGATAACCGGTCATTCCGGTTTGAAAGACCGCTTCCCCAAATGTCTTTCCCGTAGCAGCCCAAGATTTTCCTTCAAATATACGACCATCATCGAGTACAAAGAATGCTTTACTCATGATTGTTCCGCCTTAAAGGTGAGTTTTCCACCATAGATGGTCGCAGTGACCAATCCTTGCAGCTCCATCCCATGGAACGGAGTATTCCTGCTTCGGGATGAAACTCGGTCACGGTCGACCCTATTGATTGCGGTTGGATTAATCACAGTTACGTGAGCAGGTGCGCCTTTATCAAGCGCCTTCCCATGATCTGCGTAACGCCCTATCTGCGCAGGTTTGCTGCTCATTCGGTCAACGAGTTGCTCCCATGAGAGAAGACCCGTCTGGACCATAGTTTGATTTACGATCGAGAGCGCGGTTTCTAACCCAAGCATTCCGAAAGCCGCTTCCTGCCATTCGCAGTCCTTGCTCTCGGCGGCATGAGGAGCATGATCGGTTGCAACAATATCGATTGTTCCATCAGCTAGCGCTTCGCGCAGAGCCATTACATCTGATTCAGAACGAAGTGGAGGGTTGACCTTAAATACCGGATCGTAACTGCGAGCCAGTTCATCGGTAAGAATCAAATGGTGAGGCGTAACCTCAGCAGTGACTTTCATTCCACGAGCCTTTGCCCATCGAATTATTTCCACACCACCAGCTGTCGTTACATGGCAGATATGAAGTCGCGACTGAACATGATCGGCAAGGAGAATATCTCTTGCGATGATTGCTTCTTCAGCTATAGCCGGCCAACCTTTCAAACCAAGTTGCGAAGATACAAAGCCTTCATTCATTTGAGAGCCAACGGTAAGTCGAGGCTCTTGCGCATGCTGAGCGATTACTCCATCAAAGGCCTTCACATATTCGAGGGCACGACGCATGACGAGTGGATCGAAGACACAATTTCCATCGTCACTGAACACTCGAACTTTCGCCTGAGAATCAGCCATCGCTCCGATATCCGCTAATTCTTCACCGGCAAGTCCCTTGGTTACAGCTCCAATCGGAAACACATCAACGAGTCCCGCTTCCCGACCTAAGCGAAAAACTTGCTCAACTACTCCAGCAGTATCGGCAACCGGCGATGTATTTGCCATTGCGCTCACTGCAACGTATCCGCCCTTTGCCGCAGCTTGCGATCCAGAGAGAACGGTTTCTGCATCTTCCTTACCAGGCTCTCGCAAGTGGGTATGTAAATCTACAAGTCCAGGAATGACGACGCAGTCCTTGGCATCAATCTCTTGGTAGCCATCGAGTGAGAGATTGGTTCCTACTTCAGAGATCAAACCATCAACAATCGCTATATCTGCGACCTTCCCATTGGCGAGCTTGCCACCTCTAACGAGGAACTTAGAACTCATACTAAATCTCCAATTGGCGAAGCGCCGGCTAGTAGTAAGTAGAGAATCGCCATTCGAACGCTCACGCCATTCTTTACCTGATCAAGAATTACAGAACGCGCACTGTCGGCAGAGTCGGCTGTGATTTCTAATCCGCGATTCATGGGGCCCGGATGCATGATGATCGCCTTTGGCTTCATCAATCTGACACGGTCAGAATTGAGTGCGAAGTAACGTGAATATTCACGTGCATTAGGAAAGTAGATTTCCGACATACGTTCTAATTGCAATCGCAACATCATGACTGCATCAACGCTTGCAATCACATCGTCGAGACTATATGAAATATGTACTGGCCACGTTTCGACACCGACAGGAAGAAGGGTTGGAGGCGCAACTAACGTTACTGATGCGCCCAACTGGGTAAGCAAGAGCACATTAGAGCGCGCCACTCGGGAGTGCAGAACATCTCCGACAATTGCGATGTGCAGACCACTGAGATCTTGCGCACCATGCGCTAAATGCTTGCGTATCGTGAATGCATCAAGGAGAGCCTGACTTGGATGTTCATGCGTTCCATCGCCAGCATTGATGACAGAACCGGTCATCCATTGATTGGCAGCCAGTGTGTGGGCAGCTCCAGATGCATTGTGACGAATGATCACGGCATCGGCGCCCATAGCTTGCAGAGTTTGTGCAGTATCTTTGAGAGACTCTCCTTTACTAACACTTGAACCCTTCGCTGAAAAGTTAATGACATCAGCCGATAAACGTTTGGCGGCTGCTTCAAAAGAAATTCGGGTCCGTGTCGAATCTTCCGCAAATAAATTGACGATGGTCTTTCCACGCAGTGTAGGCAACTTCTTCATTGGACCATCGGATGCTCTTGAGAGAAGTTCTGCGGTATCGAGAATATTGATTGCCTCAACTTTGTTGAGGTCGGAGATCGAAAGCAGATGTCTCATTGTCGGACTCCATCTTCAATCAGAACCTCATCAATGCCATCCAGTTCCGTCAGATGTACTTTGACGATCTGATCAGATGATGTTGGAAGATTCTTTCCTACATAATCAGCGCGAATCGGTAGCTCCCTGTGGCCTCGATCGACTAGGACTGCGAGTTGTACGGTGCGAGGTCTTCCGATTTCACCCAGTGCATCAAGCGCCGCTCTAATTGTGCGACCTGAGAAGAGGACATCATCAACAAGAACAACATCCCTTGCCTCGATCCCTAAGGAAGGAATAACTGTTGGCATGAGCGCCTTTGGAGGACGAAGGCGAAGATCATCGCGATGTAAGGTAATGTCGAGAGTCCCCACCTGAACATCTTCGCCTTCAATAGAGCGAATACATTCAGCGATACGAAGTGCGAGATGAGCACCTCGGGTTGGGATTCCCAGGAGAGTAATATTTTTTGAACCAGAATTTCCCTCAATAATTTCGTGGGAGATGCGGGTAATGGCGCGAGAAATATCTGGCGCCGGCAAGGCAAGACTCATGTAAATCTCCTTCCCCGCCTCACAGGACGGGTCGTTAAAGGATGTTGGCGAATATTAGCACCCGTCTCGTCTCCTCTGTGGATATCTCCAAGCCGTGTATCACGGGCTCAACTACCGTGGCCGGATGTATAAAGAAATCACACCCATCCAAGTCGGTGCACGTCTTCGCTCTATCCGCCGATCGAGGTCTCTCTCCCTTGCCCAAGTCGAGGTTCTCAGCCAGGGCCAGCTTAAGGCTGTTGTCCTTGGTTCTTATGAGAGAGGTTCGCGCAATCTTACGATCAAGCGTGCAATCGATATCGCAAAGATTTACAACATCCCTGTTGCTGAGATTCTTAGTGAAAAGAGCCCTGCCGTTGCAAGCACAGTTCCGAGACTGATGCTCGATATAAGAGCACTTCAGAGGAAAACGGTCACAGAAACAGAAGTGAATACCTGGACTTTGCTCTCGCAATTCTTGCGAAGAATCGTTGAAGATAGGCAAGACTGGAACGGCGAAATCATTACCTTGCGTGAAAGTGATCTCCCGGTAATCTCTTTACTTCTGCAGATGCAGACTGGACAGATCGTTCAATGGTTGGCTACGGCAGGAATACTTCTTCAAAAGAAGAACGGTTAAATCGGGATACTTTCCTTGATTGAAGAAATTTTCCCCAGAACGCCATGGATATAACTTGCCGATTCATCCGTCGAAAGCTCCTTGGCAAGAGTCAGAGCCTCATCGATGGCAATTCCGTCTGCAAGATCTGTAGACCAGACAATTTCATAGATTGCTAAACGTAAGATATTTCGATCAACTGCAGGTAGGCGATCCATATCCCAGCCTTGGGCATACGTTGTAATCAATTCATCAATTTTGCGTGAGTTGGTACTGATCCCCGTAATTAAATCTTTGGTGAAATCGCGGATTGGTCGAGCTTCCGGACCTTCTTCAATTACATCTCTTGACTGCAGCAGCTCAAGAGCGGAACTCCCCCGGATATCTGCTTCGTAAAGTAAATCTAGAGCTTGTTTACGGGCCTTACTGCGTGCGGACACTAGTTTGCGCGGCCTTGGTACGAACCATCTCGAGTATCAACAAGAACAACCTCATCTTGCTTAATGAAAAGTGGAACCTGAATCTGGATGCCAGTCTCGACCGTTGCAGGCTTTGTTCCTCCAGAAGAGCGATCACCCTGAAGGCCTGGCTCTGTATAGGTAATCTTGAGAGGCACTGATGCTGGAAGCTCGAGATAGAGCGGATTGCCTTCATGGATTGCAACAATCGCTTCGGTATTTTCAAGCATGTAATTCGCAGCATCGCCAACTGTTGCAGCTGAAATATTCATCTGGTCAAAGTTCACATTATCCATAAAGACGAAATCATCGCCTTCCTTATACAGGAAGTTCATCTCGCGCTTTTCAAGTACCGCGACTTCAATCTTTACACCTGCGTTAAAAGTCTTATCGACAACCTTACCGGTCATGACCTGCTTAAGCTTTGTACGTACGAACGCTGGTCCCTTGCCTGGCTTTACGTGTTGGAATTCAACAACAGTCCAGAGCTGACCTTCGATATCGAGAGTCATGCCATTCTTTAGATCATTCGTTGTTGCCACAGTAACTCCAGTTCAAGTCCTCGCACTTCAAGGACGATATGGTGCAAGTTTACCTCATCTAATAATGAGGTTTTATCAACTCAGGAAACGAGAGCCTTGAGGGCGATGAGTGCCAAGACATATGAGTTAGGACCAAACCCGCCTATCGTTCCATTGGCAACACCTGAAATCACTGAAGTATGACGAAACTCCTCACGAGAGAGAGGATTACTCAGATGCACTTCAATCAATGGTGCCTTCACTAATTCGGCCGCATCGCGGATCGCGTAAGAGTAATGAGTAAATGCTGCAGGATTAATGATGACGGGAGTATTTGTATCTGCAGCCTCATGGAGCCAGCCAATAATCTCTGCTTCATCGTTACTTTGGCGGATATCCGCCTCAAAGCCATGGCTCTTTGCTGAGCTTTCAATATGGCTTACAAGATTGGGATAAGTCATATCTCCATAAATCGAAGAGTCGCGAATATCTAGACGACCAAGATTTGGTCCGTTCAGTACAAGTACCTTCATGAACATACCTTCTCATATGCGGCTAAGAGGGCGCCCTCTTCAGGGCCTTCCACTCTTTGTGTCTTTCCTAATCCATCCAGAACTACGAATCTAAGGGTACTGCCGCGGGATTTTTTATCTAGGCGCATATGTCCGAGAAGTGATTCCCATGAATCGCTCTTGTAAGTCGTAGGGAGACCTAAGTTGGTCAATATCTCTTTATGTAATGCAACTATCTCTTCAGAAACCATCCCTAGGGCGAGTGAAAGTTCAACAACAAAAATCATTCCTATCGAGACGCATTCACCGTGTCGCAACGAGTACTTTGAATCAAGTTCAACAGCATGGCCAAAGGTGTGGCCGTAATTCAGAATTTCACGGTCAAAACTCTCCTTAAAATCGACGGAGACAACTTCGCTTTTTACCTTAACTGATCTCTCAATCAGTTCACTAGTTAGGGTGAGATTCTCTCGAATCTGTGCCAACTCTCTCCCTTTGAGCAGGTTGAGAATTTCAATATCTTTGATGAAGCCACACTTAACAACTTCAGCCAAACCAGCCGCAAAATCCCTATCACTCAGTGTTGCAAGCCAATCTGTATCTATAAGTACAGATTGTGGTGAGTAAAAAGCTCCTATCAGGTTCTTTCCGTATTCACTATTGATGCCAGTCTTGCCACCGACAGCGGCATCAACCATTCCTGCAATAGTTGTTGGAACCGCTATCCAATCGATGCCTCGTAACCAGGTTGCAGCAGTAAAGCCAGCAAGATCCGTAATTGCTCCTCCACCGATGCCAACTATGAGATCAGAGCGAGTGAAACCTGCAGCTCCTAACCAATCCCACAACTGAAGAAGAGTGTTCGTACTCTTTGCTGCTTCAGAATCTGCAACCGGAAAGAGAAATAGTTCCGCATCACCGATGTCTATTCCGAAAATTTGATCCTTCATGCTCTCTGAGAAGATAACTGCAATCCTATCTCGTGGCCCCGCAAGCGCGAGCAACTCTTCTCTAAAGTTAATGTCGATACGAACTTCGTAATCACGCTCTGCGTGAACCGTAACTACTTTCATGACAGAACTCCTAGAACTTCAGAGACAATCTCTTTCTGAGATTTTCCGTTGACGTCGATGGTAAAGTTCGCGATAGATTCATAGATTGGTCTGCGGACTTCCATCAAGGTTTGCCATTGCCCTCGTGGGTTATGAAGTAATAGAGGGCGATCACGATTGAAGCCTATGCGTGGGGCAACGTTTGCTAGTGAGATATCTAAGTAAATTACCGGGGCGGCAGAAACCTTTAGAGCTGATTGCGCATCAACTGAGATTGGCGCTCCCCCGCCTAAAGCAAGTACTGAACCGTCGCTCA
>Ga0075464_10000619_pt1 | contig 15659 bp, 9 predicted proteins | sample DEB19_08_DNA_5_FD_75068 | JGI IMG/M metagenome (GOLD analysis project Ga0075464, IMG submission 75068) | Aqueous microbial communities from the Delaware River and Bay under freshwater to marine salinity gradient to study organic matter... | ecosystem: Environmental > Aquatic > Marine > Coastal ...
ACTTCGTTTACCATAACAGGAACAAATTTAACAGGAACATCTAGTGTAACAGTTGGTGGTGTTGCCGCTACTAGTGTTACGGTTGTTTCTGCTACTTCTGTTACTGCAGTTACTCCAGCAGGAACAGTAGGACTTCAAACAATTACTCTAACAACTTCTATTGGAACAGCAACATCATTAAATGCTTTTACTTATATTGTTGAAAATTTAGATTTTGCCAGAATACAAGTATTAGCAGATACTCGTATAAGTGATTTATGGGTATTAGATACTACAAGAGAAGATGCTGTTATACCACCATGGGACATATCATTAAGAAACACACGTTGGGCACCAAGAGACATAGAACAGGGAGGATACACTTCTGCTCCTAATGGAAGATTACAAAAATGGACATTGCCGTTATCCTATACAGACAGATCATTAGCAAATGTTATAAAAGGAACAACTGCAATTTCTGGATTATGTGCAAGTTTAACTTATAATAAATTTAATATACTCAGCAGTTTACTTTATGCTTACGGAGGACAGACTGGTGATACTGTAAATATAGTACACTTAAAAAACTTCAAAGCAGGAATAACTGGAGCACAAAATTTAATTAAAAGACCTTATTCGTTTAATGATATTAAAACTTTTGGTTTAAGTGCAGGTCATACACTGTTTGGTAATATTAATACGGATAAAACAGTAAATCCTGTAGCAATATCATATAATAGTACATTACCATTTGCACTAGAAAGAAATAGATTACTGGGTAGTTTAAGTCAAATTGACGAATGGCAATCGTATTCATTATTAAATAACATATGGTCTTTGTCTCCGTCCTGGAGATTTCAGCGTGAAATTAGACAAAATAGTATAGGATTTGCTAATCCTTCAATAACATTAATGACTCAACCAGAAATTGATGCAGTAAATTCAGATACTTTAAATAATCTTAAAATATTATTAGATGAATATAAAACACATTATCCGCTAGCAAGATCAAATAACGGATTAGCAATTGGTAACGGAGGTCGAGATAGTCCCCATGCCTGGAGATTAAATGCAAGTGCTGGTTACCCTATGGGTCTGTGTGGTTCTTTTGGTGTCAGAACGTCGCCATACCCATTAGGTGCTACTCTTGATTTTATTCCTGCACTAGGAGCAAACGGAACAACCTTAGATACTTGGTCTCCTCAAGGATGGACAGCAGATACTGGAATGTATTTGTTTGATGGTTGGGGAATGTATTATATGTTGAATAATATGATATATTTGGACGGAATAACATCAGTAATAGAACCAGTTACTACAACATCACAACTTACCGCAGACTCTTCGTGGAATAATATTCTTGCAGAAGTAAGAACATTATTTTTAAAAGAAATTTTTGATTATGTGATACACACAGAAGAAGGAAGAGCCTGGTATGCTAAAAGAAAGTATTGGCCAGGAGGAACAGAAAAAGATTCTAAAATATATTCAGGATATTATAATGGTGCACTAGATCTAAACGGTATATGGACAGAAGAAACTGGACAATCAGGAGGCAAGAATCCACAGAACCACCATTTTAACGGAACTGGTTATTGGTATCCAGAACCAGATAATAAAGGATACATAACATCTAATCAAAATGTTACTCCTATGGCATATCGTATGTTAGCCACCATGTATCTCTATCCTTTCATGACAACAAATCAACAAAGAAATACTCTTCTTTCTGTATATAACATGATGTCAGAGGAATGTGCTTCGGTATTAGAAAGAGCTATGATAGGTATTACTGCTCCAGATAGTTGTGGTCATTGGATGGAAGGTTGGGGATATGCCTCACAATCTATGCCTGATGTTATTAAGATGTTAGTGGCAGCAAGAGATATAGGGGATAGAAGATTATGGGACGGTAAAACTACTCCAGATTATTTTAATAAATCAATACCAGGAATTTCTTACAGTTCTTGGGTAAATAATTCTTGGAAATGGGTGATCAGTAGAATAATGCCAAATAATTTAATTATTAATTCTGGATCATGTAATAGTTCTGGTTGGGAAACCCAAGGAAATATCTATCAATTTAATCCGTGGGGAATTTATAATACTGCTGTAAATGCAAGCGAATATCCCACTCCAGGAACTACAGGATCTGCAATTAGTGAACTTCACGATTGGTTTCAAAATGGTGGTCTTTACAGTGAAGAGTTAGAATATGCTTATAATGTTAAAAAATATCAAGAACGTAACACATATAATGAAAAAATTAATCCGCCTTGGTATTATTCGCCAGGAGACTGTATACTTACATGGAAGTCGGAACACGTAATACCAAGATTGCATAGTGATTGGACTTTCGGAAGTAATGTAGCAAGACCTGATGGTAGACCAGGATATGTTGTTACTAATTTCAATAAACCTTTGGTATTTGGTATTTGGGCTAAGGGCGTAGGAGTAAGTGACGAAAAGGTCAATAAAGATTGTGGCCACATTTCTGCTTACTTAGGAGATGCTGTATTGCTTTTAGATACTGGCGAACCTAGACAGATATGGGAACAAGATACTAAAGAGTTTAATTTTTTCTTTACAAGAGAATGTTACAGAGCAAAAGGCCATAATATTATGCAATTGGGTGAAAAACTTGATCCCCTGTTTCCACAATATGCTCCTTGGACAGGAATAACATTTACTGCAACTGGTGGTAGTGCATTTATGGATGCAACTTCAAATTATAATGTTAGACCATTAAAATCAAGTACAAGACTTGGATCTGTAGAAGATGATACTTTAGGACGTGCTAGCTGGGCAACTAATGATCCTGCTTGGGTTGGTGTAAGTGAAAATTATTTATATCTTTCAGGAACAACACAAATAGCCAATACACGAGGAGGAGATACTGCACAATATCTAGCAATGGGAACTAAAATTCTCCAAGGAACAGAAATAATAGACGGAAAATCCAGCAATATATATGAACCGTATCAATATCAAATAAAAACATGCACAAGAGGTATTACCTGGGAATATTCTGCTGGTGTTGCAAAAATTAAAATTCAGGATATTGTGGGAATAAGTGCATTCAATAGTAATCCATCATTCTGGACAGCAACTGGTCCGTATGCAACAGGACCAGAGACAAGAGTGTATTATCGTTTTCATACTGGATATACTGGAGCAAATGATATACCAGGAAATCCAGGTTTAAATAGTTGGCCATTCTTTACCACCACAGACACAGGATTAACTTTCTTTTCAGTTTCTGGTACAAACAACAAAACTTGGCAAGCAGCATGGACACAACCAATACCGTATAATACAATGGCATACGATGGTGTTGTAAGTAGATTAGATTCTGTTGGTGTCACAATGACCTTTGTTGGAAGTCAACCAATCAGATTAACAAAAGAATTATCTATAAATCATTCTTTTAAATATTCTTCACTCACAGTTCCTGGAGTCGGCATTACTGCTCCTAGTCGCCATTATGCAATCAATATTTTGTTAGGACTATCTGGTGGAGTGTTTCACGACGAGAAAAACCTTACTCTTAATACCACTATTGATGCAGCAGTTAAAAAGAGAGATAACTTTACTATATTATATCAAGATAATATCACAGTACAACAAGAAAATAAATTAAATGCACTAGGAGCAAAGAAATATTACCTAAACTCTAGAGGACTTTCCTCAGGTTGGAATTTAACTCAATCAAACATAGATGCAGCTGTTTCGTATTTAAAGGGAGATATTTTTGAAGTAGGAGGTACTAATTTTGGTAGAGGCTTGACTGCAACCAGTAAATCTTTTATATTTTTAGATTTTGAATCAAAGTATGATCCTATGACTAAAACAGGAGGACCTACTGTGGATGTCATGTTAGTTGATGGTCATACAGGACCAAATGGGTTTACAGGACCAGACGATCCTACTTTTGATCAAAATTTACTAGATGGTCGAATATTCGGTCAAACCTGTGCAAATAAATATTTTTATGAATGGATTGAAGGTGGAACATCAAATAATGGCACCACATTCCACGGATTACGACATTATTTTCCAGGATGTAGTTTTGGTAATTATGGACCACATTGGTGGTGGGGGTCTAGCCAATGGTTTGGAAAAACTGATGCACAAATTGATGCACAATTAGAAATAGCCGCAAATACTCTTGTGGCTGGTTGTTCTGCTGCTCTTAAGGCATTTGATATATTTTCTCCTAGCGTTTATTCTAATGTTAATAACAGAAAACATTCCAGATGGAATGCTGCACAAAACGTAAGACTATATAAAAAGATTAATGCAAAAATGGGTACAAACAAACCAATTATGCCTTGGGTTACTCCAATGTATTGGCATAATGGTACTAGTACTCCTTACACAACAGCAGTTGCACCAACTGGTTATACAGGTTTTGAATCTCAATATACTCCACCATTTACCTTTCTTCTAGATAGCGACATTGTTTACGAAAATGCAGAACCTCTGATAGCCGAAGGAGCCGATGGAGTATTGATTTGGAATAGTCCAGAATATAGAAGTATTCAAATTCTTGGTCGTCCTAATTGTCCAACTTGTAGTGAATTTGCGTTAATTGGTTTTGAGGGACGCACTGCACAAGCTGTTGACGGAAAATATCAACAATGGCCATTAGATAAAGCAACAACTTCAGGTGCAAGTCCTGCTGGTATAACATTAAATGAATGGTCTTTCTTTACAGGCAACCGCCAAGCAATTTCTGCTCACGAGAACTATATAAAAGGCAGAGATATGGGTGTTACTGGTAATCGTTGGTGGTGGAAAGAAATTTCAGGTTCTACAGCGTATACACCACCAGATTGGGGAAATTTAAACACCAATATTCAATGGAATAATGCAAGTGTTACTACTGGTACTACTGGTGAAGAAATAATTACAAGAACCTTTAGAGATACTTTTTATAATATGGCTAAAGTGATAAAAGAATCATACGGCACAAAAGATCAATGGATCTCTGGAATGACTGGACCAATTAAGGGTCTTACTGGTAATAGAAGAGTTAACGGAGTACAACAATAATATGAAAGTTAAAATAAAAGAAAAATATGAAAATATATCATTTATTAACATAACTGATGTATACAATTATTTTATATTAAAGATAATAGATAAATCCAAATATATTGTTTTAATTTCCGAAATAAAAGAACCTATATTTTTTGAAGCAGAACCACAAGCTCGTTTTATAGAATTTATTCCAGGAAGAAGAGACGATACAAATAATGCATTCACAGACGCACCTTTTCCCGCAATACGACTATAATAAATAATTATTATCATGAAACGTTTTCATAATTATTTTCAGTCCACCGAAACGCCTCCAGGATATGTGGAAGGACAATATTCTTACGGATCTAATTTTGTACTGAGTGAATCTTGGCAGGATTACGCTCAAGGATCCGAGTTTACCCTGACAGACAATGATGTTCCTGATCGTGTTTATCGCCACGGAGTCGGTGTGGCTGCTGGACAGTTTCGTGACAGCAAAGGAAACATAATAGCAGTCACAGGAAACCGAAACGAATTACATAATTTGTTTCAGTATCGTCCTCAAGCGCAAACCCAATACCCAGAACCACAAACCAGAATAGAACGAGAGATTGTTCGAGAAACTGGTATTCCTGGACCTAAGGGAGACAAGGGCGAAGACGGATGGGCTGGTCCTCAAGGAGAACGAGGTCCTCGTGGAGACGATGGCATTCAGGGTGTTCAGGGTTTACAGGGGATTGCTGGAGAAAAGGGTGACCAAGGAGACAAGGGAGACAAGGGAGACAGAGGAGAAACTGGATGGACTGGGTATCCAGGAGACAAGGGTCTGCAGGGAATAGACGGTCCTACTGGTCCAAAGGGAGAAAAGGGAGATCAGGGCGTTCAGGGCATTCAGGGTGTTCGGGGCGAGCAAGGCGTACAGGGAGAACAGGGTATTCCAGGCATTCAGGGCAAGGACGGCTCACAGGGCATCCAAGGGCTTCCTGGAGCCTCTGGTAAGGATGGTAAGGACGGCAAAACAGGCAAATCTGGACCTCGTGGAGCCCAAGGAACACAGGGCAAAGCGGGGGCAAAGGGTGATCAGGGAGTAAAGGGAGATCAGGGTCCAATTGGTCCAGAAGGTCCTCAAGGTCCTATTGGAGAATCTCCAGTATTGACTGCCCAGTATCCCCTGATATTGGAGGATAATGAACTAACTTTTGATCCCAAGAAAATACAAGATTTTTTATCCACGTTAATTAAGAGCAAAAGTGATGCTGATCGAGTCGCCCATAACATGGGAATGATGGCTAGTTCTGGTGGTGGTGCAGTCGGCATCTATAAAGACCGAGCCAGAATTATTAAATCAGTAAACGATATTAATTTTATTGGCAATAATATTGTGGTTACTCGCAAAGGTAAACAAATTGATGTAAGTGTTGTTGGAGACGGAACTGGATCTGCATTCTACGAATCCACTACTGAGAATGCTCCTAACCCAGGCACGTTAATAGAAGGAGATCGTTGGTGGAATTATGATACAGGCAGACTATATACTTGGATTGGAATTTGGGTTGAAATTTAACTTATAAATACTGTAATGGCAATAAATTTTCCTATTCCTGTTAATGTTGGTGATACCTATGCTTTTAGTAGTATAACATGGTCGTGGAATGGCGCAGCATGGGATAGACAGAGTACTGCTGGTGGCGGTGTAACAGGAGCAACTGGTGCTACAGGCGTAACAGGTGCTACAGGCGCAACTGGTGCCACAGGTCCACAGGGGGTAACAGGAGCAACTGGTGCAGTTGGTGCTACAGGCGCAGGTGGAGCATTAGGATATTGGGGAAGTTTCTGGGATACCACCACGCAAACTGCTGCTGGAATAACACTTGCATATATTATTGGTATAAATTCATCAGATCCTGCCAGTAATGGAGTGGGAATTTCTGGCGGCAATCAAATTTATTTCACTAACAAAGGCGTTTACAATATTCAATTTTCTGTACAGTTGCAAAATGGTAATAGTCAATATCATGATGCAAATATATGGATCCGTCAAAATGGTGTTGATGTTCCGTATACAAATGGTGTTTATGCAGTACCACCAAAACACGCAGGAGTTACTGGTTCTGCAATTACTGGCTGGAATTATGTGTTAGGTATCAGTGCAGGTGATTATATTCAATTTTTGTGGAATCTTGAAGATACAAATATTTCTTTGGTAACCATACCAGCACACACAAATCCTATTACTCCTGTGAGTCCGTCTATTATTGTGACGGCAACCCAAGTAATGTTTACACAACTTGGACCTACAGGCGCAACAGGTGCCACACCATCAAGTTATGTGGCATCATTCAACGGACTCACAGGTGCTCTTCAGGGAGTATCATCCGTGAACGGACTTACAGGTGCAATTGTTGGTGTTGGATTCACAAGTGGAAAACTTTCGCAGTTCGCCTCTACAAATTCCACAGAACTGCGAAATATTATATCTGATGCAACAGGAACAGGATCATTAGTCTTTGGAACATCACCAAATCTTTCAACTCCAACAATTACAAATCCAACATTATTTACAAATATTATTACCACATCTACTGGAAATACTATTACTTTTCCGAATGCAACTGCAACCATTGCAAATCTTACAAGTATCCAAACTCTAACAAACAAAACTCTGACACTTCCAAAAATTCAGTCGTTTACAATGTATTCTGGTGGAGATTGGTTGGGAACACTAAACTTGCCTGATACTCTTAGTGGCGAAACTCTTGTAGGAAAAGCAACCATAGATACCTTTACCAATAAAACAATTAGTGGCACAGGTAATACATTTTCTAATATTGGAAATGCGTCTCTTGTAAACTCGTCTGTCACAGTCACTGCAGGAAACGGACTAGCAGGTGGTGGATCTGTGGCATTAGGTGGTAGCGTGACCTTAACTAACGCAGGAGTCACTGCTGCTGTGGCAGGAACAGGAATTTCCGTGTCAGGTGCAACAGGCTCAGTGACAATCACGAACACAGGCGTTCAATCTTTTAACGGCAGGACAGGTGCTCTTCAGGGAGTGTCGTCATTTAATGGTGCAACAGGCGCAGTCACTTTTACTAATTATGTGGCATCATTCAACGGACTCACGGGTGCTGTCACAGGCGTTACGGCAGGTGGTGCAAACATCTTCACCGCACTCAACTCATTCGGTGCAGGTATTTCTGCAGCAGGGGCAACATTCTCTGACGCAGTAAAGGCAAGTGCAGGGGTTTTCACAGACAGCGTTCTGCCTCTTGTTGGTGTTGGTGGTGGAGGTGGAGGAACTCTTTACATAAATGCAAACCAAAGTGGTGGTGGAGGCAGCGACTCGATTACACATATTGGAGATACGATTAGTGCTGGTAATAGCACTCATATAACTGTGGATGATCTTGCTGGAGAAGTATCTATTCAAGGTGGAGCCATACACCTCTACGGTGCAGTAGACACACAATCAACAGCAACTATCGCAAGTACACTCACAGTACAGGCAGGTGGCGCAGTATTAGAATGGAACGGTTTTCTACCTGCACCAACAGTTCTCACTGTTTACGACGGCGGAACCCCAGCAACCAAATTGACTCTGGATGGTCTGGGAGTATTCTCAACTCTAAACACAAGCGGAACTCTTCAGTACGGAGCAGCAGGCGCATACGCCGATGCTTTCAGTGTTACAACTGCGACCACAGGAGTAACCACTATGGGTAGTTGGACAAAGACTGCTTACCGATCTTTTGAGTTTGATATTCAGGGATCAAAAGGAACAACTGGTCCATATCAGTTCACTAAAATTGTTGCTGTGCATGACGGCACAACTGTGACTTCCACTCAACTCAGTAATATCAGCACAGGTCTAACCCTTGCATCATATCTTGTAGACATCAGTGGATCACTTGTGCGTCTGCGAGTTACTCCTGGAGCCACCACATCCACCGCTTTTAAAACCATAGTTAAAGCAATTCCAGTCTGATAAATAAGAGAAACCACTATGCCAAATAATCCAACAGAAGCAACAGCCTTAGATATCAATGCAGTGACGCAAACTGCTTCTGTGCGAACAATCAAAACTTCCGACGCAATGGGTGTTGCTTCTTCCGACACAGCGCAAACTTTTGGAACGCTTCAGTCTTTCTCTGCGGGATTGAGTGCTTCGGGTGCAACATTCAGCGGAACAGTAGCACTGAACGGGCAAACTTTCACTAATGTGATAAGTTCTGTGAACGGAAATACAGGAGCAGTTGGTGCAGCAGTATTTCCAATTGGTGTTACTGGTTCGTCTACAATTCGTGTAATAACTTATCCAGACGGAGTAACCTCACAAAGAGCAGACCGTTCCCAGTGGCATCTTCCGTATAATATTACATTTTTAGATACCGCTGGATTTCTTGTGTATCCAAACCGCACATATTTTGCCCCTTTTATGATGGCAAAATCAAAAACCATAAAATCTATCAGATTTACTTGTGAAAATACTGGTATAACAGGAAACTGCTATTTTTCTGTTTGGTCAGCAGACACCAATACAGGATATCCAAATACTCGTCTTTATGTGTCTGCTTCAACAGCCATTGCTTCTGGTTATTCTTATAATACAGTAACTAATTCTGGTGGTTTAGTTACTGTTCCCGCTGGTATATTTTGGATTGCTGTAACTTATAGCAGTACTCCAATTGTTTACTCTTCTCATAAAAATTATATGCACCCTATGGGTTCGCCAGATCACACAAGCGGTTATAGATTGTATAATCCAATAGTAGATACTTCTGGATTTACAGCACCTAGTTCAATTAGTGCAGCAGGAGTAACTTTTGCTTGGGTGGAATATAATCCAAACAGTTATATTATTCCAACATTTCAATGGCAGGCACTCTGATAGAAAGGATCAACAATGACTTTTATTAAACAAGTAATATATGATGAAGAAACAGGACAGTCTTACACAATAGACGAAAGAGTATTTGATTTTTGTTTAAATAATCAACTTCAAACCATTCGTAATCGTGCCAAAGATTTAATTTTAGAAGGTGCTCCTGAATACAAGCAACGAAACGCTGCTCTGGGATTGCTGTCTGATGCCGAAGCAAATGCAATCCGAGCACATATAGAAAGTATTCGGATTATTTCAAATCAAAAAGAAACAGAAATTTTATCTGTGGTTTGGGACGGCACAGAAGAAACTCGTTCTGCCGCCTGCGACGCTGTGCAGGCAGTTCGTTGGGAATAAATTTTTAATAATTTTGACTTGACTTTTCTTTTTCCTGGGGTATATTTGATTTAGTGTTTGCTAGACATTAAACCAACCAAAGGAAAATACTATGAATCGTGAAGATCTACTCAATATCCATGAAACCCTTACTCGCCGTGCTCGTGAACTGATGGACAAGAAAAATCGTGACTATGCTGGTCGTGGAGGCACAGAACCCTTTGCAAACTTTACTCGTGTCGAGTCTATGGGTATCTGCTCAACAGAACTTGGAATGTTGGTACGAATCACAGATAAATTGAGTCGTCTTTCTTCATTTGCAGAAAGCGGAAAACTTGCAGTGGAAAATGAGTCATTCGAAGACACAATTATTGATGTAATCAATTACATGGTTCTGTTCTATGCCTACCTGCAAGACAAGACAAGTAAGACAAATGCAGAGTATAATTCCACACAATTAGTTCCTCAAGAATTATTAAACGAAGCAGTAAAGAAATTTAACCGAGAATATCAAACGGAAATTGAAAAAAATATTAACGATAATGCCACCATGTTCGGAGATGTACGCCTTCCAACCACTAATTATAAATGAGTGAATTCTATACATCGGTTCATCTTGTCGGAAACGACATTAAAGAAATCTATTACTGTAACGGAAAGCGAAGCACAAGAACTATTCGTTTTCAGCCTACACTATTCACACCTTCTCTGAAGCGTGACGTAGAGTGGCATACACTAGAAGGAATTCCTCTGGAAGCGTATAAACCTGGAGATGTGTCTGACTGTAGAGAGGTGTTTACCACATACGAAAATGTTGAAAACTTTCAGATATACGGCAACGAAGATTATGTTGCCCAGTATATTGCGGAACGATATTCTGGAGAAATTCCTTATAATTATGCAGACCTGCGTGTTGCATTTCTAGATATTGAAACCGAATGTGAAGACGGATTTCCTTCTCTGACCGAATACAATGAGCGAGTCAGTGCCATCACTGTGGAGATGGACGGTGTTCGCCATTCTTTTGCGATTCACGACTTCAGTATTCCTGATGTGGAATGCCATGTGTTTGGGGACGAGCAAGACATGCTTGAAAGTTTTGTGGAGTACTGGGAACAGAATTATCCTGATATCGTAACTGGCTGGAACATCAGGTTCTTTGATATTCCGTATCTCTATGGTCGCATTGCCAAGATCATAGATCAAAAGACTGCAAAGCGATTGTCTCCGTTTCGTCAAGTGCGTGAACGAGTGATTAATCGCAAGGGTAAGGATCATAACGTATACGACTTGGTTGGTGTTGCCACCATGGATTACTATGAGTTGTACATTAAATTTACGTACACGAATCAAGAGTCGTACAGCCTGAATAATATTGCCAGCGTGGAACTGGGAGAAGCCAAGACCAATTACGAAGAGTATGATGGCATCAAGGACTTCTACACCAAGGATTGGCAGAAGTTCATGGAGTACAACAATCAAGACGTTGTGTTGGTGCAGCGACTGGACAAGAAGTTGAAACTAATGGAACTGGTTGTGGCAATGGCATACAACGCCAAGGTTAATTTCATGGACATCTTTTCTCAGGTTAAGACTTGGGACTCTATTATCTACCACCATCTGAACGATAAAAAGATTGCGATTCCTCTAAAGGTTTCAGGAGAAGAACAAGACACTCAGTTTCAGGGAGCGTATGTTAAAGAACCCATGGTGGGCTTGCACGAATGGGTAGTGGCATTCGATTTGGATAGTCTGTATCCTCACTTAATTATTAATTATAATATGTCTCCAGAGACCAAGCACAAAATGGGTAAAAGAAACACTCTGAAGCCTGAAGACATTCTACACCCAGAATCGTATGATGCACAAACAAATTTTATTCGCCTAGAAGATCACCAGAAGTTTGCCAAAGAAAATAATATTGCCATTACTTCTAATGGCATCTACTTTAAACGAGAGAAGCAAGGTTTTCTTCCTGAACTAATGGAAACCATGTATTCGGAACGAAAGATGTACAAGGAAAAGATGTTGGACTGCAAGGCAGAACTTAAAAGTCTGCCTAGCACGGCAACCAAGAAGGAACGAGAACTTCTAGAATACAAGATCTCCAAGTATAATAATTTTCAGTTGTGTCGCAAGATTCAACTTAACTCCGCTTACGGTGCCATCGGAAACCGATGGTTCCGCTACTACGATCTAGATATTGCAGAAGCAATCACCATTTCTGGGCAGTTAAGTATTCGTTGGATCGAGAAAGCCCTGAACGAGTTTGTGAACAAGATGGTTGGTACCACAGGAAAAGACTATGTGGCAGCATCAGATACCGATTCCATCTATCTGTGTCTCAACAAAGTGGTTAAGAAGGTGTTTGGTGGCAAGATGCCGTCTCAAGAACGGATTGCCGAGGTGATACAAAAGATTTGCGAAGATAAGATTGAACCTTATATTGAAGCCAAGTACCAAGAACTTGCCAATACCATGAATGCCTACAAGCAAAAGATGCACATGAAGCGAGAGTCTATTTCTACTAAGGGTATTTGGACTGCCAAGAAACGATACATGCTAAACAACATCATGGGCGAAGACGGAGTATTATTAAAGATTCCTGAACTGAAGATGGTTGGTATCGAGACGGCAAGGAGTTCTACACCACTAATGGTGCGTACAGCATTAAAAACCGCTATCAGTATTGTTATGAATAAGACGGAATTTGACGTTCAAGCATTTGCAGAAGATTTCAGGAATAAATTTAACAAGGCTTCCATACAGGATATTGCGTTTCCTCGCAGCGTGTCTGGTCTAGATCGATACGAATGTACTACCGCAGTGTATAAGAAGGGAACTCCTATTGCAGTGAAGGCATCCCTGTTATTCAATGATTATTTGGAAAAGAATAATCTAGAGAAGAAATATAGAAAAATTGCTGAATCAGATAAAATTAAATTTATTTACTTGAAGGAACCTAATCCGTTCTCTATAGTGAGCGGAAAAGAACAAGTAATTGCATTCATGCAACATATTCCCAAGGAACTTCACCTAGATAAGTATGTGAATCGAGACCTACAATTTGAGAAATCTTTCAAAGATCCCTTGACAAGGATTCTAGATGTGATACAATGGAGTGTAGAGAAAATTAGTACCTTGGAGAGTTGCTTCGAATGATAACGATGGAATTTATTTGTGTAACAATTCTTTTTGTATTATTTGTTTGTTTGACTATTGTTGGTTTTTGTGAAACGGTTGAGGAATTTAAAAACAAAAGTAAAGGAAAAAAATGAGCTTTTTGAATGATATTATTAAAAATTCAGGTAATGAATACGCTTGCACAGTGGAAGATGGTATTGACGGCAGTGATGTTAAGGGTTTTATTGATACAGGCAGTTACGCATTTAATGCATTGGTGAGCGGTTCCCTTTACGGAGGAATCCCCAACAATAAGATCATTGCTTTGGCTGGCGAATCTGCCACAGGCAAGACCTACTTTGCTATTGGTATGGTGAAGCGATTCCTGGAAAATAATAAAGATGCTGTGGTTCTTTACTTTGACACAGAACAAGCCGTTACTTCAGACATGTTTATCAGTCGTGGCATTGACTCTAAGCGTGTGGCTATCTTTCCTGTAGCAACTGTGGAAGAGTTTCGCAAGCAACTTATCACTATTGCAGACAAGTACCTAGAGCAAGATATCGCCAAGCGAAAGCCTATGATGGTTGTGTTGGACTCTTTGGGAATGTTGTCTACAAGCAAGGAAATCAACGACACAACAGAGGGCAAGGAAGTCCGAGACATGACTCGTGCTCAAGTTATCAAGAGCACGTTCCGTGTACTTACCCTGAAGTTAGGTAAGGCAGGAATTCCTCTTATCATGACTAATCACACCTATGATGTTATTGGATCATATGTTCCAACCAAGGAAATGGGCGGAGGTTCAGGTCTCAAGTACGCTGCATCCACCATTGTATTCTTGTCAAAGAAGAAGGACAAGGATTCAGAAGGTCAGGTTATTGGCAACATTATTCACTGCAAGTTATACAAGAGTCGCCTGACCAAAGAGAATCAAATGATTGATGTTCGACTAAATTATGACAGCGGCTTAAATCTTTATTACGGATTACTTGACTTAGCTCTAAAGCATGGTATATTTAAGAAGGTCTCAACTCGCATTGAACTTCCTAACGGAGACAAGACTTTCGAGAAGACCATTAACGATGATCCAGAGAAGTTTTTTACCCCAGACGTAATGACGCAACTAGAACTTGCAGCAGCAAAAGAATTTAAATACGGTCAATAAAATATGAAAGATTTTGAGCATGTCCTTTTAGAAGGACTTCTCTTTCGAGAAGACTTCTACAAGAAAGTTATTCCATTCATTAGTTTGGAATATTTTCATCGAAACCCAGTGCAGATGTTGTATACCTGCATTCATGACTTTGTTATTCAGTATAATGGTTGTCCTTCAAAAGAGGCAATCAGTATCTGTCTAGAAAAGCATAAGGGTATCAGTCAGGCAGATTACGATATCTGCATTGAGATGCTAGAGTCGTTTCAGAAAGAAGAAGCAGACAAGCACAACATTGATTGGTTGGTGGAAGAAACTGAGAAGTTTTGTAAGGAGAAGGCTCTCTACAACGGCATCATGGAATCTATTCACATCATTGACGGCAAGAGCAAGGATAAAACCAAAACGGCTATTCCTGACATCTTGAGCAAGGCTTTGTCTGTGTCTTTTGATACTCATATCGGACACGATTACCTAGAGGATACGGAACTTCGATACGATTTCTATCACAAGGTAGAGCAACGAGTTCCGTTTGATCTAGAGTATCTGAACACGATTACTGCAGGTGGTACACCAAACAAGACTCTTAATATTGTCATGGCGGGAACGGGTGTAGGTAAGTCTTTGTTCTTGTGTCATCATGCGGCTAACTGTATCTCGCAGGGCAAGAATGTTCTCTATATTACTTGTGAAATGGCAGAAGAAAGAATTGCAGAGCGCATCGACGCAAATCTGTTGGATACCACACTTGATTCCCTGCGTGATCTCAGCAAAGAAGTCTACGACAAAAGAATCAATAACATGAAGCAAACAGTCAAGGGTAAACTTATCATTAAAGAGTATCCTACTGCAAGTTCTAGTGTGAATCATTTCCGTGTGCTGTTGGATGAGTTGTGGCTCAAGAAGAAGTTCAAGCCTGATGTAATTTTTATAGATTATTTAAATATCTGTGCATCATCTAGAATGAAGCAGGGTACGAATGTAAACTCATACACCTACATCAAAGCCATTGCAGAAGAACTACGAGGATTAGCCACAGAACGAAATGTTCCTATCTGGTCAGCCACACAGGTTAATCGTGTTGGGTTTGGTAATTCAGATTTTGGTTTGGAAGATACGAGTGAATCGTTTGGTCTTCCTGCTACTGCTGACTTCATG
>Ga0075464_10000621_pt1 | contig 15637 bp, 12 predicted proteins | sample DEB19_08_DNA_5_FD_75068 | JGI IMG/M metagenome (GOLD analysis project Ga0075464, IMG submission 75068) | Aqueous microbial communities from the Delaware River and Bay under freshwater to marine salinity gradient to study organic matter... | ecosystem: Environmental > Aquatic > Marine > Coastal ...
GCTGGTTGCTTTACAGCTTTGCCACCTTGGCGTGGTATCTGTTGAACGATCCGGCATTCATGGGCGGTATTTGCAGGGAAAGATGATATGAAATTGAATCAGGGTTTATCCGCGTCAGGTCATGCAGAACTGATGCTCCAGCCTCAGCGCGCAGCGGCAGACCGCATCATGCTGAGCATGATGGTGTTTTTACTGGCCGTCTGCTTGAGCGTCGGCTGGTTCACCGACAGCACCTCACTGAGCTTGCTGGTGGGCTTGCCGACCTTGCTGGTGCCTTGGGCCATCTACAAGATGGCACCTGGCTCGCTGGCATCACGCCTGGCCATTGCTTGCGCCCTGATGGTGTTCTCTGCACTGACCATCCAGCAAACGCAAGGCATGGTTGAAAGCCACTTTGGCATCTTTACCCTGTTGGCTTTTTTGTTGTACTACCGTGATTGGCGTCCGATCGTGGCCGCAGCGGGCCTGATTGCGGTACACCACGTTGGTTTTGGCTATTTGCAACTCATGAACACCGGCGGCATCACCTTGCTGGCCGGGCAAGTGCATGTGACCGTGATCGCCGTGCACGCAGCCTATGTCGTCTTCGAAGCAGCCATGTTGATTTTCATGGCCACCATCTTGAAACGCGAGGCGCTGGAGTCGGCCTTGGTTGCTGAGCTTTCCGGGCACATCAGCGAGGGGGACTTTTCGGCACGCGGGGCCGCCGTCGATCAGGGCGAATTCCCGCTGCTGCACAAAGTCTCACAGATGCAAAAGTCTCTGCAGTCGACCATGCAAGACATCGTGGGTGTGATGACGGCAGTGGCCCAAGGCCACCTGGACCGTCGTGTGACCGTCGAAGCCCGTGGCGACTTGGGTGCCCTCAAAGAAAACATCAACCAGAGCATCCACGTGCAACAGTCGGTGTTCTAGGACATCACGCAGGTGATGCAAGGTGTCGCTCAGGGTGATTTTGCGATGCGCGTGACAGCCGAAGCCAAGGGCGAGCTCAACACCCTCAAGCAAAACATCAACCAAAGCATGGCCGCGCAACAGACCGTGTTCCAGGACATTCGCCAAGTCATGCAAGGCGTGGCCCAAGGCAACCTGCAACGGCGCGTGTCGGCACAGGCTTTGGGTGACCTGAACGAACTCAAGAGCAACATCAACCAGTCGCTCGATGCCCTGCGCGAAGCCATGACCACCATTCACCTGAATGCCCGCCAAGTGGCCGCTGCATCCGGTGAGGCGTCCAACGCCATTGGCCAGATTTCGGATGGGGCCCGGCACCAGACCGATGCCATCAGCCAGGTCGCCATGGCGGTGCGCCAGACGGTGACCTCGGTGTCCGAAGTGTCAGAAAACACAGAAATCGCGAGTCAGAAATCACGCCAATCGTTCACGCTGGTGCGCGGCAGCATGGTCAAGATGGACGAGATGGTCAAGGTGGTCAACAACATCGCGACCAACTCAGAAAAGATCAACAAGATCACTGAGGTGATCGAGAAGATTGCCAACAAGACCAATTTGCTGTCCCTGAACGCGGCCATCGAAGCCGCGCGGGCGGGCGAGCATGGCAAAGGCTTTGCCGTGGTGGCCGATGAAGTGGGCAAGTTGGCCCTGAACAGCGCCGAGAGCTCGCAAGAAATCGCGGTGCTGGTCAAGCAAGCCGTCGAAGAAGCCCGCAGCGCCGTGACGGCTGTGATGGACGTGAGCCAGGACATGTCGGGCATCGAACGCGAAACCCAAGCCACAGACCAAATGCTGCAGCGCATTGCCTCGGCACTGGTGCAACAAAGTTCAGCGGTTGAGCAAATCAATGTGAACCTGAACAACCTTGACCAAATCGCACGCAGCAACTCCGCAGCATCTGAGGAAATCGCCGCCACGGTGGTCGAACTGTCCAAAATTGCAGACGCTACGCGCCGTGAGGTGCAACGCTTCGAGACCTGACCCGCACAAGGCGCAAAGGTTGACTGCCCGGCTGCATCGCACTCAGCCAATGCAGCGTAAAAAAACCCCGCACTGCGGGGTTTTTTATGCCAGATCAGCACTGGCCTGCAAAGCAGAAAGCCATTGCTTAGAACTGTGGCGAGGCGTCTTCAGCGGCCCGTACGGGTCGCCAGCCAACGCATTGTTTCAAGCCCGCGCGTCCAACAACTGCCGTATCTGGGTCACCAGATCGATGCTTTTGAACGGCTTGGACAAACTCGCATTGGCACCGGGCACCTGGATGGTGTCGATGCCAAAGCGTTGCATGATGTTGCGCGTGCTGCCAGACACCACGATCACAGGCACATCGGGCCTGATCTTGCGCAACTGCTGAACAAAATCAATCCCGTTCATCTGCGGCATGACCAAATCGGTGACGACCAAATCGATGACCTCTGAGGTCAAACAGGCCAGCGCCTCTTGCCCGTTGGGTGCGGTGATGACGCGAAAGCCCTGGATTTCGAGCATCTCTTGCACCCCAGCCCGAAGCAACTCTTCGTCCTCAACAAGCAAGATGGTGGCAATGGTTTGTGACATGGTGATTCTCGTTGTATCTGTCTGAACTCAGGCTTCGGTGCAAGGCAAGCTGATGGTGAAGGTCGTGCCCTTGCCTGGCTCGGACAGGCACTCGATGGCCCCGCCCATCTGGGTGATGATGCTGCGCACCATGGCCAGACCCAAGCCGGTGCCCTTGCCCACTTCTTTGGTGGTGAAAAAGGGCTCAAAAATACGCGACATGATTTCGGGCGGAATGCCGTCCCCGTTGTCTGAAACCGCGATGCTCACATGCCCGGCATCGGGCCGGTCGAGTTTGATGCGGATCAGGCCATCGCGTCGATCCCCAATCGCGTGGCTGCCGTTGACGCACAAATTGACGATCACCTGCTGCAGGGTGCCACTTTGGCCGCGCAACACCACACCCGAGCCAATGGCATCGGCTTCCACCATAATGTCGATGCCCTTCAGGGTCGCTTGCAACAAACCTTGTGTTTCTTCGATGACCGGCAAAAGATCAAACGGCACCGAAACCTCTTGCTCATCGTGCACGCTGCCGTCTTCCTCGAGCCGCTTGCGCTCACGGCCCAAAGCATTGAGCTTGAGCACAATGTCTCTGGCCCGTGTGGTGGCCTGCAAAATGGCCGAGAGGTTTTTGGCCGCCTTGGTCTCGCTGCCCAGCTTCATCTCCACCAGCTCGGCGTGGTTTTGAATCACCCCCAGCAAGTTGTTGAAGTCGTGGGCCACGCCGGCCGCCAACTGACCCAGCGCATCCAGGCGCTGAGACTGCTCGACCTTTTGAACCATGCGCAGATTTTCGGACTCTTTTTCCTTGATCTCCCGCATGTCCTTGATGGTGACCACCGCGCCTGTGAGGCGGTTGTAAGGGTCCACCAAAGGCGAGGCGGTCAAGACCACAGGCAGCAAGCTCTCGGACTGGTTGTGCAAGACCATCCACTCGATGTTGTGCATGCGCCGGATCATGAACGCACTCAGGGCATCCAGATCGGGAATCAGCCACACCATCATTTCTTCGTTGCTGCCGGACGTATTGGGCACCAGCAGTGTGGGCAAACGCATCACCGGCGCATTGCCCGCACGCCAAGCCACCTCGATCACCAAGGGGTCATCGCCCAAATTGTCCACGTCGGTGTGGTCGCGCAAGGCCAGCAGCTCGCGACTGGTTTGCTCGGCCAGCAGCAAGGGCTCGAGGGTGGACTGCGGTGCCACAGTCAGACCCAACAAAGCACAAGCGGTTGGGGTGGCCCATTTCAAACGGCCCATGCGGTTGGCGTAGAGCAAGGGAATCGGCAAAGACTGAACCAAACCCGGATCCTGGGCCAGATCCTGCACCAATCGGCGCAGCAGCGAGGCCGTCTTCAAGGGCAACCAATAAGCCAGATCGTGCCCTTTTTGCTGGCCTGGCAACAACTTGTGCACTGGCTGCAAAGATGTGCTGGCCTTGTCACTGCCCAACAAATCCAGCGCCATGGGGTTGGCGCTGATCACGCGGCCATGGCGGTCCAGACGCAGCACACCGTCTTGCATCGCATCCATGCTCATCTCCAGCAGCTGGTGCTGGGCACGGATTTCTTCGCCCTTGTTCACCAAACTGGACACATCGTGCAGGTTGATCACGGTCTGTTGAGGCATGCCCGTGGCATCTGCCAAAAACGACGAGCTCACCCGCACCGGAATGTACGTCCCAGAGCGGTTGCGCAGCTTGGCAATCATGGCCTCTTCGTCGCCCGGGGTGAGCTTTTGCAAAGTGGTCGAGTTGGCCGCACCCCATGGCAAGTCGCGCTCGCCGCGCACCATCACCAGCGTGACGCGCTCGCCCACCAAACGGTGGTTGATGAAGCTGATCTCTACCTGATGCAAGGGCTGCCCTGCGTGAAAACGCACGGCCATGGTCTGGCCAGAGCCTGAACGGTAATAGCTGTCGTCGCTGGACAGCAAAGCCTGCAAGTCGTCCAACTCATCGGCAGGCACATCTTGCAGCAGCTTCCAAAAGGAATGGCCCTTCAGCTGGTCGGTGCCACAGCCCAGCAACTGGGCCATGCGGTGATTGGCTTGCATCACCTGGCCATCGACATCGATCACTGCTGCGCCCAACAGGTTGTCGGTCAGCACATGCCAGTAAGCCTGTGGGTTTTCCACGCCCAAGCGTGTGAGCATGTGGCCATAGCCCTTGAAGATCGACAACAAGCGTGTCTCATCCTCTTCAAACAACAAACTGCTGGGCTGGCCAATCAACAAATCGCGGTCAAACCCGGTCAGCTTGAGCAACGCTGGATTGCAGTCCTGGATGCGGCCCGCCCGGTCCACCACCACCAGCCCGCTGTGCATATTGCCCAAAATATCGTTGACATAAGTCATCTGCTTCTTCAGCGCGACTTCACTGACTTGCAACTTTTCGTGGTGGTCCTGCAACTCGCGTGTCAACTCGTTGGCGCGCGCCAAGGAAGACTCCAGGGTCTCGCGCGCCCGAGCCGATTGCAAAGCCACGGCGATGGCCGCAGACACCGGCTCCATCAAAGCCTCGAGCTGCGAAGGCAAGGCTTGCGCCGAAGCCATCAACAACACCCCGCGCACTTGGGCCTCGATCACCAAGGGCACCAACACCGTGTCGCCTGCATCCGGACGCCGCACAAATTTCAAGATGGCCGCAGGAATTTCGCTGTTGCGCAAAATCGTTTTGCTCGCCGCCAAAGCCTGCAAGTTGGCATACGTGCAGGCCATCCACTCTGGCAAGGCCAATTGCTGGCCCAGCACTGAGCTTTGACGGCGCAGCTTGCACTCTTCATGCAAACGCTGGGTAGACGGGTCAAACTCCAAAACATAAACAGCGCAACCAGTCAGCCCCATGAAACGGATCAACGTCTGCGAGACCAAGTCAGACAAGGCTTGCGGTGTGTGGTCATGGCGGACCGTCTCGTGAATCAAAGACAACCCTTGGTCGCGCCAGGTGCGCTCGTCATGGCGGGTTTGAGCCGTTTGCAAATTGGTCACCACCGTGGCCAAGTCACCCCATGCCCCTTGGCCGCCCTGCCCCAGCACGCCGTGCGCCTGCTCATGCTGCCCTTGCGCCAACAAATGGGTCGCGCGAGCCAACTGCACAGGCGCAGCCCCGAGGTGACTTTGGTCGAGCCGCCACCAAGTCACCGCCAGCAACAAGATCAGACAGGCCAACACCAGGATCAACACCCACACACTGCGATCAGCGGGTGCGGCCCACATGACCGCCAGCCCGATGATGAAGACACACACACAAATCAGACTCAGCCAAACTTTGGGCGACCATGCGCGAAACAGGTTCATACAGGGGGTGTCTCTAAAATACAAAAAATACTGAAAAGATCAAAATTTACACATCAAACAGCATCTGAACGAGTGCAAGAAGTTATCATTTTAATTTACAGATCATTATTATTGGCGATTTTATTGATAGAATCATCAACGATACGGAGAATATTTGAATGACCACGATTTTGCTTGTTGATGACGAAGATCTGTTGCGCGAAGGTGTGCGCGAGATCTTGGAATTTTCTGACTTCCAGGTCATCGAGGCACGTGACGGCATCGAGGCCTTAGAGCTTTTTGCAGTCAACAACGTTGATCTTGTCATTTCTGACATTGTGATGCCCAACATGGACGGTGTCGATTTCGTCTCTCGCCTGCGCGAGTCGTTTCCAGCTGTGCCAATTTTGACGATTTCGGGCGGCAGCCGCGTCGTCAGCGCCCGATTTGGCCTGGATTCCGCTCTGCTGTCCGGCGCCAACGACAGTTTGACCAAACCCTTTACCGCCGTGCAGTTGCTGGAAAAAGTCAACCACTTGCTGGCCGTTAACTGAACTCGGCCATGTCCACGTCCGCCAGCACAGCCGCCCAAGGTGCAGACAGCCGCCAGAGCGCGGCCGAATTGGACATTTCAGCGAAAGTTTCGTCTGATTTTGAAAAAGCCAAAGTGCTTTTGGTGGATGACAGCCGCTTGATCCGCATGGGGCTGCGCCGCTCATTGGTTGAAATCGGCTTGACCGACATCACCGAAGCGGGCGACGGACGCGAAGCCATCGAAACCCTGGTGCGCGAGCATTTCGACCTGATGCTGCTCGACATGGAAATGCCTGAGATGAACGGCATGGAAGTCTTGGCCGTGCTGCGCGACACCCCGCACCACCCTTGGCCGCCCGTGATCGTGATTTCTGGTGGCACCAGCCTGGAAGATGCCGTGCGCTGCATCGAACTGGGCGCAGAAGATTACCTCTCCAAACCGTTCAACCCGGTGCTTTTGCGCGCCCGCGTCAAGACGTCGGTGGAACGCAAACGCTTGCGCGACCAAGAAGCCCTGCGCATGCGCCAACTCAAGCGCCAACACGAAGCGCTGGCCTCTGAACAGGCCAAAACAGAACAACTGCTGCTGAACATCTTGCCGCGCAAGATCGCCCAGCGCCTGAAGGCAGGCGAAGAACACATTGCCGATGCCTTCCCCAACGTGAGCGTGCTGTTTGCCGACATGGTGGGTTTCACCGCCATGTCCCGCACCATGACGGCCAGCGCTTTGGTCGAAGTTTTGGGTGATTTGTTCTCACGCTTTGACCTGATCACCGAGAAGCACGGCCTGGAAAAAATCAAAACCATCGGCGACTGCTACATGCTTGCAGGTGGCGTACCCGAGCCCATGGATGACCATGCCCATGCAGTCATCGACGCGGCCGTCGAATTTTGTACAGCACTTGAAGAAATGCGCGAACGCACCGGCGGTGCGCTGCGCATGCGCATTGGCGTGCACAGCGGCCCCATCGTGGCGGGCGTGATTGGCCTGCGCAAATTTACCTACGACCTGTGGGGGGACACCGTCAACGTGGCCAGCCGCATGGAATCCACAGGAGAGCCGGGCCGTATTCACGTCTCGGTCAACACGGCCAACCTGATTCGCAATGATTTTCATCTCGAGTCACGCGGCTCTATCGAAGTCAAAAGCCTGGGTCAGGTCGAAACCTTTTTTGTCAACGGACGCAACTGAACACATCACACGCGGAACTGCATAAGCCGTTGAAAAACGGCTGAGACCCGCTCAAAACAAGAGGATGCCATGGCAAGACAACACACCCAACCCACCCAGCAAGAAAGGCTCATGCGAGACGACGACTTCATCGTCTCCAAAGCCGATCTGAAGGGGCGCATCACGTACAGCAACCAAGTGTTCGCCGAATTTTCGGGCTTTCTTGAGTCCGAGTTCATTGGCAAGCAGCACAACCTGGTGCGTCACCCCGACATGCCGCGCTGCGTGTTCAAGTTGCTGTGGCAGCACATCGAGAGTGGCCAAGAAATTTTTGCCTACGTCAAAAACCTGTGCAAAGACGGCTCCTTTTACTGGGTGTTGGCCAACGTCACCCCTTCGCGCGATGCACAGGGGAAAGTCGTGGGTTACTACTCGGTGCGCCGCAAGCCGAACCCCAAGGCCATTGCCGTGATTGCACCGCTGTACAAACAACTGCTGCAAACCGAAAAAAATGCCGGAGCAAAAGACGCCATCGCAGCCTCTCTTGCCCAAATGGACAACCTCCTCAAAGATAAGGGCGTAAGCTATGAGCGCTTCATCCTCGACCTCCAAGCACTTTGAGCCCAGCCCGCTGATCCTGTTGGGTCTCGCGGGTACTTTGGGCTTGGTGGCTGGTGCAATAGCGCTGTGGCAATCGCCCGACAGCTATGGCCTGATGGGCTTGTTGGCTGTGATGGCCTTGCTGTTGATCGCGGGCATCAAAGTGTGCTGGCATGAAAACACCCAACTCGAACGCATCAACCACGTTTTGTCCGAAGCAGCCGAGGGCAAGCTGGAAGCACGCATCATCAACATCCCACAACAAGGCCGTCTGGTGGATGCCGCTTGGCGCATCAACGATGTGCTTGACCAAATTGAAGCCGTGTTCCGCGAATCCATGACTGTGGTCACGCGCATGGGTTCGGGTGATTTTTCGCGTCGCCCACAAGCCCAAGGCTTGCGCGGTCTTTACCCTCAGGTCCTGTCGCAGATCGCCCAAGTCCAGCAAAACATGGCCGCCACCGTGCACATACTGAGCCAAAGCATGCGCGCCATGACCGACGGCAACTTTGACCTGCGTTTGTCCACACAAGGTCAAACGGGTCAATTTTTGGACATTCTGAACGACGCACGCAAAACCATCGAAGTGCTGGACACCCTCATCAGCGACGTGGTGCGCGTGATGGATGCGGTGTCGCGAGGCGACTTGAGCCACCGGGTACACGCACAGGGTTCAGGTGCACTGGGCAAGCTCAAAGACGACATCAACCAATCCCTCGAAGCATTGGCTGTGTCCATGCGCCAAATCGGCGAAAACGCCCAGCAAGTCGCAGGCGCAGCCAACGACACCAGCACCGCCATTGGCCAGTTGGCCGATGGTGCGCAAAGTCAAACCCAATTCATTGGCCACATGGTCAGCGCGATCCGGCAGACCGCCGCCGCCGTGAGCGACATCGCATCGAACACCGAACACGCCAGCCGCCAAGCCCAAGAGTCGACCACCATCGTGCGCGATGGTCAACAAAAAATGGTGCAAATGGTCGATGTGGTCAACGGCATTGCCCTGAGCTCGGAAAAGATCAACAAGATCACCGATGTGATCGAGAAAATCGCCAACAAAACCAACCTGCTGTCCCTGAACGCCGCCATCGAAGCGGCGCGCGCAGGCGAACATGGCAAAGGCTTTGCGGTGGTGGCAGACGAAGTCGGCAAGCTGGCCGCCAGCAGTGCCGAGAGCACCAAAGAAATCACACTGCTCATCCAGCAAGCCAGCACGCAAGCCAAAGAGGCTGTGGTGGCGGTGAAAGAAGTCAGCTCGGACATGGAGCGCATCGTGAAATCGTCCACCCAGACCGACGGCATGCTGCAGCGCATCTCGGCCTCGGTGGAAGAGCAAACACGGATGATCCAGGAGATCAACAGCAGTGTCGAAAACCTCGAGCTGATCGCCCGCAGCAACTCTGCGGCGTCAGAAGAGCTGGCCGCCTCCATGATCGAGTTGTCCAAGGTGGCGGATTCCACCCGCACCGAAATCACCAAGTTCAGCACCTAAGGCACCGAGACTTCACACCATGGAACTGGTCCTTTTCGACATTCAAGACAACCGCTTTGCTTTGCGCGCCTCGGCGGTCAGCCAGGTGCTAGAGTCATTGGCGATCACACCCCTGCCCTATGCACCCGCGGAGGTGGAAGGCTTGGTCAATGTGGCCGGCACCGTGCTGCTCAAGATCGATCTGGCACTTCGCCTGGGCATTGGCGCTCGCGCAGCTGATCAAAGCGGCAACTTGTTGGTGGTCATGACTGGCCACGAAAACATCGCCGTGCAGGTAGACCGCGTTCACAACAAGATCAACCTGGACGAATCACTGCTCACGCCTTACGTCGATCCGGGTCAGCGCAACCTGGTGTGCGGTGAATTCACCCTCAATGAACGCATGGTGCTGCTGCTGGACGAGCGCTCACTTGACATGCGCGAGATGGACCCGGTGGGTGTGCCCGAAGGCGGTGGTGGCTTGATCGGTTTTGACCTGAACGACGACAACCGAACCGAAACCGCCAAACAATCCAATCTGGACATGGCCACCGTCACGGTGGAAGACAGCGAAGAAACCTACGCCCTGCACATGGCCCATGTGCAGGAAATTGTCGAGATCGGCCCGTTGACCCAACTGCCAGGTGCCACGCCAGAAGTGCAGGGCCTCATGCAGCTGCGCGGTCAGGCTTTGCTGGTGGTGTCGCTCGGCGGCTTGCTCAACAGACCGCACATCACCACCCCCCGCTTTGTGCTGGTGGTGAAAGTGCAAGGGCTGCAATTGGGCGTCAGCGTGGCCACCATCTTGGGCATTGAGCGCTACGCCCGTGAAGCGGTTCAGTCAGTCGCTGGTGCGCACGATGCACAACTCGAGGGTTACCTCAATGGTGCCGCCACGCGCGAAGGCCACATGACAGGACTGTTGTCCATGACCGGCTTGCTCTCACCGCAAGCCATTGCCCATTACCAGCGCTTCCTGACACAGCAAACCACTTTCATGCTCCACAACAACCATTTAGCAGCCAGTGCTGTGCGTCGCATGCTGTCCTTCAGGCTCGGGAGTGAACGCTGCGCCCTGCCCTTGGCACTGGTGGACCGTGTCGAAGAGTACAGCCCGAGTGTGGACCTGCCCGATGGCGACAAGAGTCTGAGCGGCGTGATTCAGATCAAGGGCGAAATCGCCCCCGTGATTGACCTGCGCAGCATGCTCGGGGTCAAGCCCATCGAAACATCGTCGTACGTCGTCGTTCGTGTCGACAACGAACCCTGGGCCTTGATTGTCGACCGCATCGAACGCGTGATCGACATCGAAGAAGCCAACATCACGCCGGTTCGCAATCAGCAAAACGATTACTTGAACGAAGTCGGCAAACTCGATGGTGAACTGATTTCACTCATCACATTGGCACCGCTGACTTTGGCGGCCAAACGTCAAATGAAATGAACACCCTGTGACACAAGACAAAAAAGTCAACGACCTGCTCAGCCAGATGCGCACTGCGGTGGACACGGCGCGAGCCGCCACAGCAGCCACACCTGCGCCCAGCTTCAACTTGCAAGCGGCCAAGCCCATGCAGGCCTTCAGCAGACCCGAAGAGCCCAGCCAGTCGCGTGCACTTTTGCTGCTGATCAACGAGTTGATGGCGGGGGTAGAAACGCGTTTTGGCATCAAGCCCGGCACCCTGGTTGAACGCAAGCTGGTGCGCATTTTCAAAGACATGCCCATGGCCACGTTGAAAGACTGGGTCGAGAGCATGAACAACTGCTCGACTGAGCATTCCGAATGGCAATCCCTGGTGGAAAACTTGACGGTTCATGAAACCTATTTCTGCCGCGACCCAGACCTGATGGGCATGCTCGCCGACGAGATATTGCCCCACCTGCTGAACCTGCGCAAAACCCAAAAGCAACTGCAGATTTGGTCAGCCGCCAGTTCCACGGGCGAAGAAGTTTATGACCTGACCTTTTCGGCACTGCGTGCCATGCAAAAGGCCGGCTTTGCCCGCATGTTCGAGGGCAAGCTGGTGCCCGAATCGGGTTGGGGGGTGTTCTCGTTCGGCACCGACATTTCCAACCAAGCCTTGCGCACGGCCAAAGCTGCTGTCTACGGTGACTTGGGCATGGGTTCGTTTCGCAACCTGCCTGACGAATGGAAGGCCATGTTCGAAGACGTCAAGATCGCACCAGCCAACGCGATGCCTGGCGTCAAGTACTTCAAGATCCGCGAATGGGTCCGACAGTGCACACGCTTTGAACGCTTCAACCTGATGAACAACCGCCCCCCGGTCATGGGCATGGACCTGGTGTTTTGTCGCAACGTGCTGATTTACTTCGAAGACCCGATCAAGAAAGCCGTGCAAACCATGTTGGCACGCGCCATGTCGCCCGGCGGCGTGATGGTGCTGGGGGCTTCGGTGCAAATGCTGGTGCCCGAGTACTTTGAATCGCGCTTGGGCAAAGGCGGCCCTTGGTACGTGAGAAACGACACCCGCGTATGATCAGATTGCTCATTTCAGACGATTCGGCTTTCATGCGCATCGCCATCCGCAAGATGGTGGAGAGCGAGCCCGACATTCAGGTCGTCGGCGAAGCCAAGACAGGACAGATGTGTGTCGAGATGGCGCGCGAGCTGCGCCCAGACGTCATCACCATGGACGTGGAAATGCCCGTCATGGATGGCCTGGAGGCCACCCGCCAGATCATGGCCGCAACGCCCTGCCCCATCATCATGCTCAGCAGTTTGACCGAGCGTAACTCGGTCACCACCATCCGCGCACTGGAGTTGGGTGCCGTCGATTTCATCGCCAAAAAGTCCTCGTTCGTCCAACTGGACATCGTGCAGATCGGGGCTGACCTGGTTGAAAAATTGCGCTATTGGGGCAAAAAGAAAACCCGCTTGGGCGCCATACGTGGCTTCGGCAGCACCGCACTGACACCGGTCGCCAAACCCGCAGCGGGCCAAAGGCAACTGCGCAGCGTGACAGGCGGCCAGCCTGCAGGCTTGGTGGTGCTGGGCATCTCAACAGGCGGACCGGCCACACTGCCCCATGTGCTCAAAGCCATGGGCCGCTTGGGCTGCCCCATGGTGGTGGCCCAACACATGCCGCCCATGTTCACCAGCGGTTTTGCAGCGCATTTGCGCAGCGAAACAGGCTTGGACGTGGTGGAAAGCACCGAGCAGATGGAGCTCAAACCCGGCATGGTCGTTATCGCCAAAGGCGGTGCCGACGTGGTGATTCGCGAGCCCTTCCCCGGCAAATTGATGCTGTATCAAAAAACCGATCTGCAGGCGACCATTCACCCCAACGCCGATGTGCTGTTCCGCTCTGCGGCTGCTGCCTCGTGTCCTGTCGTCGCCGTGGTGATGACAGGCATGGGCAGTGACGGCATGCTGGGCGCCAAAGACCTTGTGGCCCGAAAAAATTCGCATGTACTGGCCCAGGACCCTGACAGCTGCATTGTTGACGGCATGCCCGCCTCGACCATCAACGCTGGCCTGGCCACTGCGGTACTTTCACCCCAAGAGATTGGCATGCGCCTGTCCCGTTTGTGTGCCAATCGCACAATTTCTTCTTTTAAAACCTCTGCTCTATAGAGAATGCCCCATGACCAAGAAACGCATACTCATCGTTGACGACTCCTTTGTGATGCGCGCCCTTTTGCGTGGCATCGTCACATCTGACCCTGACCTTGAAGTCGCTGGTGAAGCCACCAACGGCCTTGAAGCACTTCAGCAAGTCAAAGAAATCGCGCCCGACCTGGTGTTGCTCGATATCGAAATGCCCCACATGGATGGCATCGAGTGCATCAAGCGCCTGCGCCTGATGAGCAAAGTGCCCGTGATCATCGTGTCCTCTGTGGCCCAAGCGGGTTCGCCGCAAGCCATCGAAGCGCGCAAGTTTGGCGCGGCAGAAGTGATTGCAAAACCCTCTGGTGCCATGAGCCTGGACCTCAATGCCAAAAAAGGCCATGAGATCGTCACCGCCTCACGTCGCGTGCTGGGCCTGTCGTAAACCGGCTTTGCCAGTTATTCGACATTAAGCTCGAAAGGAGTGTGGGACCGTGTCTGACGATTTTCTAGAAACCATCTGGGCGCAGTACGCAGTAGAGACCGAAGAACACATCGAAAGCATTGAGTCCTTGCTCGTCAAGGCGGACGCTGAGTCGCTCAATGCAGAAGAAGTGTCGGGTCTTTTCAGAGCATTTCACTCCCTGAAAGGTCTTAGCCGGGTCATGGAGTTGGGCGCCCTCGAATCGGTCGCTCATCGCTGCGAAGACCTGCTGGGCATGGTGCGCGAAGGCACAGCTGCACTCGACAAAAACACAGTGGATTTGCTGCTGCGTTCGCTCGATGCCATCAAAGTTTTGTGCGAAAAAGCCGTGGCCGAACGCGCCGATGGCGAAAAACCGCAAGCCTTGCTGCAAGAGCTCGAACGCGCCTTCAAAATGGTCAGTCAAGGCCAGGCATTGACGGTTGCTCCGGCAAGCGCTGAACCGACACCAGCGCCAGTCGCGGAACAGAGCCCTGAGCCGACCGCTGAAGCGGTCCCCGAAGTGGCCCCACAAGTCACGGCATCTGAAACACAGCCCACCGCGACCGAGACAGGCCACGCTACCCGCACCGAAGCAACCAAAGCCGCTGACGGCACGACGGACAACCGTCAAGTGGTGTTTTTGCGCCTGATCAGCAACGGCTTGCCGATCTTGGAACGTTTGGCCAACTCGATTGCCACGAAACAAGACGCACCCCAAATTTTGGCAGTGGCCAACGACATTCGAAAGCCTTTGAGCTGGATGCTCAAAGGCTCCAACAGCTTGGGCTATGCGGGTCTGGACACGCGCATCGAAGAAATCCTCGAAGCATTGCCGGTCTCCGAAGAAATTTCGCAGGCCGATGGCGAGCGCATGGTGGACGTGATCGTTGCCTTTCTAGACGACCTGAAAACCCTGGGTGAAACCACCGGGGTGGACTTGGGCGGCGAGTCCTTGGCCAAAGTGTTGGCCCGAACCCTCAAAGAAAACCTGCTCATGCATTTGGGCCAGGTCGAAGAGTTGCTTCAAACACTGGAAACGCCAGTGGATGTGCAGGACGAAGAAATCGCCAACCTGTTGTCACAACGGTTCTCGCGAATTCATGGTTACCTGTCGTCGCTGTATCCGCAGTCACGCACCGATGTGCCGCTGCTTTTGGTTGATGCTTTTGCTCGCGCGGGCCGCAACCAAATGGGCATTTACAGCGAGGTGATCACCCTGTGCCGTGATGCTTTGCTGTTCATTCGTGACCTGCTCAACACCAGCGGCCGACACCCCCTGAAGCAAGCGCCACTGAAAGCGGCCGACGAACAATTGCACCAACGCATTCGCGACTACCTGTGGGCCCACGATGACGCGGGCGACACACCGGTTGACACTGTACGTCAGTTCGTCGCCGCGATGAACATTCCGGTTGAGTTGTCCGAGCTGCTCTCGCCTGACAACACGCGTGAACTGATGGAATTGATCCAGGATGGGTCTCTCGCCTACCTGATCAAAGCCCACCTCGAATCGTCCGAAGGCATCGCCACCGCATTTCTGGAATGGGTGCACGACAAAGGCCGCGTGATCACGAACCGCACCTTGATCGAGGACGATCTGAGCTGGTACGAGATGCTATTTATCTCGAAAGCGCCCCGCGCCGCCATCGAGCAAGACCTGCGCACGATCGACCAAGGCTCGGGCCATGTGATTTTGCTGGGCGAACTGGGCAAAGACAACCACAAACCTCCAGCGGCAGCCAAGAGCGCCAGCGCGGCCACGCCAGCCGGTTCGGCGCCAGCGGCCAAAGCCGCTACAGCGCCCGCCCCTGCGGCGGCACCCACGGCTGCGGCCACGACCACTGCAGCCCCTGCGCCTTCGCCTGCCCCAAAAACCCAAGCACCAAGCACGGCCGCAACGCCAGTCGCCTCTGCGGCAGCTCCCGCCGAAGCCACGCCATCGACCGAAGTGGCCACCGTGAAACCTGTTGCGCCGGCTGCACAAGCCGCCGTGGCAGCGGCACCAAGGGCGGCCACACCCGCTGCGGCCAACGCGTCCTCTAATGTGATTCGTGTCCC
>Ga0075464_10000623_pt1 | contig 15609 bp, 20 predicted proteins | sample DEB19_08_DNA_5_FD_75068 | JGI IMG/M metagenome (GOLD analysis project Ga0075464, IMG submission 75068) | Aqueous microbial communities from the Delaware River and Bay under freshwater to marine salinity gradient to study organic matter... | ecosystem: Environmental > Aquatic > Marine > Coastal ...
ACATATGAGTACTCCAAAATATTCATACAAAGGAACTGATATTAATAATTTAATTGTAAATGGAACCAACAATTTAACCAATTATACAGGGTTTCCAGCATATGCCACTACTACTTATTCAAGTGAAAAACCACTGCCATTTAATATTAGTAGTCCTACTGGTGATGTAAGTACATTAATGGCTTCTGAATATCAAGATTTTGCAACAACGCCAGCAACAACACCAACGACCGGAACATATACAATTCCGGGTGATTATAACGCATTTAGAGCAATATTAGTCGGTGGAGGAGGCGGTTCCGGCGGAGACGGTGGCTGTGGATGGAGTGCCGCAAATGGTCGTACTAGTGGAAATGGAGGCGGTGCCGGCGGAAAAGGTAGTTTTATTATGATTGAAACTGCTGCTCCAATTACTACTACTCCTGCAACTATTTCTTATACGGTTGGTGGTGGTGGAAGTAAAGGTCCAGCAGGAGGTTCCAGAGATAATGGGCCAACCGACACAAATTATGGGCCTGGAGGAAAAGGTAACAACGGTACAAAGGGTGCTGCTACATCTATTACTATTTCTATTGGTGGAACATCGTATGCTATTTATGCGAATGGTGGATCTGGCGGATATGGTGGAGACGCAGGCGGCCCAAGTGCTTCTCAAGGAGATGCTACTGATCCTGCTCCAACTTTTGCAAATACATATACCTCTCTTAATAATTATACTCCTAGTATACCCACAAGTGTAAACCCGATTGGTTATGGTACAAATGTTGGATCAGCTGGTCCGAGTGAGGGTAGTGGTGATGGTGTTGCTGGTGACCCCGGTTATATACGTTTATATTTACTTAAATCTTAATCGCACTCTAAAACTGGATCATAACGCAAAATCCGCAGTTCAATAATATATAACAGAAACATAATTAAAGGTGGTTATGAAAGACCAGAACAATATATATCCAAGAAAAACAATACACGAAAAATCAAGAAGAATTATTTATAAGTTCTCATATAAAATGGGCGTTTTAAATGAGAAAAGGTGTAAATGAGAAAAGCTGTAATAAATCTCGACATATGTAATAACTATTATTCAGTTATATATTTTAAGTAATTTTATTCGGAACATGTCTTTATAAAGACGAAGACAAAGACGATGCCGAAGAAGACAAAGACGTCAACATCTTGTTCTTGTTGTATTGGTGCTTGTACATTTTAACAAGATAGTCAAACCCAACTTGATGAATCGTTCCATCGTCATTGTGAATGTATAAACATTGAAACAATAAATCATTGGATGATTCGGGGTCAAAGGGTGCAGTATTTGGTAAAACCTTACAGAACGACTTTGATATTTTTTGGACTTCATCGATTCGTCTTTTTTTGGATTGGCTCACGAACACAACATCTTCTGGGTCTTTTGCTTCAACAACGGCCTCTTTCATAACCTCTTTTTCTTGAACAACGGCCTCTTTCACTTCGATGATAGCCTCTGCTTGGATCACTGCATCTTTTACTTCTATAACGGCCTCTTTCACCGCCTCCGCTTGGATGACTGCGGGTGCACGTTCATTCTTAACGAATAGGGCAGCTTTTGTTTCGTCCATTTTAAGGAATTCGGTAAAATTTCCTTTCTCCAATATAGAAGCCATCATAAGGTTATGAAGACTTGATATGACTATTTTCTTTCCGTCTAACATCCAAGATTTTCCATTCCACGAACACTTAATCCTTTTGAGAAACTCAATATAACTATTGTCAGGAGCAGTTGCTTCATGCTTTACAAATGGTGCACTTGAGGAATGTTGCTGGTATTGATTAAACCACGGATCTACATTATTCGTCGGTTTAAACCCTCCAAATGATTGCGGATATCCTTCAAATGCTGGATACGCTCTGTTCTGCGTATATCCTCCATATGCTTGTTGTTGTTGTTGAAATGAGGGATATGCAAATTGATACATTGATGGGGGTGCAAACCGTGGGTCACATCCAGACTGGTTTGTTGGTTGATAACGTGACATTTTTTGGTGAATAATATTTTCATGAGATTAAAATAAATTTATGACATTTCAAAAAAATTATGAAATTGCAAAAAAGTCGATGATGAAAAAAGTCGATGATGAAAAAAAATCAAAAAATTATTAGGAATCCACCCAAAAATCAAAAAATTATTAGGAATCCACCCAAAAATCAAAAAATGTTAGGAATCCACCCAAAAATCAAAAAATGTTAGGAATCCACCCAAAAGTAACTTATTTTGATTTTTTTCCTCCTCGACTTTTTTGTTTCAATCTCATAAATTTAATGCAATCTCATAAATTTAATGCAATCTCATACAATCCTCATACAATCGTCATAAAACATGTCGACAAAGAAAAAAATAATTGATTATATTGTAAAGCATTACGAATGTAATTATAACACATGTGAATGGGCTTGTAAAAAAACAGGTGGAGGTGATTCGAGATATGAAGTGATAATGCATTTTTTTGGCATCAATGCCAGTCCCAAAAATTGCACGACGGTAGGGGACATTTTTAATAACAAACACATAATGTATTTATGTACACCACCAAGTCTTTTTCAAACCAATTTTGAACATCCTGAACTAATTGACGCGATCAAATATGGCGAATCACTTGAGGATTGTAACACCATATTAGAATCAAATCCAGCAACAGTTTATGCAACTGATAAATACGGCAATGGTCCCTTGTATCATTTGGTAAAAAGATCTTTGCGATCAAAAACGCAAGATACTGATTTTATACCAACATTCAATCAAATAATCGATGTAACCGGAATTCCACATGATGATGTAAATTGTGAGAATATGTTATATTTTGTTTCGTCAAGTGAAGTTCTGGCTAAGTATCCGTCATTTTTGGAAACTCTCATTCTCCGCGGTCTAAATGTAAACTTTGTCTTTAATGAGCGGTTTGATTTTGATTATGGTGTTTCACGTAGTATATTGGGTCGCATATTGGAATCCGTAATCGGCGATGATGAACCCTCCGAATCTACTATTATCCGGTTGTTCGACATGATTGTACAGCGTGGAGTCAATATAAACTGGGTCGACAAAGATGGAACCCCGACTATTATACGTCTTGATGGCTGGTCGTCAAAATGCGATTATGTGATTAAATATTTTTTGTGCAATGGTGCGAACTTTGGGGTGGGTGTCAGGGGACAAAACGATACAACTACTCTTTGTGAATTCTACGATAGTAATGAGGATCCAAGAAAAGCTGCAATTGTGAATCGCTGGCCCACTATGATGGCAATGATCGTGTTTGAATGCTTGGGTATACATCACTTGATTGATTGCGACACGTGGACGGATCTCTTTTCGTTCACTTCTGAGTTATAAAAAAAAAACAATTTACAAACATTTCATCTAATAATAGTAAATCAAATGAAACAATTTCTTAACTTAACTTCTCGCGTAATAAACAAAAGACAAATTGTTGAAATTGTGAAGAATCCTGGCAAGTTTCAAATCTGTCTCACCAGTCATAGTGTTGACGGATACGTGATGGTTGGAAGTGGTCGTTTATCAACCGAACAATATGTGATTGAAATATGTGAAAAAACCAATAAACCGGATTACGATATTGTAAATGGTTTTATTACAAACCCATCAAACGAATATATCAATATGTGCTGCAGATCATGTTTGTAAGCGGTCACGTGTTTGTAAGCGGTCACGTGTTTGTAAGCGGTCACGTGTTTGTAATTCGGTTTTTCATCCGATTTTCTGTAATGAGTCGGAACGCCAAATCGAAACCTACCAAAAACACATTATTCAGTACTAGAATCACTGAAACATAATCATTGTTTATTTGAGTGACTCCATATACCAATCCTCCAAACAACACAGTTTGAAAAGTATAGCTGTAAACTAAAACATACTCGATTTTATCAATATTGTTATTGGAATAGACTAATATACAATAGTTGAAAAATACTTTAGAGAAATAAAAGATCATCAACACTTGCAATTCGGGATAGGTATTATATTTTGGAATAATCCTCGTTATGCATATATTTGTAATGTTCATAACTGTATTTGATAAAAGATGAAACATCATGATGTGACAGTAATGTTTGGTTTGTAATTCGCGATGAGTGAGAGAGTCGGCATGCAGAATGCTTATATCTGAGACCGCTGGCATAGCGTGGTAGACGGTTTTGCAATGAGGGCAAAAGTTCTTGTTTTCTCCGGATTCTAGTAACCGCGTTATGCAAAGAATATGATATGTCGAGTTTGCACATCCGCATGGCAATCTTACTAGATTGGTCAATGATTCGGATTCCATCAGTTCTAAACAAATCAAACATTCTTTGTCTTTCAAACTATCCTTGTCTGGTTTCGCCAAACCATGTAGGTTGTACATTTTGTGTATAATGTTAGGATACAAAGATATTTGATCTATATTTTCAAAATGACCGATGCGTTGAAATCGATACCCTATACAGCGATCTCATTGTCTGTCGTTGGTAGGTTTATATTTATGTTTCTCTTGTACAAAAACAAAAGCACCAATAGTTTGTCATTGTTGTTTTGCATACTCAATATTTGTTCATCCAGTATGTGGGTTTACTACAGTGTTCAAATGCATGACGTACCAATGATTTTTCGCAGTTCAACCGAAATCACACTGTTAGTTATCTCATCCGTTTATATAATTCGGAACAAAATCGTTGATAAACACCCAGTGTTGCCAGGGTAGTAAAATAATAATAATAATATTATTATTATATAATATAGAAATGCCTTCAAGTAAAAAAAGAATAGCAACCAAAACCAAGAAGAGTTTGAGATTTGAAGAAAATTCTCATGGAGAACCATTGGGTCGAACCATGTCTGGAAATACATATTCTCAAGGTCGTATGATTCTTGAGGCAAGAGAACAAGCGAAAAAAAGAAATAAAAACGCGATTATATTGAATCCTGAATTGGCAGCTACGAAACCAATATTGAATGGGAAACGGTATGAACATATCTGGGCTTCACAAGGCGTCGTTGATCAACTCATCGAAGCTGAGTATATTGATACATTCGGAGATGGCAGTTATTTTTGGACCAGAGCCGACAAGGCGGCAGCAGAGGCCGAGGTGGCAAAAGAAAGAGCAATGGCTGCATGGATCAAGGCAAGGGAAGCGGCAAGAGAAGCGACAAGAGAAGCCGAAGCACATGAATATTGTAAAAATGGCGATCGAGGATGTACGATAGCGGGTGGTAAAAAAACGCGTCGTCATCGTAAAAAATAAGTCTCTCCTATTATTTTTATAATCGTGGTTTCGATGATGTTTAGTAGTAGTTCTTCAAATGATTTAGAACAAGACAAATCTGAAGTCCAAAAAAATGGCACACTGTATGATAGTGCTGCGTGAATATTACAAATATATGAAAAACATCAACATTAAAATCACTTGAAATCAAACAGTGAAAGCAGGAAAAAAATATTTATGGATGAGTTTGATCATATACTGCAAGCATTGAAAAAGGTCGGTGCCGACAAATCATCATAAAATAAATGCAAAACAATAAAATGGCTACCCTCGAACTCATTCTGAAAACCTATTTCAAAAATCCACCACCGATTGTCACGATGTCTTATATCATGACAATCACGGATAAACAGGTGTTGGCACGTTTGGAAGCAATCTACGATACGTTTATCATAGAAAACCAACAGTTGTTAACACTTCGAGATATTATCGAAGATATGTTGGACATTCGCGATGCGTTGTTGCTCCGTATCGGAAGACTCGTCCGATTGGAACAGAAGATCTTACAATGAAGTCATAAAACAAATATTATGAGTTCATCGCTTGAAGAGACAAAACAGTTTATCGGTAGTCTGCAAGACGACATACAAATCCATATTATTGAAGATTACATCAAACCCCAAATCGAACAAGATGAATTGAAAGCGTTGGTCGACGAGTTCGACAAGTTACTCATGTCGGAAGATTGCCAGCGTCTGAAATGGGAGGTATTGACCGAGGTCGTTGGCAAAATCATAAAGAGTGGTGATGCTGCTATCGATGCGGTTTCCAAATCGCGATCAGAGATTGGTTTCAAAGAGACATATCATGAACATTTTGTAAGAAAAGTCAATACATTCAAACATCCGTCATTCGACAATCAACCTTTATCGAGTATGTGTGCGACCATTGTGATGCGAAAATGGCACTAGCGTTTTTGGCGTCGCTTTTACGCTTAGATTCCGCCTCTACAAAGGGGACATCGATTGTGTGCATCCAACCATTGTCGCAAAGCGGTTTCTTTGAACATGTGGCCACAACGGTTGATTTTCATGACCGATTCACCTTCGTTGACGGACTCCATTGTGATGGGACAAATCAGTGCACCACCCGAGTGTGGCTGAACCGTGGTTCCTGTCGTGATTTCGGATAGACTGACACCTTCATTTATGCCGACTATATTGTTATTAAAAGCGTTGCTGCCAAAAGCGTTGTTCCCTGACAAATCAAAGAGCGATGACAAATCACTTGGTGTAAAAGAAACGATCTCGACACGTGTCGTCAACAACTGGATCAGAGAAGACATGTTTCGATTGTATTTCTCTTGATTATAGTTGTAATCTGAAATGATTCGCATGATATCTGGATCCATGATTAGGGGATGTGGAATGTATATAAAGATATTTTCATATTCTTTTACAAATGAATATAACAGAAGCAAATTATTTAGAAAACGGATATACGGGGTTAACAAATCTAGGCAACACCTGTTTCTTAAACTCTTGTGTGCAGATCTTGGTACGCACAATTGATTTGCATAACATGTTTGCGGTCGAAGCAGTGCGAAAAACAATCGAATCGAACAAATCCACAGATGACGCACGCATCTTGATCGAGTGGAAGGCATTGACGGAACTGATGTGGTCTGGGAATGGAGTGGTGAACCCATTGAAGTTTGTAAAATCGGTACACGAAGTTGCAACGCGTAAGCAGATCGAGATTTTCACGGGATGGGCACAGAATGACGTCACCGAGTTTTTGCGATTCATTGTGAACTGTTTTCATACCGCGATTGCGAGACCGGTGAAGGTAAATGTCACGGGAAAGGCGAAAACGGAACTCGATAAAATGGCGATCAAATGTTGCGACATGTTGAGCACAATCTATAAAAAAGAGTACTCGGAGATCTATGAGATGTTTTACGGGATCTCGGTGACCGAACTCAAGAATGTGAGCGGCGTCATCTGTTCTCAAAAACCGGAACACTATTTTATAATCGATTTGCCCATACCGAACAAAGAAGTAGTGACACTCTACGATTGTTTTGACCTGTTTGCGAACCCCGAGTTATTGAATGGAGACAACCAATGGTTCAATGATGTAACGGGGGTGAAAGAAGACGCCTTCAAGCGAACCTACTTTTGGAACTTCCCCAAGATCTTGATAATCACTTTGAAACGGTTTTCGGTAAGTGGGAATGGACGGATCAGTCGCATCAATACGAATGTAGAGTGCCCATTATCTGGATTTGACATATCGAGATATGTAGAAGGATATGATAAAAAGAAATACGTATACGAGTTATATGGAGTATCGAATCACATGGGGGGTCCGATGGGAGGGCACTATACGTCCTATGCAAAGACAAAACGCGGATGGGTGCATTTTAATGACGGGAGCACGGAACCCGTAAGTGAGGAACATGTGATTTCGCCAAAAGCGTATTGTTTGTTTTACAAAATAATATAATAGTATAAAATATATAAATTAAATGACAGCAACTGATCAATCGGGAAATGATACATCTAAAAAAAAGACAGATACAGATGCATCTGGAAACAAGACAGTTATAGACACAACAACCGTATCGAGTTCCTTTAATAAAGACAATTATCTAGATAAAAACACATTAATGTTAACAGCTAGTTTTTTAGCCATATATTTTATAATTTATGCATTTTTGGGTATATTTTACGATGGATCGGATCCGAGTCATCATTCAACCAAGGGAGGAATTGTTGACATTGTCGTATTGATATTGATGGTGTTTACTATATGGGTTTACTACCAATCCTTGCCTCAAGCGAGCCAAGACACGTTTTTTACCGATATGTTGGACTCTGTTAAGAAATATTTGAACAACTCCTATTCCATTTTTGAAATGATCATGTTCATTGTTCTCTTTTATACTGGAATTTATTTGTTTGGAATCCCGATGACTCCAGGAGAGAAACCGTTTACCGTGACGTTTTTAGAATCGAAAGCGTATATTCTCCTTTTCATTCTCTTGTTTATTCAGTTCTTCAAGTATGTTTTGAAGATTGATATTATTGGTGTGATTTTTGGAGACATTGGATTGCCGTCCGCCCCTCCAGTAGTTATAGAGGATGGAAGAGTGAAATCTGCTCCTGCAATCAAAGACGAGGTATTCAACATATCGAACAACATGTATACATATGAAGATGCAAAGGCGGTATGCAAAGCGATGGGTTCAAGACTGGCAACCTATGACGAGGTTGAGGAATCGTATAATAGTGGTGCGGAATGGTCGACGTATGGTTGGAGCGAGGGGCAACATGCCTATTTTCCGACGCAAAAATCCACATGGAGTAAACTACAAAAGGAGAAGGGACATGAACATGATCTTGGGCGGCCGGGTGTGAATGGCGGTTATTTTGCGAACCCGAATATACGATTTGGTGTCAACTGTTATGGTGTGAAACCGCCGATGACGGATTCTGAAAAGGCGTTGATGGGTGCGAAGAAAGATCGCGTGTATCCGAAAACACCTGCAGATCAGTTGGTTGATGAAAAGGTCGAGTTCTGGAAAGCCAACAAAGACAAAATGATGGTGTTGAGTGGATTTAACAATGACGCTTGGTCGAGATATTAGAGTGTGTGTCTGTATGTTTTTTTTTGTGTAATAGAATAAATATTATTATACAAAAAAAATTCGTTTGATTTATATATTTATGGTGTATGTAATAAATTATATAAGAAGGAATGAAAATCGTAACAGCAGTAGTTAATAACCCAATCTTTATTGAAATTCAGTATTATACTCTACAAAAATATTTTAAAGGAAGTGACTATGAGTTTATCGTGTTCAATGACGCCAAAGATTTCCCTGATTTCACCAATGGAAATGATATTACCATAAAAACGCAAATACAAGATATGTGCAGTAAACTAAATATAAACTGTATAAATATACCGAACAACACACATAAAACGAATCTGTGTGCAGCGGCAAGATGTGCCGATTCAATGAACTATATTTTACAGTATCAAATTCAAAACCCTGATAAGTACTTGTTATTGGATAGTGACATGTTTTTAATAGACAACTTTGATATTAATAAATACTCAAACTATGATTGTGCAATCGTTTTACAAAGTCGAAATCAACATACAATTAATTATTTTTGGAATGGAATCTACTATTTTGACATGCATAAAATGAAAAACATAGAGTTATTAAACTGGAATACATGTACATATTGCGATGTTGGCGGGATGATGCAATTGTGGTTGAAAACACAACTTGGAGACTCTCCTATGCCAAATACAGATCAAATACGCTGGACAAGTGATCGGTTTCATACAAACGATGTTTATTTCATTAAACATCTATGGTCGTGTAGTTGGGATATAAATGAATTGCCAATTAATTTGCAAAAGAATAGCAAGTTAATCAGTTTTTTCCAAAATGATATACGAAACACAAATGGCAAATTTTTTTGTGAAATATATGATAATGTGTTTTTACATTATAGGGCAGGTGGAAACTGGAGAAAAGAAGGAATCGACTTGCATTCAAAACTCTCAAAACTATTACAAGACTGTTTATAGGAAACCAAGGGTATTCAGCTACGCTTACGCTCGCTTAATCCTTCCTTAATGCGAACTACGTATTCACACCTTTGTCTTATGCCTTACTCCAAGGAAACCTTATATAAACGTCAGAAAAACCCCGTCGCCAAAGAGAAGATGAAAAAAATTTTGTGTTATGTATTATTGATTTCAAGTAATAATACATAAATTATTGCCGTATCCTTATTTCTTCATACGCGTCTTATCTTATTTTTCCGCATGGTTCTTCTTTTTTGTGAACCGCCAATTGGTTTGAGGGTAATGATAAGTGTGTCTCCATTCATGACACGGTAGTCACTGAGAGTCTTGTCGTCTTCAAGTCGCATATTCTTATAAGTAAAATCGTATTTTTTTTCATAACCTGCAAAAAACTTATTCTTAATATCAACTACATTATCAGAACGCGGAACCGACCGAATGATGATGTTTGAATCCTCCTGTTGAAATTTTATGTCAATCATGCCATTTTTCATATTCAATTCTACTCTATAAACATCATTTTGTTCTTGCTCGTACATGGCGAATAAACTTTCGATCTTTTTGTATAAAGCCGACGCTTCGTCACATTTTAACTTCGTGGCATCTGTTGACGTAACTGCTTGACTGCATTCATCCGCAATCTGAGAACTGTTTACAAATAGATCGGCACATTTCTTCCGCTTAATGTCTTGCTTTTTTTTATTTCTATCCCACGTAAAAATACTCGGTTTCTCACTCTTATCTAACTTAAAATTAATATCGCACTCGCGGATACACTGTTGTTTACATTCTTCTTTTAGAACTTTGTACTGTTTGATATTATTTTGCATTTCTTCGATAAAATTGCCTCGAATCTGTTTATATTGTTCTTCCATATATATACATACATATACACAAAAAATTATCATCGTTTTTTTGCATATTGTCGTCGTTTTTGTGTTTTTTTAGAGCCGCCGACTTTTCTACCGGAAAAATCGGCCTTTAGTTCTGCAATTTTTTTAGCATCGGATGCGATATCTGCTTTGTATAATTCGAATAATTCATCAATTTCAGTTCGTAAATTGATCGCTAATTTGCAGATGCCTTGTGTAGATTCACTCGAAATACGATCTGGCATTGAACATATTTGTGTATATACATTTTTGAATCTTTTAGAATAATTATCGCAAAATTCTTTTGCTTTCAAAATGTTATCGTTTCCGGATCCACCAACCGAACCATAATCGCTCGTACTTTCGTTGTCGGTTAAGCTTGTGTCACTTGAAGTACTATTTTTTCGAGTTCCTTCAAAGATTCCCGGGGTTTTATCGGATGAATTATGTGTGCTAACAGATCCCGTACTTTCATCATCATCAGTTGAGTCATTATTTTTTTTAAACATAGTTCGCATTTTATCAAAGATTCCTGGGGTTTTAACAGATACCGTACTTTCTTTATCAATTGAGTCATTATTTTCACTAAATATTTTTTCTGGGATTTCAAGAGGTTTCCGGTTTAATCTGTTGCTAGTATAGGTTGATTTACAATCACTTTTGCATTCTTTTTCACAGTTATCTATATTTTGGTATAAAATGAATATTTTTTCACGAATCCCTTCCAAAAAATTGCCCTTAATCCTTTCATACTCGGCATTTATTAAATTTTTGTTTGCTATGCTACTCATATAAATATACAAAGTTTTTTATTTTACACGACGCAAAACTTATAAATCCCATTTTTGCATTTACAAGGAATGAGTAAAAGACTAAATGTCTATATACCTTGGTTTCCTTAAAACCTTTAAACCGATGAAGATTTAAATCCGCACCTTTGGTGCTAGGATTCAAATCGTTATCGGTCACGAACCAAGAAGAATTAAAATGTTCATCGGTTTAAAGCGACGGAGCCATGCGTCTTGCCTCCAACTGTTCGCGAGACAAATAGATGGCTTTCAAATCGGATTCGCTATAACCTTGAGGTTGATGATTGTCGACCACAGAACTGTATAAATAGGGAGACCCAACCGCCTTTGCTGAAATCTGATCAACAAATCGTTCATAATATCCTACATCGTTGCTGGCGTTTCGGAAATCGTTCTCCATGATGCTTTTGGCGTTTGAAATCATATATTGTCTGTATTTGGCATTGTTGATCTCTCCACTTTGCTTAACAATCGAGTTGTGCAACAAGGTTTCAGAGCGATTTCCTGCGATGATGGAACGCCCGTCGTTCATAAGAGGAGGGAACCCAGGATAACGGTTGTTTGCATAATATCCTAAACTTGACTGAGGAATTGTTTCTTTGATAATAGGGTAGGCCGATTCGATGGATTGTCCGAACATGTAATATACATAATGAAAACAATTTATATTAGATCGGAGGATCCTTCATCTTGTTCAGATTGTACATGTTTTCGATTTCATATTTGAACAAGGGGGTTTTGAAATAGACAACATTGCAAATGCCGCCAGACAGTCCATTCTCTTGTCCGATAGAGAGAATATCATCCACCCTCAATCCTTCATTCAAGTTACTTCGACCTGTTTTGGTAGCCACGAGTTCGCCGTTTACAAAGAGATCGATACTTGATTTTGTGTAGTTATAAACGACATGATTCCATGCTTGCAATGGCATAGAGAACTCAGTAGAGTCGCTTTGGTTCATAAAGGATTTGAACTTGTTGGTTGAACCGTTGTAAATCAGCCGAGGGTGGTAGTTGCCGAATTCAAAAATGGTTGCATCGCCATTGTAAGGATAAACGGTTGGAGGGACAGGCACGACATAAACCCACATGGAGATTGCGAACTTGTTGTTTACGATATTACTCGTTTTCGGGTCGTGATCGGTCATAGAAATGTAACTAGAGACGTTTTCTCTTCTTTTGATCAACATCGGTTCGGTGATGATCGGTTTTCCATCTTTGACATTCACCGAGTTCGTGACAAGCTGGGTGATTTTTGGTAAATAAAAATAAGCGAGAAGCAAGAGAATCTCGATCATCAGCAATACATAAACGGTGAAAGGTGTTTGTTTAAAATCGTTGCTTAGATATTCCAAACCATTCAATACCATGCAAGGAATGTAAAAAATCATGTTCACAATGAATCCATTCATCCCATCGATCTTGTAAAAATAGTTGAACAACACTTTGTATACGATTGCGAGTGCGACAATAATAATCAAAACAGTGATGATAGTGAACGAACCAGTAAACAGTTTGACAATCTTGTCAGGGAGAGAAATGTTGTTCACAAGATATACAACACCAACGATTGCAAGAAGGCCTGCACCATATTTCATAAACTCGGTCATCGACACTCCAGAAACTTGAGGGACGTTGAGTTTAATATAATATACGGCAACTGCGAGCAATGGAACAACAATGATTGCGGAGTATAAATATTGCTGTTCGAATAGTTTGTCTGGATCGTTTGTATAAAAAAACAAGACGATGATTAAATAAACTGCAATTGTGATGAATATTGCATTTGATTTTAAACAGCCCTTGATTGTATCATAAAAAGAAGATTCTCTTAATCCAATGGTTGTTGCCGGTGTATTCATAATTATAGAGTATCACTATAAATTTTCCATAGTTGTTTTGCGACCGTGGCATTCTCTGCACAAAGCGACGAGATTGTCGATGTGATTGCTACCACCATATTCGAGGCGAGTGATGTGATCGACTTCAAACCAGGCAGACAATTGTTCTTTGCAATCGTTGCATTTCCAGTTTTGTCTACTTGCTACAAACTTTTTCTTGGTTTCACTCACGGACCGTTTGGTGGCTTTGACTGCTCCGTTGTCCCCTCCTCTGCTATCGCCCCCAACCACTTTTCCAGAATTGGCAAGTCGATCAATCGACCGATTTGGACCCATTGGTAGAATTGGCATGGATCCCGCGTTTTCATTATAGATGTTTTGTTTTGATGTGAAATCTAAAATTGGATTTAACATACTGACTGTAGATTTGTCTATCGGTAAATATTTGATGTATTCGTTCGACCCTCGTATGATATCATGAGCTTTGGATGGGAATTTTTTGAATAACACATAAATCATTAAACCACCTAAAGCAATTCCGGCCATTTTATAGTATTTTTGATTTGTTTGCATTAGTTTCCAATATTTTCCATCTGTGTATATGTTTGCCATTAAAAATGCGGTTATGCCGAAAATGATTAATTCGATACGCATACTTCTCTCTATATATATGTCTCGATAAAAGGAAAGGGAACTGCCGTTCCCTTTTAATCCCATGCTTAAACGGAACCTCTATTAAAGGAAGGATCATAAGGAAGGATCATAAGGAAGGATCATAAGGAAGGATCATAAGGAAGGATCATAAGGAAACCATGGGTTTCCTTAAAAGGAGGGAGTAAGCGTAGCGAGTAAAAGGGAACTACGTTCCCTTTAAATACACCAAAAACAGACAAATCAAAATAAATGCAACATGCAAATAATAACGACGAACCTTTAACATTTGATGCAAATAGATCGGTTTAGGCATATAATTCTCAAAATATTCACGCATGGCTTCATCCAATGATTTGGGAGGTTTGCCCAACATCTCATTGTATTTGTTGTGGATGAAGTTCACCCAGCGTATTAACGAATCCTTGCTTTTCAAATACGGAGTGATCGGATATTTGTCGAGCATTGTGCTAAACTGATTTCCCATTTCAACATCCGGAATAAATAGTGGTAAGTTCATGTAAAAATCATAGTATTTGCGTTTTGATATGTCATTCGGAAAGTCCGGAAAGGTCGTTGCGACAGTTGTCATGAAAAACCAGTAGTGCGGTCCCCACGTTTTTGCTTCAAACACCATGTAAAAAGTATATAGAAACGTTGATAATATATTACATAAAATACAACACACGCAAAAAAAATGAATAATCATGGATATTGTAACAATTGTGGAAAAAGAGGTCATATGTTTTATCAATGCCAGTTACCAATCACTAGCAATGGCATTATTGCGTTTCGGAAAAATCCGGATTCCAATGCGATTGAATACTTGATGATACGTCGCCGACACACGCTTGGATTCATCGATTTTATGCGTGGCAAATATAGTATTGATAATCGATATTATATTGCCAATATGATTTTTCAAATGACGAATGAAGAAAAACAGATGTTGAAAACCACGCCATTCGATGAGATCTGGAGGTCGATTTGGGGAGACAATAACCAGTATCAAAACGAAAAACTCCATTCTCAAGATAAGTTTCATCAATTGCAAATCAATGAAATCATCGACGAGTCAACCACCTCTTGGGAAGAGCAAGAATGGGGGTTTCCGAAAGGCCGCAAAATGTATAATGAAACCGATTTAGATTGTTCAATTCGCGAATTCAATGAAGAGACTGGATTCAAAATTGACAAAACAAACATTATACAAAATATTTCACAGTTTGAAGAAATATTTTGCGGGTCGAACTACAAATCCTATAAACACAAGTATTTTTTAGCGTTTATGGAGTATCAGCCTTTGCATATATATGGGTGTTTTGAGATCAGCGATATTAAGTGGAAATCGTATTCGGAATGCATTGCTTGCATACGTCCTTATAATTTAGAAAAAAAACGGATGATTTCAAACATTGATATACTTTTGAAAAAGTCGAAACTGGTTCATCAATAATAAACAAATTGGTATGTAATATATATATTACTATATACCAATGGTAAAGACAAGAAGAAGAATAAAGAAGACAAAATCAAATACAAAAAAATCACGATATGAAGAAGAGAAAGAAGAGAAAGAAGAGAAAGAAGAGAAAG
>Ga0075464_10000624_pt1 | contig 15606 bp, 13 predicted proteins | sample DEB19_08_DNA_5_FD_75068 | JGI IMG/M metagenome (GOLD analysis project Ga0075464, IMG submission 75068) | Aqueous microbial communities from the Delaware River and Bay under freshwater to marine salinity gradient to study organic matter... | ecosystem: Environmental > Aquatic > Marine > Coastal ...
GACAATGGCGCAAAGCTTTGCGGCGTTCAGCGAGATCATCCAGCGCGCGCAGGGCAAGGCTGCCGTCAACGTGTCGCTGTCCACTGCCTTTGGCTGCCCAATGGAAGGCGATGTGGCGCAGACGGTTGTGCTGGACTACGTGCAGCGCTTTGCAGACGCCGGCGTGCGCGGCCTGACGATTTGCGACACCACCGGCATGGCGCACCCGGCGCAGGTCAGCCGCATGGCAGCGGCGGTGCAAACGCTGGCGAAAAACCTGCAACTGACCCTGCACTTTCACAACACCCGCGGCATGGGCCTGGCCAATGTGCTGGCAGCAGCGCAAAGCGGTATTGTGCGGTTTGATGGTTCACTCGGCGGCTTGGGCGGCTGCCCCTACGCACCGGGGGCCAGCGGCAATGTGTGCAGTGAAGATGCCATCCACATGCTGGACGCGATGGGCTATGACACCGGGATGGACGTCGACAAGCTGCTGGAAGTGGCGCGGCAGTTACCGCACATCGTGGGCCACCCCGTACCGGGTCAGGTGGCCAAGGCGGGGCGTGTCAGCCAGCTGCACCCTGCACCTGCAGCACAAACCTGATGCTATTTTTTCAATAGCTGCTTGCGCACGTATTCATTGGCTTGCAGCCACTTTTTGCAGGAAAAAAGACAGTTTTTGGACTGTTTCCGAGCATTTTTCTAGCCATCAGCTCAATTCAGCAATCAAATCCACGTACTGCTGCATCGCGTCATCTTGTGAGGTGCCTTTGAGCTTGGCCCAGGCGTCCCACTTGGCGCGTGCCACCATGTCGCCAAAGCCGGGCTTTTTCTCTTCGTTGTCGCCGGTGCTGCCCTGCTTGTACAAAGCGTAAATTTTGAGCAGGGTGGCGTTGTCGGGCCGCTCGCTCAGGTTTTTGGAATCGGCCATGGCTTTGTCGAAAGCGGTTTTCAGTGCTGACATACGGAATTCTCCTTGTAAAACTCGGCTAAAACGGGGGTAACTGGCAGTATCTTAGCAAGCCCTTTGCCTGCAAAATAAGCCACTTTCCCCTGCTGGGGTGAACACAACAAGGACCCTCCAGATGGTGACTCGCATCAAAAACGGCCGGAAAGTTGCGCAAGACAGGGCGCTAGATGCCGCCGCTAAAGTCCAGAAAAACGTCAAGCGGGCAGTGGCGGGTACGCTGGGCATCAGCGGCGAGCGCATGACCAAGGTTGACACCGCCTGGCTGCGGATGGACGGCGATGCCAACCTGATGATGATTGTGGGCGTGTGGCAACTGGCCCCCGGCGTCACGTATGCGGCGGTGTGCGACCGGATTGAGGGCAGCCTGCTCAAGTACAACCGCTTCCAGCAGCGCGTGATGGAGGACGCAGCCGGTGCCACCTGGGTCCATGACCGCCAATTTGACCTGGCCCACCATGTGGTGCGGGAATCGCTGCCTGAAGCCGCCAAGGGCATGAATCAACAAGCCGCCCTGCAAGACCGCGTGGCCTTGCTGGCCACCCAGCGGCTGGACCCGAAACGCCCGCTCTGGCAAATCCATCTGATAGAGGACTACACCGGGCCCGATGGTGTCAAAGGCAGCGCGATGGTGGTGCGCATTCATCACTGCATTGCTGACGGCATTGCGCTGATATCGGTGACCATGTCGCTGGTCGATGGTGGTGCGCCGCCGCCGCAGCAGCGCAAAAAGCAACCGGCGGGGAACGCCGAGGACTGGCTAACGGACATGTTTCGTGACACGCTGCTCAAACCCTTCACCGACTTGACCGTCAAGGCACTGGGCGCGGTGGGCGAAGGCGCGTCGCGCTCGCTGGGCCTGCTGGAACTGCTCAATGACCCGAAAAAAGGCACACCAAAAAATATTGAAAAAGGGGTGGGCGCATCGATGCGGATGTCGGCTGACATGGCCAAGGTGCTGCTGCAGGTCGTCAAAGACGGTGCGGCGCTGGCGCTGATGCCCGATGACTCGAAAACCCGCCTGAAAGGCAAACCCGGCGGGGTCAAAAAAGTCGCCTGGTGCGACCCGATTGCGCTGGACGAAGTCAAGGCCGTTGGCAAGGCGCTGAACTGCTCCATCAATGATGTGCTTTTAAGCTGCGTGGCGGGTGCGCTGGGCGAGTACCTCAAGTCACATGGCGACGACGTCACGGGCCAGGAAATCCGCGCCATGGTGCCGGTCAATTTGCGGCCCCTCGACCAGGCCTACAAGCTGGGCAACCGCTTTGGCCTGGTGCCGCTGGTGCTGCCGATTGGCGTTGACAACCCGATTGAGCGCGTCTACGAAGTGCGCCGCCGCATGGCCGAACTCAAAGGCAGCTACCAGCCACTGCTGGCGTTCAGCTTGCTGGCGGTGGCGGGCCTCTTGATCAAGCCCGCGCAAGACATGATGCTCAACCTGTTTGCCAAAAAGACCACGGCCGTGATGACCAATGTGCCCGGCCCGCGCGACAAGCTCACCTTTTGCGGCAGCACGCTGGAGCAAAGCATGTTCTGGGTGCCGCAGTCGGGCGACGTGGGCCTGGGTGTGTCCATCCTGAGCTACGGCGGCGGCGTTCAGTTTGGCGTGATCACCGACAGCCTGCTGTGCCCCGAGCCGCAGCGCATCGTCGACGAGTTCTTGCCCGAATTTGCCAAACTGTCGGTGGTGACGCTGATGCTGCCCTGGGGCGATTGAAAAGCGGGCTTTCTGACGTTTTCGGGGCACTTGGAGACACTTAGCGGCCATTTTCAGGTATCTTTTAGGCCTCCAAGCCAATGAATACATGCGCGAGCAGCTCCTGAATCAGGAGCATCCAGAATTGTTCAGCTGCCAAATCGCCGCTGCGCAATCTCCAGCAGACCGTCAAAAATCAGGCCTTCGACCAGCTCGACGCTGACCGACATGCTGGGGACCATCTTCCAGCCTGCGCCGCCCGTCATGATGCAAGCCGGCGCCTGGCCGCAGTGACGGGTCACGTTGTCGACCATGCGCTGGACAGCCCCGGCAATCGCAAACGTACCGCCACTGGTCAGGGCGTCGCTGGTGTTGGTGGGAAAGTCGCACACCTCGCCGGTGGGCACATGCAGGCCCGCGGTGCCAGACTCCAGCGCGCGCAGCATGATGCCGTGGCCCGGCAAGATAATGCCGCCCAGAAATTTGCCGTGGGCGTCGATGGCCTCCACGGTGACCGCTGTACCGACCATCACCACAACACAAGGCTTGGGCTCACCGCGCGACATCAGGCGATGCCGGGCGCCAATCATGGCCACCCAGCGGTCTGCGCCCAGCCGGGCAGGGTGGTCATAGCCGTTGGTCACACCCGCCTCCTGCGGGCTGGGGATCACCCAATGAGGCACCACGTCCCACAGCTCCAGTTGCTCCGTCACGCGGCGCTTGATGGCGTCCCCCGCCACAATGCAGCCCAAAATCTTGCTGGGTACTGCGATGGCGTGCCAGTCACCTTCGGCCAGCTTGTCGATGTTCTCCAGAAACACCGCGCCATGCGCCAGCAGGTGTGCACCGGCCGCAGGCGAGTCGTATTGCGCCCATTTCAAGCGAGTGTTGCCAACGTCAAGTGCAAGGAAGGTCATGTGCCCGCATTATCAACAGGTTTGCCGGCTTGCCAGCTTCATGTGACTAGAGGTTTTCCAGTAGTAGCCAGTCGCTCATATCAGTCCGAACCAGCAGGCGCGCTGAATCGCCGCCAGTTTGTTGTCGACCTTCAGCCGCGCCATGGCGTTGGCCAGATGAAAGTTGATGGTGCGTTCACTGCAAAACAGCCGCTCCCCAGTCTCGCGGGCTGTCGCTCCCTGAAAGGCCAGACACAGGCATTCGAGCTCACGCGGGCTCAGCGGGCTGCGGGCCTCAGCCAGCGCACGCCTGAGCAGGGGCCAGATATTGAGGGCTGACCAGACCAGCTGCGCGGCTTCAGTGCGGTCATGCCACTGGCGCGGGCTGAACAGATAGCATTCAAAGGCTCGGCCCACCGTCAGCGGAAAGGCAACCCGCACCACACTCTGATAGCCATGACCCAGCCATAGCCTGCGCCAGCGGCTGCCGTTGTCGAATGCCATGGCGGAGATGTCTTGCCAGGCCACCAGCGGCGCGTCAGAGTCGCGCCAGGGCGCACCAAAGTCACGACTTTCAGCCAGCGCATCGGCGGCCTGCAACAAAAGTGGCGGGTGCAGGGCCAGCACCAGCCGGTCGTCTTGCCCTCCAAAAGGGTCAGGGCCCAGCACCAGCAAGGCTTCCACGGCGAACTCGCGCAGGGAAGCCAGCCAGTCAGTGACCACGCCATCGACGCTCACACTGTCAAAGTTAGCAGGTCGTTGCATGGATGGGCGCTACAAAGTTGAATGGACAATACTCAGATGCCGAAATCTTCATCATGTGGTTGTGTGTTGCCACAACAGGGTTTTTAAATTGACCAGCATTCGCTCAAAAATACGGTTTGCAAAGCGTCCCTTGCTTCAATGGATTCGCGAGGAGCTGCTTCAAGCGCCTTTGGAACCTATTTTGCACCCGTCAACCAAGAGAATCTGGTGGTTGGGTTTGTCAATTTTTTTAGGCAATGCGCTGTTTGCCTGGATCTGGTCGGTGTGGTTGCCGCAACCTTATGAGAACATTGGTCTGCGCGCTCTGGCCAGCCTTCTGGGCTTTGTGTTGATGACCCGGCGCATCAACAGCGACCCCGACAGCCTGCTGGCTCAGCGCGTATTCAGCATCGTCTTCTGGCTGGAGCTGCCGGTCTTCTTCAGCTGGATGTATTTGTGCAATCAGGGCAGTCCCGTGTGGCTGGCCACCATGGCATCGATGGTGCTGATTTATTACCTGGTGACTGATTGGCGGTTGGCGACTTTGGGCACCGTCAGCGGTGCATGTGTGTCTTATGTCATGTTTTCATTTATGGAGTACAAACAGACGGGCATCAAAGCCGATCAAGCCGTTGTCCATGCGGTTGTGTTTGCCTTTTCATGGCTCAGCGCACTCATTCTTAATTTGTCCTCTGCCAACCTGAGGCGCAGCCATCTTTTGCACACGCTGTCGACCATTGGCATCATGGCGCATGAACTGCGTACGCCGCTTTCTACGGCGGCCTTGCTGGGCGACGCCTTTCAGATGGAGGTACGACGCCAGCCAGACAACACCCGAGCCCCCCAACTGGAAAGCCTCGCGCTGCGTTTGCATACCCTGGTTCGCAACATGAACCATCAAATTGACACCCAGATTGCCAACGCCAAACTGAGGGAGTTGCCACGCCACTCCGAGCTGGTGTCAGCCTGCCGGCTGGTCGCTGATGTGGTGGCCAACTACCCCTACGTGGCCAGTAGCCAGCGCACCTGTGTTCGGGTTGTGATTCATGATGAATTCAATTTCAGGTCATCGTCGCGGCAGTTCGCGCAGGTGCTGGACAACCTGATGAAAAACGCTTTTTATTCCTTGATGGCGGCTGATTCCCGCTATCCTGTTGGTGCTTTGCGGATCGAGGTCAGTGCCTCACGGCGCAGCGGGAGGATCGTGGTGCAAGACGAAGGCATGGGTATTGAGCCAGAACTGTTGCCGCAAATTTTCAAGCCGTTCTTTTCAAGCAATCGGGGCACAGGGCACGGCCTGGGCCTGGCTTTTTGCCAGCAGGTGGTGCAAAGTGCAGGTGGCAGCATTCATGTGAAATCCCAGTTTGCTGTGGGCGCGACTTTCACGATTGAGCTGCCGATAGCAACCTGACATCACATCACCTCATATCTCGTTACATCAGAACCACCATGCTATTTCCGCTTTACCGTCGACCTGGTGCTGTCGTTTTTCTGGATGACGATCTGGACTACCTTGAAATGCTGGCGCAAGTCATGCCCGAGGACTGGTTTGTGCATTTGATGCTGCGACCTGCCGCGTGCATTGTCATGCTGCTGGAGGAAACCACTTTCAGGGAGCTGGACTTGTGGCGCCAGCAGGAGATCATCCATCGCTGGCGCGATGGTACGGCCCTGATTCCACAAATTCTGACGTACTGGCGGGAAGACGGTATCGCGCGTTTTACGCTGGCGCAAGTGTGTGTGGTGGACTACTCGATGCCTGCCATGAATGGTCTGGCCGTGCTGGATGCACTGGCGCGATGGTCAGGCTCGCGTATCTTGCTGACAGGCCGGGCCGATGAGCAACTGGCTGTCTCTGCGTTCAACGGTGGATTGATTCAGCAGTTCATTCCCAAACAGTCCGCCGACATACGCCAGCGCCTGACCGACGCGATACAAGGCCTGTTGCACCAGTCCAATCTGCGCCACGAACAGACCTGGCGGGCGACATTTTCAAGGGCGCAAAACCTGTTGCTCAGCGACCCGCTGGTGTCTGCCGAGCTTGAAAAACTGGCTGCCAAACAAGGCTGGGTTGAGCATGTGGCCATCGGTGCGCCGTTCGGCATATTGGCATTGGACGCAAAGGCACACGTCATGTGGCTCCAGTTGGAGCCCCCAGACAGATTGCCTGAGCTGGCGGAAATGGCCGAGTCGCAAGGCTGGGACGCATCAATGGTGGAGCAGATTCGCGGCGGCAAAAAACTGATTGATCTCGAACTGCAGTTGTCCCTGGGCTCAGACCAAAAAGCCAGGCTGCGTGAAGCCATCACACTGGGCGCGGGCGCATCGCTTGTACACGCTGCCCTGTTTGACATCCCTGAGGCATTCAGCCCACTGGCCACTGACAGTTACCAGCAGTTGCTGGCTCGCAAAAGCAATCGGCGGTTGCAGGATTAAGCCTGCGCAGAGCGGGTGCGGCGCGCAATCGGCCAATCCCAAGGCTTCACAAGAGGCGCTATCTCGCGGGCCACAGCTTCAACGTGTTCCAGTTCCGAATCCATCAGTCCCGCATTCAGCGTCAGTCGCATCATGGCGCGCTTGCTACTGGTGGCTGGCGCACAAAACATGGACGTGAACACGTTACGTTCCTCCAGCCTGTCGCGAAGAACCATTGTGTCGGGTTCGGTTCCTGCTTCCAGTGCAATGATTTGCTGACTGCCTTGATGAATGGGGTAACCCAGATCACTCAGGTTAGTGCGCAAGCGCAGCGTATTTGTATGCAGCCGCAAACGCGCATCGTCGCTGTCCTTGATCAACTCAAGTGTTGCGGCCAAGCCAGCGATTTCAAAAGGCAGCAGGCTGGAACTGAAAATATTGGGAAAGCTCGTACAGAAAATGTAGTGCCGCAAGTATGCGGGTGCCGTGAAAAATCCTGCGCGTCCTGCAAAGGCTTTGGCAAGACTGGCAGTGATGAAGTGAACACGTTCTGACAAACCCAGCGCAGCGCACAAACCCGCGCCCTGCGGCCCGTGCGTTCCCAGTGAATGCGACTCGTCAACCAGCATCATGCAGTTGCCTTGTTCGGCCACCTCGACCATGTCCACCAGCGGACACAACGCACCGGTCGTGCTGTAAACCGAATCCACCACCACAAGGCCAGGGCCATTTTTGGCAATCATGCGCGCCAGATGCGCTGGGTCGTTGTGGCGAAAGGCAAACGACGGTGCGCGTGCTGCATGCGCACCCTCCCACAGCGACGCGTGGGCCAGTGTGTCCAGGTAAATCGGCGTGTCGGCATCCGCAATCGCCTGTAGCAGCCCCACGTTGGCCGAATAGCCGGATTGGCAAATAAACCCATCGTCTTTGCCAACCCACGCGGCCAGTGATGTCTCAAGCGCGCGCGTCGGATGCTGGTTCAGGTGAAACACGCCCGACTGCACCACGAACTCCTGCTGCTTGCGCAACGCATCAACCTGCGCCTGAACAACCAATGGGTGGCCTGTGATGCCGAGATAGTCATTGCCATCAAGACGTATGGCATTGGGGCCTGGGGTTTTGCCGTGCAACACGAATTTTCCACCCCATTGCTGGTTCCAGCGCGGGGTGAAATCACGCGCAATTCGAGCCGTCAGGTTTTTACCCAGTGCAGGATTGTGAAGTGCCTTGCTGACAGGCGAAATTTTGCGTTCAAGAACCTGCATGAAATGACTCCAAAAAATGTGAGGAATCACCATTGAAAGCGCTTGGATACAAAACTTGCAGCTACCCCCTGTCAGATCTGACAGGGGGTAGGCGTAAAAAACAGCTTTTTAGTTTTAAAAGTATACTTTTATACTAATAAATGGGGGATTTAGTATCGTCTTTCGCATTTTTTTGTTACTAAATATTTCACGATTGCCGCCATGGCAACCCCCTGAAGCGCCAGCCACCCAACCCACCGCGTTGCGCCTGCTGATTGGCGTCGCCCTCAAAGCCTTCCAGAATGTTGTACGCCTCCATGCCGAGCTCGGTGGCACGTTTGGCTGCAGCGATGGAGCGCACACCGCTGCGGCACAACAAGACCACCTTTTTACCGGCAGGCACAGCCGCTTTCAGGGTTTCATCAAAGTCAGGATTGACAGCCATGCCAGGCCATTGCTTCCAGGCCACCGCTACGGCGCCTGGGACATAGCCCACCCATTCACGCTCGGCATCGGTACGGATATCGACCAGCACCGCATCGCCAGACTGCCACCACGCAAATGCTTCACCTGGAGACGCATCCCCTGCGTAGCCCAAGGCCGCGACCTCCTGAGCAGTAGTCTTCGCGTCTGACGGCATGGTTCATCTCCTGGAAATCATCAAAACTTCAGTGTAGCTTTCAGCGTTGTGTCCCTTCATCTCCACAATGTCTATGCGTGGTCTGGATGCTTGGCCCTATAGTCAAAGCACATCCAAGCCCACAGGAAACATCCATGAGCAAATTATCAAAAGCCTGGCAACTGCCATTGGCAAAAAACCGGTTGCTGAAAGACTTCGACCCAGCAGCAAAACCGTTTTCAAGCGGTGACAAGCAGGCTGATATTGCCGAGACCGAGGCATTGGCCATCGAACTGGACGGTTTGCAAAACTTGTTCTACGCCGACAAACGCTTTAAACTGCTGGTCGTTTTACAGGGCACGGACACATCAGGCAAAGACGGCACGGTACGCAGCGTGTTCAACCGCATGAGCCTGCTGGGCGTACACACCGTCGGCTGGAAAGCGCCGAACGAAGAAGAGCGTGGTCACGACTACCTGTGGCGCATTCACAAGAGCATGCCGGCTGCGGGCGAGATCATGATTTTCAACCGCAGCCACTATGAAGACGTGCTGGTGCCGCCCGTCAATGGTTGGATCAACGCTAAACAAACGGCCGAGCGCTTTGCACAAATCAATGACTTTGAACGCATGCTGACTGAAAACGGGACGGTGATCCTGAAGTTCATGCTGCACATCAGCTTTGACGAACAACGCGAGCGTCTGCAAGAACGCATTGACGATCAAACCAAAAACTGGAAATTTGCATTGGGCGACATTGAGGTCCGCAAGCAGTGGGCCCCTTACCAGAAGGCGTACGAAGCACTGCTCAATGCCACCAGCACACCCTGGGCACCGTGGACAGTGGTCCCCGCCAATTCAAAAACACATCGAAACCTGATGATTGCGACGCTGCTGCGCGACGCCTTACTCGGGCTCAAGCTGCGCTTTCCACCGGGAGACCCTGCACTCACGGGCTTGAAGATCACATAAACCTGATGACGGATGACGGATGAATCTGAATCATGGCCAAGGGCAGATCCCATGCATTCATGCCATTCAGCGCATGCATCTCAGTGAAAACCCTCTTTATTTGCACGGTTCATGAGCAAATAATCATTGTGTGCATGCTTACCTTTATCAACAACCAGGAGACATAACATGAGCGACAACAAAACCCCACGCCGCCGCAGCTTGCTAAAAGGCGCCGCCATTGCAGCAGGCGCGATGTCGGCCCCCATGGTGGCCACAGCGCAAACCACCACCACGCTGCGCTTTCAAAGCACCTGGCCAGCCAAAGATATTTTTCATGAATACGCCAACGACTTTGCTGGCAAGGTCAACGCCATGGCCAGCGGCAAGCTGAAAATTGAAGTGCTGCCATCAGGCTCGGTTGTTCCAGCCTTTCAGTTGCTGGAAGCTGTGAACAAGGGCACGCTGGACGGCGGTCACGGTGTGGTGGCCTACCACTACGGCAAAAACAACGCATTGGCTTTGTGGGGCTCAGGACCTGCCTTCGGCATGGACCCCAACATGGTGCTGGCATGGCACAACTACGGCGGCGGCAAAGCCCTGCTGGACGAAATCTATAAGTCGATGAACATGGATGTGGTGTCTTACCTGTATGGCCCCATGCCCACGCAGCCGTTCGGCTGGTTCAAAAAGCCAATCTCCAACGTGGCACAGCTCAAGGGCGTGAAGTTCCGCACCGTGGGCCTGGCTGTTGACATGTACACCGACATGGGCGCAGCGGTTAACCCACTGCCAGGCGGCGAGATCATTCCGGCGCTGGACCGCGGCTTGCTGGACGCAGCCGAGTTCAACAACGCCTCGTCGGACCGCATCCTGGGCTTTCCTGATGTGGTGAAAAACTGCATGTTGCAGTCGTTCCACCAGTCCGGCGAGCAGTTCGAGATTTTGTTCAACAAGACCAAGTTTGCCGCACTGCCAGCTGAATTGAAATCCATCGTTGACTACGCGGTTCAGGCCGCCAGTGCCGACATGAGCTGGAAGGCCATCGAGCGCAACTCCAAAGACTACATTGACCTGAAAAAGCAGGGCATCAAGTTCTACAAAACACCTGATGCCATTTTGAAGGCGCAGTTGGTGTCTTGGGACAAAATCATTGCCAAGAAAAGTGCCGAAAACGAGATGTTCAAGAAAATTCTGGCATCACAAAAAGCCTACGCCGAGCGTGCAGGCCAGTGGCAGAACGACTACATGGTCGACTTCAAAATGGCCTACAACCATTACTTTGCCAAAGGCGCAAAAAAGGCCTGATGACCGTATGAGCAGGTTTTGAAGTGATGAGATGACCCCCGCCAGCCACCTTGACAACAGGGTGGCTGGTTTGTTTTTAAAAGACAAATAAAAATGAAAATACAAACGCTTTTGCACTCAGCTGATCACATCAGTAGCTGGGTGGGCAAGGCCTTTTCTTGGCTGATTGTGGTGTTGATGCTGCTGGTGGTGGCCGAGGTTTTCAAGCGCTACGCGCTGAACGCGCCGACAGCCTGGGTGTTTGATGCCAGCAACATGCTGTATGGCACGCTGTTCATGATGGGCGGCGCTTACACGCTGGCGCAAGACGGACATGTGCGGGGTGACTTTTTATACGGCAACTTCAAGCCGCGCACGCAGGCCAGTATTGACCTGGTGCTGTACATCGTTTTTTTCATTCCCGGTATTGCGGCGCTGACCTGGTCTGGCTGGACTTACTTTCAGGACTCGGTGGCCATCAACGAGCAAACCTTTAACGCCGACCCCTTGCCGGTGTATCCCTTCAAATTCATGATCCCTTTGGCAGGCGGGCTGGTGTTGATGCAAGGTGTGTCGGAAATTATTCGCTGCATTGTTTGCATCAAAACAGGCGCCTGGACACCCCGCCTGAAGGACGCACAAGAGTCCGATGTGGTTGCACAGCAGCTGGAGGGCAGCGTCTATGTTGACGAAGATGCCAAGCGCCTGGCCATTGAAAAATCTGTCGGGATGAAAGGCTGATCATGTCAAATGCTGCACTTGGTTTGACCATGCTGTGCCTGATCATCGTGGTGATCATGATGGGTTTCCCCACCGCTTTTACCCTGATGGGTTTGGGCATGCTGTTTGGTTTTGTTGCCTTTTACGATCCGGCCATGCCGTGGCTGGACAACAAGATTTTTGCCCTGATGGTGCAACGCGCCTTTGGTGCCATGAACAACGATGTGTTGTTGTCAATCCCGCTGTTTGTGCTGATGGGCTACATCATGGAGCGCGGCGCTTTGGTCGACAAAATGTTTCACAGCGTTCAGCTGGCCTTTCGCAAGTTGCCTGGCTCGCTGGCTGTGACCACGTTGGTGATCTGTACCTTTTGGGGTATTGCCAGTGGCCTGGTGGGTGCGGTGGTGGTACTGATGGGCGTGATTGCCATGCGGCCCATGCTGAACGCAGGTTACGACACGCGCTTGGCCGCGGGCGTTATCACCGCTGGCGGCACGCTGGGCATTTTGATACCGCCGTCGGTCATGATCATCGTGTACGCCGCAGTCGCGGGCCAGTCGGTGGTCAAGCTGTATGCAGCAGCCATGTTTCCAGGTTTCTTTTTGGCCTTCCTGTACCTGATCTATGTGATCGGCTGGTGCATCATCAACCCGAAAATTGCCCCGCGCCTGCCGCCTGAGCAAATGAAGGCACCCATCTCACCGTGGGTCGCGCATATCGCGTCAAGCTATTCGCGTTTCATGCTGCCTGCTTTGTTGATGGCCCTGGTAACGCCTGCCAAAGCCCTGCGCAGCGGCGTGCAAGGTGTCAACCTGAAATGGTGGCAAATTCTGGCGGCTCTAACGCGCGCCTTGGCCCCCGTCATTGTGGCCGTCGCCACCTTGGGTGCCGTGTGGTGGTACGTGACTATTTACTCGCAAAAAGACAACGACACAGCGCCTGTGGCGGTTGCCGAAATGGTGCAAAAATCTGGCGTCACCGAACCGACAGTATCGGGCGGCGTACAAGAGCCTCCCGCTGCAAGCGGCGGTGTGCAAGAGCCTCCTGGCACAACAAGCGGCTTGCAAGAACCCCCAGCCGAAGGCGGCTTGCAGGCGCCCCCTGGCTCGGGTGATGTCAAAGAGCCGCCGGGCGCTGAAGCCAGCGGTACGGGTGCAGTAAAAGACGAGCCCTTGAAAGAAATGGGCGCAGGTGAAGCCACCAACGTACCCAAAACAGAGCCCGTACCATCAGGTTTCTACAATGGATTTTTGCTCGTGTGTCTCGCTACACTGGCGCTACTGGGCTACTACTACTACAAGTTTGATGCCGAGCAGTACGAGATCATGTCGATGCTGATTCACTCGGTCGCGCCACTGGGGATCCTGACGTTTGTGGTTTTGGGCGTCATCCTGTTTGGCATCACCACAGCCACCGAGTCAGCGGCGGTGGGTGCGGCAGGCGCGTTTTTGATGGCCTGGCAGGCCGGCACGCTGAACTTCCAGAAAATCAAGGAAGCCGTTTTTCTGACGGCCAAAACAACGTCCATGGTGTGCTGGCTGTTTGTGGGCTCGGCTCTCTTTTCCGCCGTGTTTGCCATTTTGGGCGGGCAAAATCTGGTCGAGAGCTGGGTCCTGGGCATGAACCTGACACCCATCCAGTTTTTGCTGTTGTCGCAGGCCATCATTTTTGTGCTGGGCTGGCCACTGGAATGGACGGAAATCATCGTGATTTTCGTACCGATCTTTTTGCCACTGCTGACCCACTTCCAGATCGACCCCCTGCTGTGGGGCGTGCTGGTCTTCGTCAATCTGCAGGCTGCATTCCTGTCGCCACCTGTGGCCATGTCGGCTTTTTATCTGAAAGGGGTATCGCCAGCACATGTGACGATCAACCAGATATTTGCCGGCATGATGCCGTACATGTTCATCGTTATCTTGTGCATGGTGCTCATGTACATCTGGCCGGGATTGACGCTGTGGCTACCCAACTACCTGTACGGCGGCGGTTAAGGCAAACGGGGTTGAAACAAAAAAGAGGTGCTGGGCACCTCTTTTTTTTGGCACTCATTTTGTGAAAAGAGTAAGATTGACGTTTACGTAAACGTCAACTCAAACAACGGCATAGAGAGACACCAGCATGACCGATTTATCCGCAGAATACAAAGCCCTGGCCAGCTACCGGCCTACACACAAGGTGCGTTTTGTCACGGCCGCGTCTTTGTTTGACGGGCACGACGCCGCCATCAACATCATGCGGCGCATTTTGCAAAGCATGGGCGCTGAGGTCATTCATCTGGGCCACAACCGCAGTGTTGACGAGGTCGTCACCGCTGCGCTGCAAGAAGATGCGCAGGGCATTGCCATCAGCTCCTACCAGGGTGGTCATGTGGAGTACTTCAAGTACATGGTCGATTTGCTCAAAAGCCGGGGCGGTGAACACATTCAGGTGTTTGGCGGTGGTGGTGGCGTGATCGTGCCGCCAGAAATCAAGGAGCTTCATGCCTATGGCGTGACCCGCATCTACAGCCCAGAAGACGGACAGAAGATGGGTCTGGCAGGCATGATTGGCGAGATGGTGATGCGCTGCGACAAAGACCTGACGGGCTTTGCCCCCAGCAATATCGACGCCGTTGCCGGCCATACCGAAGCCTCGTGGCGGGCGCTGGCGCAGCTCATCACAGCGCTGGAAAACGACAAGGTAAAAGAAGCTGTAGCCCAATCAATCCGTGCGCAAGCAGCTACTAAAAAGATACCGGTTCTGGGCATCACGGGTACTGGCGGTGCTGGCAAATCATCACTGACAGATGAGCTGATTCGTCGCTTGCGGTTGGACCAAAACGATGCGCTGCGCGTCGCCGTGATCAGCATTGACCCATCACGCCGCAAAAGTGGCGGCGCCCTTTTAGGCGACCGCATCCGCATGAATGCGATCAACCCCTGGTCGGCAGGGCCGCGCGTCTTTATGCGTTCACTGGCCACGCGCGAATTCGGCTCAGAAATCAGCAAAGCCCTGCCCGATGTGATTGCCGCCTGCAAATGCGCGGGCTTTGACTTGATCGTGGTCGAAACCTCCGGCATTGGCCAGGGCGATGCCGCCATCGTGCCGCATGTGGATGTACCGATGTATGTGATGACACCCGAGTTTGGCGCCGCCAGCCAGCTGGAAAAAATTGACATGCTGGACTTTGCCGAATTTGTCGCCATCAACAAATTCGACCGCAAAGGCTCGCTGGATGCGTTGCGTGATGTGGCCAAACAGGTGCAGCGCAACAAGGAAGCCTGGGGCACACCGGCCGACCAGATGCCCGTGTTCGGCACGATGGCTGCACGCTTCAATGATGATGGCGTGACCGCTCTGTACCAGGCCATGAAGCCCCGTCTGGCCGAGCTGGGTTTAACCTTGACTGAAGGCACCTTGCCCGCAGCAGGCGTGCGTCACAGCACCAACCAGACCCCGGTGGTGCCCGCAGCACGTACCCGCTACCTGGCTGAAATTTCTGACACAGTACGCGGCTACAAAAAACGCGCCATCGCCCAAGGCCAGCTCGCGCGTGAGATACAGCAACTCAAGGCCGCTGCCGCCATGCTGAAAGAAGGCAAACCCGAACGCGCGCCCGCCGCTGAGGCCGCGCTGGACCTGGCCGGCCACCGCAAGGCGCGTATGGACGCCGATGCACGCGCTCTGCTGGCTCAATGGCCAGACATGCAGGCAGCCTATGCGGGCGAAGAGTACGTGGTCAAAATCCGCGACAAAGAGATACGCACAGCGCTGCTCACAAAGTCTCTTTCAGGCACGCCGATCCGCAAAGTCAGCCTGCCCAAGTACCACGACGATGGTGAGGTACTTCAGTGGTTAATGCTCGACAACGTGCCCGGCAGCTACCCCTACACCGCCGGCACCTTTGCCTTCAAGCGAGAGGGCGAAGACCCGACCCGTATGTTTGCCGGCGAGGGCGATCCGTTTCGCACCAACACCCGCTTTAAGTTGCTCAGCGAAGGCATGGCCGCCAAGCGGCTGTCGACCGCGTTTGACTCGGTGACCCTGTATGGCAACGACCCCGGTTTGCGGCCCGACATTTACGGCAAGGTCGGCAACAGTGGTGTGAGC
>Ga0075464_10000625_pt1 | contig 15603 bp, 11 predicted proteins | sample DEB19_08_DNA_5_FD_75068 | JGI IMG/M metagenome (GOLD analysis project Ga0075464, IMG submission 75068) | Aqueous microbial communities from the Delaware River and Bay under freshwater to marine salinity gradient to study organic matter... | ecosystem: Environmental > Aquatic > Marine > Coastal ...
ATACAAACCAGCGGTTACTCCTTATGTAGTATCTGAGTTACGTGGTACTAAAGTATTGAGACTTTTCAGATTCTGGACAATCTCTGACGGTAATGCTGCTAACGAACAATTTAAAATTTCATTTAGAAACATTAAACCAGATACTAGAGAATTTGACGTAGTTGTTAGAGCTTTCTATGATACTGATGCTCAACCAACCGTATTAGAAACTTACAGCCGTTGTACAATGGACCCAACTTCTAATAATTATATTGGTAGAAGAATTGGTACACTTGATGGTTTATATCCTTCTAAATCTTCTTATGTATTGGTAGATATGGATGATACATCTGATACTAGTGATGCTTTCCCAGCTGGTTTCGTAGGATTCCCAATTAGAGATTACCAAACAAATGGTAATACTTCAGTTGTTGACCCTAAATTAACATACAAAACTGAATACACACAATACGAAAACAAACGTAAGTTCTACTTAGGTCTTTCTGAAACTGTAGGTATTGATGCTGACTTCTTTGATTACAAAGGTATCCCACAAACTACTTCTCCAAATATGTGGACAGGTATGACAAACGGATTCCACATGGACGTTGATGCTAGTGCTGTTACAATTGACAACGTAACTGTTGTAATTGATAGTAGTGGTAATACATACTCTCCTGTGTTCAAATTTGATACTGGTGATGCTCAATTTAGAACTGATGCTGGATTGGCTAACGGACCATACGAAAAAGTTTACGCACGTAAATTTACAATGGCACCATTCGGTGGATATGATGGATGGGATGTTTACAGAACTAGAAGAAGTAACATGGATAAGTTCTTAATCAATGGAACATTAGGTCAAAATGGTTTATTCTCTGGTGCTTTTGTGCCTAGAAACTTAACAAACGGTGACTTAGGTATCAACTCTGATTACTATGCTTACTTAGAAGCTATTTGGACATTCAAAAACCCAGAAGCGGTTAATATTAACGTATTTGCTACACCTGGTATTGATAACTTAGATAACTCTAACCTTATTGAAGCTACAATCGATATGATTGAAACTGATAGAGCTGACTCATTATATATCATGACAACTCCAGATTTAGATGGTGGTGGTAATGTAATGACTGTAGAAGATATTACTGATGCTTTAGATGGTGCTTACGATAGTAACTATTCTTGTACTTACTGGCCTTGGATTCAAGTAAACGATGCTGAAAACAATGTTTACATATTCATGCCACCTACAAGAGATGTAGTTAGAAACATCGCACTTACTGACAATATCTCATTCCCATGGTTTGCGGTTGCTGGTATCCAAAGAGGTGATGTTGATGCGATTCAAGCTCGTAAAAAACTTACTCTTGCTGAAAGAGATGTTCTTTATGAAAACAGAATCAACCCTATCGCTACATTCACAAGTGATGGTATTAAAATCTGGGGTAATAAAACACTTCAAGTTAAAGATACAGCACTTAACAGAATCAACGTTAGAGGATTGTTATTACAAGCAAGAAAACTTATTTCTGCTGTTGCTATCAGATTGTTATTCGAACAAAATGATAACGTAGTTAGAAACCAATTCTTAGCCCTTGTTAACCCAATCTTGGATAACATTAGAAGTGAAAGAGGTCTTACAGATTTCCGTGTTGTTCTTTCGAATGACCCAGAGGATATCGATAGAAATCAATTAACTGGTCAAATCTTCTTGAAACCAACAAGAGCTTTAGAGTTCATTCAATTAGAATTTGTAATTATGAATACAGGTGCATCATTTGATAACATCTAAACCATATAAATATTAAACACTAAAACCACCAAATCGGTGGTTTTTTTGTTTTGTATCGATATTTATTACTAAAGATATTATGAGAAAGATAAAGATAACACAAGCACAATACGACACTATTCTTTTAAGAGAACAACTTAATCGTCCGTCAAAAGAACAACAAATGATTTTAGAGACTTCAAAAGAAGCCTTATTAGGTATTGCAATGTTGGCTGGTGTTAAACTATCTGGTCAAAACGAGTTTATCGCTAACAAGGCCTTAAAAGAGCCTTCAACAATGTCTGTAATTAAGAATACGTTAGAAGATAAATCAAAAACTGATGAATTGATAGCTACGATGACTGAAAGAGGTTTTAGTGACCCTACTAGTCTGTTATCTACCAATGCTGATAAAATAAAAGATAAGTTTAATGAAATATCACCTAACGAAAAATTAGATTTTATTTCGATTACAAACTTAAAGGAATTACAAGGAAAGTAGTATTTCGTAAATCATTGATATGATTTCTGGAACACCGTAATTTTCACGCCATTCTTCTGGGGTTAATTTTAAAGATGAAACTTTTAAAGAATAAACTTCATGAAGTGTTTCGGGTGAAATAGATGGCTCCTCATTATTTTGTTTAAGAATATTGTGTACCAAGTGACAAACTTCTTCACCAGTAAAATGTGTTTTCCAGTCACACTCGTCTAATATATTATCAGTGGTTGTGTTGTATTTTTCGAGTAATTCTTTTTCGGTTATTTTCATAGTTAGAATAATTTAACAAAGATACGAAAAAAAAATAACAAAATAAAGAATATTTTATATAATTACCATATTTATAGGTAAGAAAGAAATTTTTCTAAAAAAATAATTCTTAGATATTTATTAATAAATAAGAACAAAAAAAAATTAAAACAAAAAAGACATGGCTGATTTATTGATGAAAATGCCCTTACCATACGAGCCTAAGAAAAAGAATCGTTGGTTAATTACATTCCCAGCAGATTTAGGTATCCAACAATGGTGGTTATCTTCTGCATCTAGACCTTCAATTACACAAAATGAAGTTGAAATCCCATTCCTAAATACATCTACATGGGTTATTGGTAGATTTACATGGGAAGCAATTGACGTAACATTCCGTGACCCAATCGGGCCATCAGCTACACAAGCTATTATGGAGTGGGTTCGTTTACATTCTGAATCTATTACAGGTCGTCAAGGTTACGCAGCTGGTTATAAAAGACCTGTTGAACTTGAAATGCTTGACCCAACTGGTGTTGTTATCGAAAAATGGTTACTTGATGGTACTATGTTAACAAACGTTTCATTTGGTGATTTATCAATGGATGATGATGGTATTGCTGAGATTACTGCAACACTTAGATTTGATAGAGCAATTTTATTATTCTAATAAATTATGTCAAAGTCGAAAAAAGAAGGTAAGCCTAAAAAAAATAGAGCTAACCAAGTTAAGCGTATCAATCTTATTAAGAAAAACGAAGAATTACTAAAATCACTTAGTAAATAATTAAAGAGCTATCCATTGGGTGGCTTTTTTGTTTCTAAGGTTTTTTCTATATCTCTATAATTAGCAGCATCTTCATAGTTTTGTTTGATGATTGCTTCTTGTTTAAGACTGATGGTATATTTTATCAAAGAATCAATTAGTTCTGGGTATTCTTCTTCTATTTTTATTTCGTCTTCAATATCTTCAAAATCTAGAATGAATGTTTTAGGGTCAAACACAAATATTTTATAATCTAGCTTACCTTCAAAATAACAATAAATAATATCTATCATTTTAATTTCGGTAATCGCAAAAATTTTACAAACTTCTTTAAAATAATTTCCTTTAACAAAAATATATTTTTCAAAAACACTAAAAACTCCACTATGTTTTAGATTGACTTCTTTTTCCAAGTATTTTAGTATTAATTCTTCCATATACAAAACTAATAATAACTAGATAAAAATAAAGCTATTTACAAAAAAATTTCTTTTTCTATATTTATTTGTAAAGTTATAACAAACAACAAACAGTTTTAAAATGGACAAAAAACCAAATGTAATCCCAAGTAAAGAACAAATGAATGCGGCAGCAGCTGAAAAAGCTAAAATTGACGCTTATGAAACAGAAAAAGCATTAGTAACAAACGATATCTATGCGACAGCAACAAATGAGGCCAACGTACCAGATGGGCAAATTAGTGCTGTTGAAATGATGCGTAGAAGAACAGCGAATCAATTACAACAAATCCAAAATGGTGATATTGTTAAAGAAAATGAATTTGCAGAAAAAACTTCAGCGTCAAGCTATGGCGAAGCCGCTAGATTAAAAAACGAAGAACAAATGAGACTTCGTGATGAACAATTAAAAAAGAACCTAGAAAACACACAAAACTTCCAAAGACAAACCGAGGAAGCTACAACTAGACATAATAATACTACAACACAAACAGAGATGCCACAAAACACACAGGTTAATAATTACCAAAATAATTATACACCACCAACACCACCTTCAACACCTATCTCAAATTATAGTGATAGCTATGGTGAAAATCCATCTAATATCAATCCAGTTATTTATGAGTTAAGTCAGCCGAATTATAACGCCCCTTTTGATGTTATTCCGTTACCTTCTAAAGGTAAATTATACAGAAACAAAAAAGCTAGCATTAGAGTTGGTTATATGACTACGGCAGATGAGAATATTCTTACTAGCCCTAACTTATTACAAAGTGGTGAGTTTTTAGAGATTCTTATCAACAGAAAAATACTTGAACCAGAATTGCGATACAAAGACCTTTTGGTTGGTGATAGAAATGCTATTATGATTTGGTTAAGAGCAACAAGCTACGGTGAAATGTATCCAGTAACATTATTGGATGAATTAGATGAACCATTTGATGCTGTAGTTAATCTTAACGAATTAAAAACTATAGAATTGAGTGTTGACCCAGATAGTGATGGGTTGTTTAGTTTTACACTTCCATTGAGTAAAACACAATTAAGATTTAAACCTTTGACGTGTGGTGATATTAGTGATTTAGAAAAAAGAATTGCAAAAGATAAAGAAAATAAAACCCTAGTTGATAATACTACAACATATAGGTTAGAACGTATGATTGTTGAAGTTAACGGTGATAGAGACAAAAACATCATTAGAGATGTTGCAAATGGAATGAGAATTGGAGATGCGAAAGCATTTAATGAATATGTTGAAACTATTGATTGTGGTATTGATTTGAATATTAATATCGAGACTCCTGGGGGTGAGTCTATTGCCACCTTTCTTCCACTTAACTTCAACTTTTTTTGGCCTAACTTCCGATTATAAGATACCACTGTTAGAAGAAATTTGGATTTGCACTCAACACATGAAAAATATTTCATATGCTGATGTATTAGCAATGCCAACTTATGAAAGACGTTACTTTTTAGGTTTATTAACCAAAGAACATGTGAAGAAACAGGAACAATACGAAGAAGCAAAAGAGAAATCGAAAACTAGCGGAACCAAGGGTTCTAGACAAACTAGAATGACTGGTGAGGCTTTAAAAACCAGAATGAAAAATGGTGATTTACCAACAACATAATAAAATCCCCGCATAAAGTGGGGATTTTTATTTTATATGATATTTATAAACAAAGATTAACACGATGAACAATAAACTGATAGTAACTGAAGCTCAATATCAAAGGCTTCTTAATTTTATAAATGAAACACCTTTTGATGCTATGGTAAAAAATACTATAAAGGTTGGTGATACCATTGTTATAACATGGAAAAATAGTAAGAATAATTTTAAAGTTGTTGATAATACATCTGGTCATATAATTATGGATAACATTGATGCTGGTTCAAGTAATATTAATTATCGATATTATATGGTTTACACTGGTTTACATGGTGATGATTTAGAATTAAGAAGAGTACATAAAATTAACGAAAAAGATAAATTAAGTGATTTTAAAGCTTGGTCACCATTAACAGTTAAAGATATTACCAATATCCAAGTATTAAGGGGTGGTAAACAAATTGACATTGTTGACCCAGTATCACCTACTGCTGAAAAACAACAAAAACAAGGTACTAAAGATAATTTAAGTTCTAAGGATGTATCTGGTGATTTTATTAGTTCAATAAATGAAGAATTAAGATATATCTTAGAAAATTTAGATAAAGAAAAAGGGTTTAAATTATCATTTAATAATGGTGATATTATGTTTTGTTGTTTAGCTAAATCAAATAACACATTTACCTTAGAATTAATCAAAGAAACCAACAAAACACTACCAGAATTAAATAAATGGGATACTTATATCTTAGAAATAAAGGGTGATGTTAATAATGAAACGACTGATTTTTACCAAGAAAATCTAGACATACTTTCAACTAATGATAACGTTAAATTGAATGTTAAATTTAAAGTTATGGCTGGAAACAACAATGGCGAAACAGTTGTTGCTGGTATTAAAAACTTTTCCGTAACTACTTCATGTGAATCTGACGAAGAAGAGGGTGAGGAAAAACAAAAAGAAGAAGAACAATCACCAGAAGAATTAAAAGCCGATGGTCAATTGGCTCTTAAAATGATTTTAGCCGACCCAGATTTAAAAGCAGCATTTTACACGCAACCAAGTTTTTGGCAAGCATTTGTGGCTGATTTAAGAGGTGAAAAACCAACAGGAAACGGGATTATACCGACACTAGATTTATTAAATAAATACGGTATGAATAAAATAAAACAAAAGATTGGTGATGGGTTTGTTGTAGATAATGATGCTAAGTATCAATTATTAAAAACAATTGAAGTACCTTATAAAACTAGTAAAAATACCAATGCTGTTGAAACTCTTAGAGCTGGAACAGATTATATACGTGTTAGACGACATGTGATAGAAGATAGAGACCAAGTTTTAATAAAACAACTTAATAAAAATTTAGATTTAAGAATAATAGTAAAAAACAAAACAGAAGACCCTAACGTTTACGATTGTGAAATAGAAATTGGTAAATTAAAAAAAGGTGGTAACTGGGAAAATTTAACGTTAGATGCTGTAGAGGCTAATATAAGATTTTTCCAATCAAAAGGTTATAACGAACAAAAACAAGAAACAACTAAATAAACCATGGCAAAAAGTGATGAAGAAAAAGCATTAGCTAAAGCTGCTAAACAACAAAAGGAAGAAGCAGCACTTTACGCTAATGAAGTTGAGAGAGCTACTAGGGCTGTAGAAGAAGACGCTAGACTTAGACAAAAAGTAAGTGCTAGTCTAGAAGACTATATCCAAGGTTTAAAAGATTCTAAAAAAATCAAACAAACTATTGCTAGAAATGAAGCTACTGCTTTAAAATTACAGGCGAAATTACAAGAAGCACTTGATTCTCATGATGCTACCGCTATTGATGCAGCTAAAAAGAAATTAAGAATACTTCAACTTCAAACTGATGAAATTAAAAAACAAGGTGAAAAATTAGACGAAGCTTTAGGTAGCGTTAATAAAAAAGCATTAATGGCTACTAAATCGTTTACCGCATCATTAAAGGGTTTAGAGAAAATAGTTGTTGGGTTACCAAACTTAATTAAAAAGGGTTATGGTGAAATAAAAGGGTTAGGTTTATTTGAATTGGATAAAGCAATGAAAACTTCTGCTTTATCTATGGGTATTCTTTCTAAAGGAAGCGAAGGTTTTAGAAATACTATTAGAGGTGCTGCTACTCAAACCAACATGATGGGTATTGGGATAAAAGAGTTATCCGCAATGCAAGCTCAATATAGTGAAGAATTAGGTAGAACCGTTGAGTTGAGTCAAGATGGTCTAGTTGCTATGGGTCAAATGGCCGCAGCAAGTGGGTTGGGTGCTGAAGGTTCGGCTAAGATGGCTGCTGATATGGAGAATCAAGGTATTTCTGCTGAGCGTACTGGTAAGTATGTTGAACAGACGATGAATGATGCTCACAAAATGGGTTTAAACGCTACCAAAGTAATGAAAAATATTGCTGGTAATATGAAGATGCTTAATAGATATAACTTCAAAGAAGGGACGGCTGGTTTGGCTAAGATGGCTAAAACTGTTACTAAATTGGGTGTTAATATGGAATTTGCTTCTGGTATGGCCGACAAGATGTGGGATGTTGAAGGTGCTGTTGAAATGTCAGCACAATTACAAGTAATGGGTGGTGAATGGGCCAAGATGGCTGACCCTTTCCACTTGATGTATATGGCTCGTAATGATATCAATGGGTTGACTGAAGAATTAGGTAATGCTGCCGCAGCATCAGCTAAATTTAACGCTAAAACTGGTGAATTTGACTTGGGTGCTATGGAAATGCATAAACTTAAGATAATAGCCGAACAAACGGGTGTTGCTTATGATGATTTAGTTACTGCTGGTAAAAACGCTGCTAAATTTACAAAGATTAAATCCCAAATTACTTTTAGTGTTGGCGGTGGTCAAGATGGAAAAGATTTACAAGAATACCTAACAAGCAAATCAATGTTAGATAAAAAAGGTGAGGCTACTATTATGGTTAATGGTAACCCTAAACTTCTTAAACAACTAAGTCAAGCCGATGTTGCAGCACTTAAAACTCAAATGGCTGAGAAAGAAAGTATGAAAACAAGAGCTGAACAAGCACAAACATTTGATGAAGATTTAACAAATTTAATGAATCAATTAAAAGTTTATTTAATTCCAATGATGGATGTTTTGGATAAAAAATTAGTACCAAAAATAATGGAGTTGAGTGATAAGTTTACAACAGGTGGTTGGGGTGAAAAGATAGAGAAATTTGCAATAGCTGTTGGAGATTTTGTTTCAATGATTGGTGGGTTTATTGCTGATAATCCGCTTATGAGTGCTTTTATCTATTTTGGAGCTAAAGCTGTACCTTTATTGAAAGGAGCTTTTGATATGTTGATGAATACTCGTAAATGGTTATCTAATGGTAAACTTTTAGCTGAAGGTTTTAATGCTAACGCTAAGGTTAGTGGGACAGGTACTGGTAGTAGTTCTAGTTCTAGTTCTAGCTCTACAACATCTGGTAAAAAAGGTGGTGGTATGAAAGCTAACTTGAAGTCAGCTGGAAAAGGTGCTGTCGCTGGTTTAGCTATGGGTGCTTTGGATATGGCTACTAGTGACGAAGGTGCTAGTGGTGCTGGTATTGGTAGTATGATTGGTAATGTTTTAGGTGGTGCTGCTGGAACATTTTTAGACCCGTTTATTGGACCTCTTGGAACTATATTAGGAGCTCAATTAGGTGGGATGTTAGGTGAATATGTTGGTGGGATGTTTGACGATAAAAGTGGTGCTACACCAGCTAGTAGTAGTAATGCACCAGCTGGTGGTACACCTATGCACGATGGTTTCTTTGAAGGTGGGTTTGACTCTACAGCCGCTAAAGTTGGTGGAGCATTTTTAAATCCTTTAGGATTTGCTGCTGATGTAGGTATGGGTCTAGGTTCTGATTTTTCTAAAGGTAGAGGGGTTGTCCAAGGTGGTAAAATTCATCCGATTGATAATAAAGATGATTTAGTAGCTATGAAAGATAAAGGTATTGTTGATAATGCTACTAAATCTGGTGGGAATAATATGAAAGTAGATTTTGGTGAAATCACTATTAACGGTAAAATAACAGTAGATAGTCCAGGAAATCCTAAAGCTGCTGTAGACTTATTAAATAACCCTGGATTCATTGCTGATTTACAAAGAGCTGTTGCATCTCAATTAGAAAAGAATAAAAATGGTGGTTTTAATGTAGCAACTTAACGTTGATAATCAATGTATTAGATTATTATTTAAAAGTTTAGTTAAATTAACTTGACATTATGGTAAAAAAACCGTATATTTGTACAAATAAAAAAATTACATATAATATATAAATAATAATATAAATAATTATAATATTAATATATATAAATAATATAATATATAAATAAAATTATATATTTTTAATTAAGGCACTAATTGTGCCTTTTTTTGTTTTTATAATCTTCAATAAGCATTTATTTTTTCAAAATTTTTACTACTATAGTATTTATATATAAAATAAGTTACTTATGCCAATCTTTTATAATAATTCAACACCTTCACCAACGACAAGGAATACTATCAATAGTACTGCTGTAACGTATGGTATTAGAGATTTTTTACTTAATAAAAATTTATTACCAGTTTATCCTCAACTATCAACTTCGTTGAATGGTAGTCCTAGGATTGGTCAACCAGTATTAGATACCATGGTTGGTACGGGTAATGTTACAGTTCCAATTGGTTTACCATTAGAAACTGAAGGTATTTTATTTAAACATTTAAACGTACTACCAAATACATTTCAAAATACATCTTCAAATGCTGATGCTCTAACACAGATAGATTTTGTATTACCAACTGTAAATGCTAACTTCCCTAATGCTCAATGGCCACAAGGTATCACATCATACCCAACAGGTGCTAACGATGATGTTACACATTATGGGTTGATAGGGAAAACAAACGATGGTCAATTCCGTAAGAAAAATACAATCAAGAATCTTTACCTAGATGCTGATAAGCAAATAGATATGTCAGCTTTTATTGATTTACAACCAGTAGATACTTCTCAACAAATAAAAGGTTATTTAGATACCTATGGTGGTTTAAATCTAGGTGGTAGTGGTGCTATTCAAGCTGCCAACGTTATTGGTAGTGTGTTGAATGGTCAAGGTTTAGGTTTGGCTAAAGGTGGTGTTGTTACTAATTTTGATATTAGGTCTTCATTAGCTGGTAGAATACTAGGTGCAACAGGGCTTATCAACGATACGAAGTTAGGTACGATAGGTGGGCAGCAATTAGCATTAGCATTAGCCAATAACGCTGCATTTAACGTACAACAAGAAATATTTGGTGCTGCAAACATTCAAGACAATATTATTAGTCTTGTTAAAAATGGAACACTAGCTGGTTTTAGACCAAGCTACAAAATTACAATACCAAAAACAACTGGTGGTAGAATATTAGATACAGCTGGTAAAATATTAGGGTTTACACTGCCTAGAAGTTACCTAGAAGATGATGGTTCATTATTTCAATCTGAAAGTGGAGTGATATCAAACATTGATAGAGCTAACCATATGATACTACATACAGGTAAGGGTCAAATACAAGCCCTTTTAACGAACGTTAAAGCAAATCAGATAGGGATTAGTCCCTTGGGTATAGATAACCCTTCTAAATCACCATTTAGAACTGGGTACGCACCAGCGTATGCAAATAACAAAGGTGAAGTTCAAATTACCGATGGAATTCTATATGCTTTTAATCAAGGTGGTCAAATTATCAACCTATTCGGTTCTGATGATGGTGTTATTGCGAATATCAGTTACAATAGAGAGGAAATGGTTTCTGCTGCTGGTTTTAAAAGTCCAGAAGAAACATATACTGGCCCTAGAGGTAATAGTGGTTATGATGGTAGAAAGTTAAGTGATGTTGGATTTACTTGGACAACAGGTAATGGTGAAGCTGTAAACCAAAAATGGAATTACGATGAATTACCAGGAGATAAAAAATCACTTTTGGTAAAAACTCAAAAATTATTCAATAGTAAAGCTATGAAAAATATCGTATCACAAAAAGGTGATATGGGTAAAGTTTCAACTCAAATATCTACAGCTAACGGTGGTGGTTTTTCTAAAGGTAATGCTGTAATGCAAGAAGGTATGTTTGATTTAACTACTGGTAGATATGTAGGTGCTTTGACTGGTAAAACAGCGGCTCAAGTATATTGTAGAAGTTGGACAACACTAGATAGATATGATAACGTATCTACTTTGGTTAGAAAAAGAGGTTTGTGGGATAGTCCAGATGTACCATATAGATTTAATACTGAAAATTCAGTGTTGGATGATAATGGTTTTGTTAAGATAGCACCATATACAACAGACAAACCTACCGACCCTAAAAAGTTTATGTTTTCAATTGAAAACCTAGCATGGGATGGTAAAGGTTTTGCAAATTTACCAGAATGTGAAAGAGGTCCAGGAGATTTAGTTAGTAATAAAAAAGGTAGAATTATGTGGTTTCCACCATATAATATCAAATTTAGTGAAAATAGTGCGGTAAACTGGGAATCTAACAATTTTATTGGTAGAGGTGAACCTGTTTACACTTATAATAATACCGAAAGAAGTGGTAACTTATCGTTTCAAATCGTTGTTGACCACCCTAGTTATGTTAATTCGTTTAGAGGTCAAAATGGGCCAGATGACCATTATGTTAATTCATTTTGGGCTGGATGTATTGACCCTAATAGTAAATGGGGTGAGAAATTAACTGTAAGTGAAAAAAGTTCAATAGCGACAAGAGATTTAGTGATACCACAACAAAAAGTTGTTCCAGAGGAATTTGTACCAGACGATATGGTTGTGTATTTTCCAAACGATAACGCTATTTTACCAATGTCTTATGAAAGTGGTTTAAGTGGTTCATCAACAACAGACACTATTGATTATAATGTCAACCCAGCTGGTATTGGATACGGTCTAGGTAATTATCCTAGTAGTTTTACACCTGGAAATACTGAAAAATGGCCAGATAGATATAACTTCGGTTTAAACTATAAAGGTCCATATACAGTTCCTTCTAGAATAGGTGTGCAAGAATTTTATGGTTATTATGACCCGTTATATATTCCAGCATTGATAGACCATTTATCTAAAAAATGTCCACATTGTCGAGTTGAAGTTACAGGTTACGCTAGCCCACAAGGTAGTGCACCATACAATCAAAAACTTGCTGATGCAAGAGCTAAAGCTATCATGGAAGACCTTAGAGATGTTAAGTTAGGACCACATATTGGTGGTGACACTAAAAAAAGATTTAAAGCTAATCCAGGGGTTCCATTAACTGGAACGGGATGTGTACCTAACCATGGTGCTGATACTGATAGTGTTGCATGTAAAGAAGATAGAAAAGCTGTAATACATTTTGTTTTTGATGCCGAATTGGCTGCGGCAGATATTGCACAACCAGACCCAGTTATTAAAAAAATACCACAAAATGTTAGTACTAAGATTACAAATAGATTTTATGATGAATGTTTATACTTTGAGAAGTTAGCTGATTACGACCCTTTTGTGTTCGATACATTTAGAGAGAAAATTAAATATTTTCACCCAGCATTTCACTCTACAACACCAGAAGGTTTAAACTCTAGGCTTACATTTTTATTACAATGTACTAGACAAGGACCAACATCTGAGGACCAAGGTGCTAACAACTTAGCATTTGGTAGACCACCAGTTTGTATCTTAAGAATAGGTGATTTCTATAATACTAAAATTATTATGGATAGCGTAGCTATTGATTACGAACCATTGGTATGGGACCTTAACCCAGAAGGTATCGGAGTTCAACCGATGATAGCAAATGTAACTATTTCATTCAAATTCATAGGTGGCTCAACACTTATGGGTCCAATCAATAAATTACAAAATGCTTTATCGTTTAATTACTTTGCGAATTCACAAGTATACGACCCTAGAGCTGATTATTTTGTAAAAGATTCAGACCCTAATGTTCAAAAAGATAGTAAAGGTAATACTTTATCGCAATACTGCTTACATAATGGTAATCCAAATATGTCAAACCCAGAAACTGTAGTTACAGCAACTGATGTTGTTGATAATACACCATCTGTTGACCAAGTAAAAGCCGCTGACGTTGTAGCTAGCACACCAGCATCTCAAGTAGCCGCAGTTCCACCAACTGGTGGTGCATTTACGTTAGATAATATTACTGCTATTGACGAATATTTCCATGTTGGTAAATCAACTCAATACGTCTATTCTTTTTTAAATTTTAAAGTAGATGGTGCTGGTGTAGTCATAAAACCGACAACTGATTTCCAAATAGATATGTATTTAGTTCAAGCTATGCAACCTAAAAATGGTGCGACTTATGATAACTGTGCAAAAGCGTGTCCAAATGATATGGTTGCAAGTTCAGATACCAATGGCGAATTTATTGGTAGTGTTTTATTAACAAAAGACGGAGTTGTTGAAACCAAAGAAGGTAAAAAGATAACAACACAATGGTTTAACCATGCAAATGTTTATGTTTGGGTTGATGAGAACACTAGACTTAGTGGTAGGGCTAAGTTTAATAATTTAATTGCACAACAAGAAAGTTTAATAGCGTGTAATGTAGCAATACAAAATGCCAAACCAGCTAGCGAAAGAAACTATACTATCGATATAGGGTTTAGATTAAGACTAGAAATAAAAGACTTAGTAGGTGGTGGTAAAAAAACAATAACAGCAACAAAAGCGTTAGTATACGCAAGTTAATTATGGCAGAATATTTCGACAGATATAACGCATTTAGAGTAAATGCAGATATGAAACCTTTACCTGGGATTACAATCCCAGAATCTGGTTCAGATAAAACCATGGTTTATAAACAAGGTTTAAGTAGACTTGACAAATTGAGTAACATGTATTATAATAATGCATACAGTGGTTGGTTGATAATGTTAGCTAACCCACAGTTTGGTGGTTTAGAATTTAATATACCAGATATGACATTGATTAGGATTCCTTTTCCTTTCGATAGTGCTGTTTCAAGGTATATAACACAAGTAAAAAATCATAAAGCATTATATGGCGAATAACATAACAAATAAAATAGGTTGTCAAGCTGGTGGGTTAAAGATTGTTGACCCAAATAATTTCGAAGGTTTAAATTCTAGTAATAATATGTCAGTCCCTTTAGAGGATTTGACAATATCAGTAGTTTTAAGAACAAAAAAAAAGGGTAGAACAGTTTTAACCAAAGAAAAAGAAGGTGGTACTAGAGAAAGCACCAACAGCATTGCTATTAATTTTATCGAAGGTAGTGATGATGGTACTGGTCATAAAGTTTTAACAACAAAATACACAGATTTAACAACAGTATTTGATAAAGATACTGTGAATGAAGAAACTTTAGGTATCAGTAGTATTGATATTGATTTTAATTCATCAATGGCACCAATGATAACAATTAACTTTATTGATGTTAGGGGTAGTTCTATTTTCCAAAATGAAGAAAAAATAAGTGGTAATAATAGTGGTAACAAATACGCAACTTTTTTCCAATTACCATATCCATTATTTGAATTAGAAATAAAAGGTTATTACGGGTTACCTGTAACATATTGTCTTCACATGCTTAAATTTAATTCTAAATTTAATTCACAAACTGGTAATTTTGAAATCCAATGTCAATTTATTGGTTATACTTACGCAATGTTATCAGATATGCTTATTGGTTATTTAAAAGCTATTCCTTTCACAACAATAGGTGCTGATAAATATGATGCATACAATGAAAATAGAAGCAATGGACCAATTTTAACATTGGTTGAATTAATGAAACAGATTTCATTGATTAATAATAAATTACCAAAACTTGCTGCAACATCTGATAATGCGGCAGTTTTAAACTCAACAACACAAGCTAGCGATACTTTAGGTATAATTGAAAATTTAATTAATTCATTAGGTTCAGCTATTGATTATGATGTTAAAAATGGTATTAAAGATAAATATTCTTACATAGTAAGATTATCTAATCCTATTACCGATGTTGAAAAAACGGCTATAAAACAATATCAAGATAATATAGCGAAAACTATAACAGAATTTAACGCTTTTAATTCTGGTGCTTCGTTGGTTGCAACAGAATTTCAACAAATTGATTCAGTTGGTGTTGGTAAAGGTTTCTACAGTGGGATTTCAATGGAAATGCTAGACCCAACAATTTCCAACATCGCTAATGATACGACATTAGGTCAAAAATTGGGTTCACCAAACGA
>Ga0075464_10000626_pt1 | contig 15601 bp, 8 predicted proteins | sample DEB19_08_DNA_5_FD_75068 | JGI IMG/M metagenome (GOLD analysis project Ga0075464, IMG submission 75068) | Aqueous microbial communities from the Delaware River and Bay under freshwater to marine salinity gradient to study organic matter... | ecosystem: Environmental > Aquatic > Marine > Coastal ...
CCAAGTTCAACATCACCCAGGAGTACGGCTACTACTACCTGGTCAGCGGCGGCAAGAAGTCGCCCATCGACTCGGTGGGGTACGGGCTGCTGCAGGCCGACGGCAGGACTGTGATCCCAGAGACCCCGTTTCAGCGGTACGAGACCACCGGCACCTACACCGCCTACAGCGAGTACGAGATCGCCGACTCGCCGGACAACTACCCCGGCGGCAAATTCGGACTCACGCCGACTGATGCCCCGGCGGTCAACCCGGACCGGTCGCCATACCAGTTCCCATGGGCGTCCCAGCAGGCATACATCGACGCCAAGAAGGCTGAGATCATCGCGGCGGGCGGCTATGCTGACGACAACCGTTACCGCCTGCCGGTCCTCAAGACGTCGACCAGCAAACGCACGTACACCGCTGACATGGCCATCGCCTACACCGCGCCGGTCAGCGACAGCACCGTGACGTCGTCCTGGACCGCGCGCAAGCCGCGCACCACCACGGCTCAGGCCAAGGACGCACCGCTAGTGAGGGGTTAACTCAGTGACAAGTCCACTGACCAAGTTCTACTACGACTACATCTTGCCGCTGGACCTGTTCGCGTTCCTGCAGAAGAAAGGCAAGACCCCGTCGCCGTCCCAAGACGTCGGCGACCGTGAATGGTTTTCCCAGCCTCGCCCCGGCACAGACACCACCATCGAGACCGTCACCACGACGTTCAAGCTGCCGCTGAGCGTCTCGGAACTGACCCTGGAGGTTCTGCGCACCCCCTGCATTGTGGAGGTGTGGTACCAGGACCGCAGCAACAACTGGCGTCCAGTGCTGGACATGACTCGCGTGCCGGTGAGCGTGGTGGTCGCCTGGAGCCAGACCAAGGCCTACTACAAGTTCCACACCAAGGTCTACCCGATCGTGGCCAAGCAGCTGCAGTTCCGGCTGACCCGCATCAACGACACCACCATGGAAGGCGCACCTTACGTCGTCGGCCTGCGGAACACCCTGATCCGGCGCAACGTCTACGACCGCAGTCAGGGCCAGCAGTACCTGGAGACCGACGAAGACGTGCTGGGCAACACGGTCACCAAGTACATCAAGGACTGGGACCCCAACAAGGCCAACGACGACGATCCGTTCACCTTCTGGAAGTCCGAGCCTATGCCGGACCCGGCGGCGGTGTGCTCGCTGTATCTGGACGTGCGTGGCGACGACGGCGGCTCTAAGACCATTGACAAGGTCTACATCGACCCTGTCTACACCGGCCAGAACCTCAATCTGTACTTCTCCAACGACGATACGCGCGGAACCCTCAAGCTCAATCCGATCGCGGTGCGTCCGGACGAAGACGAGAACACCACGTGGCGGGTGAACAAGGGCCGCACCGATGTCTCCACCACTCTGGAAGACTCCTACTACCGATGGACCATGTCCATTGGCCCCCAGAACGGCCAAGACGCCTGGATCGGCATCGAGTGGACACCGGACTTCACCATTGACGCCGGACCGCCACAGAACCCGGTCCTGTACCGGGCCATGAACCCCATTCAGGGCATGTGGAAGCCCAGCGTCTACTACGACTCGGGTGCGGGCGAATTCGTGCTGCGTTTCGACGGCTCCGACGGCGTTGGAGACCCTCTGGATACCCGTGAGTACCGCACAGCAGCGTCCAGCTGGCTTGCGGGCAGCACCTTCCGCATCGTGGCCGGATGGGACTACGCCACCAGCACCGCACACCTGAGCGTGGTCAACCAGGCCGGTGCATCCATCGCCAGCCTGGACGCAGTCGTCACCGACCTGCCGTCCCGCGTGACCTTCGACGGCCAGCATGAGCTGTTCAAGTTCCGGGGCACCATGACGGCCCTGATCCTCAAGCTGGAGAGCTACCTGGTCAACTCCAGCGGATTCCAGATCAGCCCGACCTACTACGTCGACCCTGATCCGGTCATTCCGGACGCCAACGGCATCGTGCCGTCGACAACCCTGGACAACGCCTTCTACGCGGTTTCTTGGACCACCCAGGAGCACGGCTCGGGCGGTAGCCACATCACCGCCTACGAGGACAAGGAGTGGACCCCGATCTACCGTGACTACGTCACCGAACGGGGCATGCTGTTCTTCCCTCAAGCCATCGCCATGAAGTACTTGAAGATGGAGTTCACCAACCTCACCGAGCAGCCGTATCCGATCTACAGCTCCAACATCGAGACCCGCTACCGGGTGTACCCGGTGTCGATCATGCAGCAGTCGTCGCTGGGCCCGGTTCTGTACACCGGCCAGGGCGGATTCCTGGGCATGGGCACCTTCATCAGCATGAACGGCGTGCGTTCGGTCAACTGGCTGGACCCGACCTCGGTCATGAGCGCCATCGGCGCGACGCTGGGCACCCAGTACGACCCGGTGGCCATCAACCAGGGTTCGGGGTACACCAGCGAGACGCTGCCCAACCAGGGCTCCACCATCACCAACCTGCAGAAGACCAATCGGGTGGAGATGGGGTCGAGCTACGTCTACAAGCGCGACGCGCTGCAGCCGTACATCATGGCCCAAGACGCCTACGTCACCACCATCAAGGCTGAGGGCCTGCAGAAGATCGCGGCCTACACCGACGTGCCGTGGGACGACATCGAAGCGGCCAATCCGGGCGCGGTGACGCACGTCAAGAGCACCGGCACCCTGCCGATCCGAGGCACCGATTGGTGGGTGTACCCCGGCCAGCAGCTGAAGGTTCCGGCGGCGGTCATGGAACGTCTCACCGGAGGCGGTGTGGTACGCGAACGCAAGCTGACCCGCGAGATTCGCGTGCGTTTCCAGACCACCAGCGTGCATCGGTACGACTACAAGACCATCACCCGCGACGCAGCGATGGCCTATTTCGCTGGCGTGCGCGAGGTCATCCCGTTCACCAGCACCTTCATCCCCGGCGAGGACAAGCCGTACTTCGACTTCCCGTCCTACGACCCGGATCAGTGGGTGTCGACCAACACCGTCGACTACGGATCGCTGGTCGGCGTGGACCCCTCGCAGCCGGTGCAGTCCTCCGGAGGCCCAATCACCACCTCGGTGCGCCGGTTCCCGATCAACAACCGGATGTTCGAGAACAGCCTGAGCCCCTGGATCACCGACAGCAACGCCTGGTCGTGGGATGGTCGCCAGGGCCACTGGATTCTGGGCACCGCCAAGTGCACCGTCGACAACCTGCAGCACACCCTGCTCAGCAGCAGCAACCAGGTCACCGAGGGCGAGCAGGTCGACCTCAAGACGGCCATCAAGTGGCAGGACCTCATCGTCCCGGAAAATGACGCAGTGGCCATCCGCTGGGGAGCCCGCTACTACAACGGGGCTGACCAAATCGGTGAGGAAGCCCTGGACGAGGTCAGCTTCTCGGACTGGTCGACCAACACCGACGGCGACTGGGCCGTGTACACCGGCACCATCACCATCCCGGCGAGCGCGACATCGTTCCGGGTGTTCCTGCAGGTCACCAACAAGGCCACCAGCGGCACCGTGTGGTTCGACAGTGTCAACGCCACCACTCCGGACACCACCGTGGCCACCGTGTACAAGGGGCTGCAGACCCTGTCTACCTTCTCCAAGGTGGCCGTGGACTTCAAGGACTCGGGCCTGTGGAAGTCCGACAGCATGTGGGCTGACATCAACCCCGACAGCGAGTCCATCAGCGACACCGCGCTGGCCTACTACGTGGACACGGTCCCCGAGTCGATCCCTGGAGGTACCTGGAGTGACACCATCAAGGACTGGGCGGGCGATGACGTGGAGTGGGGTACTCCATTTCAGGTGGTCAGCGTTTCTGTCGATCCTAACCGTCGTTATCTCGGCAAGCGGGTACTTCATTTCCGAAGGGACGCGTCGAGTGGTGGGTCTACTCCGGAAGCGGGCATCAAGGTCATGCAGTGGAACCACTTCGTGCCCAAGGGTCTCGTCCGCATCGGCGTCCAGTTCCGCAAGGAGATCGCCAACGAGAACAACATCGTCCTGCGGCTGCGCCGACTCGCTGACGGCGTAGAGATTCTGCAGGAGATCATCACCAACCCGGCTACCGGGCGCTGGGTGGACCACACCACGGCGTTCGTGGAGATTCCCGAGGGTCCTGACCAGGAGTACGAGGTCATGATGACCCTGGAGGGCGACGAGTCCGATGAGGTCTACCTGGCCGACCTGTACTGCGACATCGCGCAGGTGCGCTACTTCGTGCGCCTCGGTGGCGTCGGCAGCTTCCTGCACGAGGTCACCGACCTGCGTTACCAGGATGGCCGGGCGTATGTCACTTCCACCACCCCGGTCAACGAGGTCACGGTGCAGGCCGCGATCCTCAGCTCGGAATCATGGGCGTATGGCATGCGCTTGACCCCGACGTATCTAAAATGACGTTGTGATACTCTGAATACGTGAAAGTAATTGTATGTCAGAAGTGTGGAGCAAGCAAGCGCGTCCAGGACAGCAACGCGGGCAAGTTTTGCTCTAGGGACTGCATGGAGGCTAGTGCGGTTAGGGTGATCCTCGTGTGCCCTGGGTGCAATCAGGAGTTTTCCCTGCTGAGGTCGCAAGCAGGGACTCAGTCCTACTGCTCTCGACAGTGCAAGGCTAACCACAAGCGCCGAGAACGCACCCACGTTTGCGAAGGGTGCGGTCGGGAGTTCGAAGCTGCAGGAAGAGGCGCGGCGGCACGCAGAGTTCGGTTCTGTGGCAACTCGTGCCGATTCGCTGTCCTTGGGCACCCAACTGTCAAAGATGCCCGCTCTCGTCACCCGCAATACGTTCGGTGGGACAACATGATGCGCCGCTGCACGGACCCACAACACCCCTCATGGCACAACTACGGTGGTCGTGGCATTCAGGTGCACCCCGATTGGATGGACGATCCTCACGCCTTCTACGCCTACCTGGACGCCCTCGGTGACTGTCCAGAAGGCCACTCCTTGGATCGCATCGACAATGACGGGAACTACGAGCCAGGGAACCTCCGCTGGGCTGACAAGTCTACTCAGCGAAAGAACGCTCGGTCGCAGTACGTCAACCTGAAGTGACACAGGACGAACATCAGGCGGCGTGACTCTTGAGTCGTCCGGGAGCAGCGGGGGCGATGATGACAACGTCGTTGCCCTCGTTCAGCACTCGGAATGCGCGGGTGCCCTTGCGGTCCTGGGTGATTCGCTCCACCGTGGTGGAGTCCTTCTGCAGCGAGCCGTTGGGAAGCCGGACCTCTTCGATCTGAGTGGCACCGGTAGAGCCGCGCACGACGGCCATGATCAGGGCGGCATTCGCGCGGCGGTGGATGTCTTCGGAGAGCAGGTCTTCTACGTGGTGTGCGTTCGTCATGATTCAAGTATGACAGTTCCTAGAAGGAAAGTCAACACCAAAAAGTTTCTAGTTCCTGTTGACTTTATTTCCAGCTCCTGTCATACTTAATACATGCGAATCACACAGGTCATCGAAAACTCCACCCGCCGCCCCTACAACACCGCCGAAGACTGGACCAGCCGGGGGCTGGAGGCTAGCGCCTTCGCCAACACCGACGGCAGCGGCTTCAGCATGAAGGTCTCGCAGCACTTCGCCACCGCCGAAGAGCGCGACACCTTCGCCGCTCAGTTCCCCAAGAGCGCCAAGATCAGGACCTGCACCATGATCGGCATGTACGACTTCCGCACCTACACCATCGAAGCCAAGTTCTCATTCACCTCGGGCAACGTGACGGGCGATCGTAACGAGACTGCCATCAAGCGCTTCCGCAGCTTCAATCAGCGCGCCGACAAGCTGGGCCTGGAGTTCACCTGGACCAAGCCCTACGCCAACTCGGCTGACTGGGCCGATGTGGAAGCTCACATCGCCTGATGCGTCACCCCTGCGGAGTGAATCCCAACCTCCGCAGGGGTTGCAATTCCTTCTAGGACCTGTCATACTTAATACACACGGAACGGAAGGAGATCACCATGATCACGATCGACAACAAGGCCCGCATCCAGGCCGATCAGGAGCGTCGCCGCTCCGGAGCTGCTCAGCGTCAGCAGGGTGCCAAGCTCAAGGCCAAGCACAATCGGTCCGCCGGGAAGCGTTCCTGGAAGAAGGAGATGTGAGCCGCGAGGAGATGGAGCGGATTCTGGAATATCTCCGCTCCACCGGACAGCTTGACGCCCACTGGTACGAAGCCTGAGGAGCACCATGTTCTTCACCTACAACCCGACCACTCGGACCTACACCGCCTACGTCGGGACTGCTCGCTACACCGTGCTGAACGGCTCCTACGTCACCGCCACACGCGCCGAGAAGGACGCTGCTGGCATCTGGCGCATCACCCACGAGGGACCGCGTCGCAAGTGGTTGGCCATCAACGATGGCAAGCGCTGGGCTTTCGACCTGGCCGACCACCTCGGCGAATAAGATGTTCCGGGGTACCATCCAAGGTGCCCCGGAGAAGTCTCCACCCACGAAGGAAGCCACAGTGGCGCGTGATTTTGACCAGACAGCCCAGATGATCTACCAGGCAGGTAAACCTGCCCCCGACACCACAGGCACGTTCTACTGCCAGGTGGGCAACCACATCGTTGATCATGTCGTCTGGCTGGAGACCATTACTTTGGGCTGCCGCCCCTGCATGGAGAAGCTCGGCAAGTCCATCGCCACGGACAAGTGGACTCCTCGTTTGTGGGCTGTAGGCCCTGACGGCATCCGGCGCGCAGCGGACATTCCGCGTCCGGACCTGACACCACCCAAGCCCAAGTCATTCGGCGATCCTCTCAGCGATTCCCTCAATGCTTCCTTCAGTCTCGACTACGTCCATGAGTCGCCTCGGCGCGGCTCTCCACGCAGCTATGTCAAAGACCACCAGGACTGGACTTGCTCGGTCTGTCATCGGTCTGACGACACCATGACCGGGTACTACAACAGCATCATGGGCTACACCTGCAAGCGCTGCACTCCGACCATCGATCACGTGGACCGTGTTGCTGGGAAGCGTGATCAAGTCCGATTCGAGCACGAACGGCGAATGAGAGAAGCGCATCGTCGCTATGAGGAAGCCGAACGCAGGATCAGAGAGACCCAGCGTCAGCTTGAGGCAGTCGAGAAACGTCATCACGAGGAGGCGCGCCGCCGGGAGGCCGAACAGGCTCGCCGTGAGCTGGCTGAGAAGTACCAGCTGCAGTACTACGACGTGCCAACATCCTGGGCGCAAGCCAAGGCCGACATGGCCAGGGACGTCGCCATCCTGCAGCAGCGCATGTACGTCTGCAACTGTGTGCGGTGCGGCAAGCTGGAACGGGTCTTGGGCGGCGACACCACCTCGCACGCCAACTACAAGTGCGGTGACTGCCTTCAAGCCACGAAGCCCTGGCCTCAGTTTCGTGACGCCCAATTCTCGATGATCCCGAACCTGCAGTCTGCCCAGTGCAGATCATCTCTTCCTCGTGAAGGGCGCACGGGAGACTGGTGTTATGTCATCGACAACGATCAGCTTTTCACCTGGATGGACAACCAGCGTGTGGGTATGAATTGGGTGCAGGTAGCCCTCCCATCAGCCAGAACGGACTCTCACAAGCACGTCTGGCTGGAACAGTTCGGTGAGCCTGAAATCTTCTGCCGTACTTGCGGTGAAGAGTTTTCCAAAAGAGGTTGACAGCTCCCAGAACAGTCGTGCTATGGTTCTAGGCATGTTCACGAAGCGCATGGATATCGCAGGGGAAGCCGCCGGTCACCGACCGTGGCGAACCCGATATTCGCGCTGAGGTAAATTCCTCCCTCAGCCGTGAGTATAACCGGCTAGCAGGGGAGCAATCTCAAACCCGCACTCCCGCTGGCCAATGCAGGTGAGTCAAGGCGATTAGAGAGCCTCCAAAACTCTCGATCTGGGTTCGATTCCTAGCACCTGTGCCAACCGGATATGGTGTAAGGGTAAGCACGATTGCTTTGGGAGCATTCTGACGGGGTTCGAGTCCCTGTTTCCGGACCACACAACTGAATAGTCATGCCGAGTATGCCCAACTGGTGTTTGGGAGCGGGCTGTAACCCCGTGGTCTTAGGAACGGCAGTGTTCGATTCACTGACTCGGTACGCATAATTCCCTTGCGGGGATTGAGCACTGCAGGTAGCTTGCTACCAGCAGTCTTGAAAACTTGAGAATTCCATAGTGTAGATGCATTGATACGGACGGGCCACCAACCCGTCCACTTAGCCCTGGTTCGCCAGGGCGGGTAGCGGTGTGGAGCAGCTAGGTAGCTCGCTGGGCTCATAACCCAGAGCGCGCGGGTTCAAATCCCGCCACCGCAACTATGCGATCGGGCCGACTGAGTACGTCGGTTATTACTGGTTCGAATCCTGTCGGCGGCACCCCTGCTGCCGTCCCCGTAATTGGTAACGGGACCCGGCTCTCGACAAACACGCCTGATCGCAATGATGTTCGGATGACCGAATGGCTAGGTCCCAGTCTGCAAAACTGAGGTATGCGGGTTCGAATCCCGCTCTGAACTCGTCATGGCGCTGTTGACGTGCCCATAGCCTCGGGGCTGGCCGGATTGAAAGAGCCCCCATACCTTCTGAGGCCGATCTGGTGAAGGCGGCGGTTTGTGGAACCGCTTATGAGGGTTCGATCCCCTCCAGAGGGACGTTGAGGCAGGGTATTGACCTGACCGACCCGGTCAGTAACATCGAGGACGTGTGGGCCTCGGGACCTTCATTGAGGCGCTCCCGGCGTCAAGAACTTCAACAACCGGGATTCAATGGGGCATTAGCTCAGTTGGTAGAGCGCTACCGTGGCACGGTAGAGGCACCGGGTTCGATCCCCGGATGTTCCACGCATATGTTGGTGCCGGTTCGTCTACTACCGGTGACAAGTAGACCGGGTGGGACCGCGAAAACCCACAGAAATGCCGTCATAGCTCAGTTGGTAGAGCGCCCGGTTGAAGCCCGGATGGCCGAGGTTCGATTCCTCGTGTCGGCACGTAGCACGGGGACTCGTTCCCATGCAGAACAGGATGACAACCTAGTACCCGGATCGTAAGCCGAGGCCTTCAACAGTCACAACGCCTGGTTAGTTCAGTGGAAGAACACCTCGTTCACACCGAGGATGCGAGAGGTTCGATTCCTCTACTAGGTACGAGCACGGGCCGAATTGAGATCGGTTAACTTCAATTGGTGAATTTCACACCGGTTTCGTTAACACGCCTGTGCGCAATGGGGATATAGCGTAGTCGGTAACGCGTCTGTTTTGCACGCAGAAGTCCGGGGTTCGATTCCCCGTTTCTCCACGTAGTCGCACGAGAAGTCGGGCGGCAAAGACTTCCAGGTTCAGGGGAAACCCTGGGCCTGGGAGAGCGTACGACACCCAGAGATGGGCGAAGTAAAACGAGGCGTCAACGTACGCCTATTGTCGTGACTACATTTAATGGGCTTAGAGCACGGCGGCTGTGCTACGGACTCTTAATCCGCAGGTCGTAGGTTCGAATCCTACTGGGCCCACAAGGTAGTAGGCAGAGATAGACGCTGCCTGCCCTATGCTCCGATGTGACCGCTGCACACTGTCTATGTGTGGGCCGGTGTGAATCCGGCGTCGGAGCCATGCTTCGGTGGTCTGCTGGTTGTGCCACCTGGCCTTTCAAGCCGGGGTACGCGGGTTCAATTCCCGTCCGAAGTGCAATGCCTGTTAGCGGACTGGTCGTCCGACCCAAGCTGATAACTTGGTTTAAGCAGAGTCCGATTCTCTGAGCAGGTACGTTGAACGGGCCGATTGTTATCGGTTCTCCCGCAGCCAACCTTTGCGGGGTAGCTCAGTTGGTAGAGCGCCATCTTTGAAGGTGGAGGTCGCTGGTTCGAGTCCAGTCCCTTTCCGGTGACGCCCACACGCCTGTTCATCAACTATCTCTCTGTAGCTAAATCGGATACAGCACCACGCTACGAACGTGAAGACTTGGAGGTTCGAATCCTCTCAGAGAGACCAAGCTCGGTTGGAGTAGACGGTAATCTCGCCAGTTTCTCAAACTGGAGACGACGGGTTCGAGTCCCGTACCGAGTACAAAGCCCAGAGGGGTGGCCTAACCGCTTGAAACCCCGAAGGCTCAGGCGTCTGACAAGCCAGCTCCCTTGAAGGAGTGACGAGGGCCTTGCTAGCCCCGTCAGGTTGACCAAAGGCCACGGTCTAGGACGCCACCAATGCTGCTGAGGCACCTGAGGAGGAGCGCCGCTCTCGTAAAGCGGATTCAGCGAGTTCGACTCTCGCCAGTAGCTCAATCCCCCAGGACCGGAAGGTAGCAAGGGTGTAATGCTTCTATCGTCTAGTGGTAAGGCACCTGTCTTGTAAACAGGTCACGGGCGTTCGATTCGTCCTAGAAGCTCGTTGACGCTCGCCGACGCAAGTCTCCGAGCAGTAGATCAGGATTACTCACCTCGTCGGAAGGTGGTCTTCGCCTGATTGCCGAGCGTCACACCAATGCTGATTTAGCTCAGTGGTAGAGCGCCAACTTGGTATGTTGGAGGCCCAGGGTTCGATCCCCTGACTCAGCTCGCTGAACTCATCATCCCTATGGTGACGAGTTTCCTTCGATTCACGCTCGGTGGTCGGACCGGCTGACATGCCCGGTAGCATGCATGTCGCAATGTGCTTGAGGTGTAACTGGCAGCACGCCACCTTGCCAAGGTGGAAGTAGCGGGTTCGAGCCCCGTCTGGCACTCGTTGCGGCGTCGCCCCGCAGCCCCGAGAGGGGACTACGCCCCGGATAGGGGCATCAGCTTCGGCTGAAGGCGATTCATGGACCTGTGGAGCAGTCTGGAGTGCTCACTTCCCTGTCACGGAAGAGGTCGAGGGTTCAAATCCCTTCAGGTTCGCAAAGGTCCGGGGCAGTACACTCCGGTCCCTCCAATGCGGGTGTAGTGAAGTGGTATCACGCCTTCCTTCCAAGTAGGTTTCGCCGGTTCGAGCCCGGTCACCCGTTCAAAAAAGAGTCAGGTCCGAACGGCTGAGGCTCTCGTGGTCGCTCTCCAGAGCGAGGAGACCCTGTGGGGGAATAGCCCGTACCAAGGCCCCACTTACCCGGCTGTAGAGCGTCTGGAGACACTCTGGGGAACTTTCGGGAGCGGTGTCGCAGTCTCCGCCGTCTCCCACCAATGGCCTTGAAGCTAAATGGTTCAGCAGCTGCCTGTCGAGCAGAAGATAGCGGGTTCAACTCCCGTCTGGGTCGCGTTGGAGAGATGCCTGGTTCGACTCCAGGGGGTCACGCCGAAAGGTGGGTCTCAGGTAACTGGTGGAGCGCTCCAAAAACGAGATACGCAGGTTCGAATCCTGTCGACGGTCCCTGGATAGTCGTAGCTCAGCGGAAGAGCGCTCGGTTTTGCCCGTCTGGCCTAATGGTAGGGCTGCGGCCTCATAAGCCGTGTTGTCCAGGTTCGACTCCTGGGATGGGTACTGCGGAGGGTGGTCTACCCCATTAAGGGTGGCCGTAGATGACCATTAGGCGACCCGATGCCATGTCCTTGTAGCTCATCGGTAGAGCGCTTGCATGACGCGCAAGAAGCACGGGGTTCAATTCCCTGCTGGGACACGTTGAACGAGGGTAATTCCTCCAGTCATGGTGGTCACAGCCACTGTGGTGGTAATCGCGATGAGGTGCCGTACCGGGGCCCCGTTCACACTCACCTCCGCCAGTGGACCTGGCGCAAGGCCTCCGAAGCCATGCTGGCAAGTTCGATTCTCGCCGGGGGTACAAAGCGGGATGGTGATTTAAAGGGAGACACCCGCTTGATCGACGTCTAACGAGAGACCAGGGTCGCAACCTGGCCGTCACCGGGGCGTCGGCACCCTGCCGCTGTAGCTCAATCTGGATAGAGCACCGGTCTCCTACATCGGGTTCGTGGGGGTTCGAATCCCTCCAGTGGCACTTCATGCATCTACACTGTGGACTCTCTCTTGGGGTGTGGTCTGCTGGCAGGCCAGTGAGACTTTGAATCTCGCCTCCAGAGGTTCGATTCCTCTCTCCCCAGCTCTGCCTCTGCGAGGACGGTCTGGGGCCTTCTAAACCCCTCTCGACGCGGGTTCGAATCCTGCCAGGGGCACTTGCGTCCACTTATTCCAGCTGCTACACTGAATACACCACAAGGGGCCGACAGGTTTCGACAGGTGAATTGACAACAGAACAGCGGGCAAGTGTTGCACGAGCTACTTTGAGTGAACGTGCACAACCAATAAGCGCCAACACCATTGACGCAACGGTCACTGAGGCCGACTTCGCCGAGATCGAGGCTTTCGCCAACAGCTCGGTGCTGGTCTAACCAGTAACCTGCCGGACCAAGTTATCCCCCACAGAGGTCCGGCATCAAACTTAGCGGGGATGCTGTAGCCGACAGCGGCCTGAGCTGGGACGGACTACTAAGCACAATCAGGTGACCCTGACCACAGGGGTGTAATAGCGGTGGAGCGGTGGCTAACAGATATCTCCCGTCCCGAGGAATACTCTGAACCGGCAGGCCAAAAGAGGGACTACGCCCGTAGAACACTGTGAGATAGACATCTGGACGGGGTTTCGATACCCCCGGCTCCACCAAGCACAAGGACAGGCACTGCTTGAAGGTCGGTGTAGACGGTAGAGTCTTGCCGGACGCAAGAAGTCGAGGTTGTGTGCTGAGTTTCCTGCTTCTCGTTCAAGAGCAGGTGGTGGAGTGAATGGGTCCGCGCCTGGTTGAGCTTGGCACGGGCACCGTTCCGTCCCGAGGGGGCCCCGTCGGCCAGATTGTGTCGGCGGGGTCTTCTGCTATCCTGAGACCATGCGCCGCTACAAATAGACCCCAGCACCCGTCACGGGTTTCTGGTGTAACGGTTAGCACCGCGTGCTTTTACCACGTCAGGTCAGGGTTCGAATCCCTGGGGACCCACTCAGCCGAACAGCGACCAGTTCGCGATAGCGGCATCACTCATCGCCGCCAGCTCGTCGTCCTCTGGCGACAGCTCCTCCACGGTGCCCTGGGTGGCCGCTGACACCCTCCGCCGGGCGTTGCAAATCTGCCACATGCGCTCTTCGATCGAATCCTCGGTGATCAGCACGTAGGAGGTCAGGCCGTCCAGGTAGCTGTCGGCCCGATCGATGCGCTTGTTGCGCTGGGTGAGCAGGTCGTAGTCGTACGTCGGATCGATGTTGATCACGTACCGGGCGTTCTGGAACGACAATCCCAGCGCCCCGGCGTCCGAGGACAGGAACGCGGTGATGCCCGGCATGGCCTTGAAGTCGTCTACGGCCTTCTGGGACTCCTTGCGGCTCTGGCCGGTGCCCCAGTGCTTGACGTGGGTGATGTTGTGGGCGCGAAGCTCACGCGAGATGGGGTGCAGGCCTCCGTTGGTCCAGTGCACGAAGCACACCGCCTGATCCTGTTGTCCGGCGATGGTGTCGAGCATCTCCACCAGCATCGGGACCTTGGGGGACTCGGCGTTCTTGAGGTTCGGATGGGTCTCGTTGATCTCGGCGGCGACCAGGTCCTCAGTGATGCCCAGCGCCGCCGGGGTGACCGCGACCATCCGCATCAACCGCATGTACGGGCCAGGGTCCAGACCCTTACCGATGACGTCGCGCCGGGCAACCTCACGAATGACGTCGAAGGCCTCCCGCTGCCCCGTAGAGGCCTGCACGAGGATCGGGATGGTGGCCATCTTGGAGGTGCGCCGCACGGCCATGGTGCGATCGGCGACGTGGTGCCTGATCTCCTGCAGCCGCGCGGTGTTCCAGTGGTAGGTGACGATCGGGAACACGCCACCCGAGCGCGTCTTGGACACACGCTCCTCCACGCTCTTGGCGTAGCGCTCCACGAAGGCCTGCTTGGTGCCCAGTACGTTCTTGCGGGGGTGGCCGTCCAGGGCGAACACGTCCCGGTACCTCAGCGGGCTGCTGCCGACCGCTGTGGCCGTCATGGGCCATACGGTGGCCGTGCAGGCCCTCACGAGCTTCTCCAGGGCACTGCGGGCCTGATTCTGGCCCGACTCGGCGATGACCTTCTGTGCCTCATCCAGGATGAACAGGACCCGCTTGCCCTTGGTGATGTCTGAGAGCTGGTCGAAGTCGACGCGCAGCTTCTCGAAGTTCATCACCAGGACCTTGTGTCCGGCGTCGTAAATCTTCTGGCGCTTGGCCTTGTCACCATCGGTGATGATGGCATCGACGCCCTTGTCCCGCAGGAAGCGGAAGAGGTTGATCTTCAGGTCGCTGGTGGTGCAGCAGATGACGACGTCCAGCGTGTCTTGGATGGCCTTGATCCCCGCGCCGCAGCAGTAACTCTTGCCCGCGCCCGCCGACCAGTTCCAGAAGAAGAACCGCTCGTCGGTGTCGACGCCGAAGGCGTAGCGCTGCAGGGCCTTGTTCAGGCTGAAGTTCTGGTAGTCGTGCAGGTCGTAGCCGTCGATATTCAGCGGCGTCGACCACAGCCGGTAGTCGGCCAGGATGTCCTTGGTGCTGTCATCGAAGATGACATACCAGCCATCCTTGTCGAGCACCTCGTCTACGAATTTGCCGAGGTGGAACAACTCGTTCAGGACGAGATGACGGCTCACCCACTTGTCGTACTTCTGTAGGAATTCCCGGCGTGTGTCCCGGTCATCTCCGACGTCGAACTGCAGGCAGCCGGGGAAGTCGGGATGCTCGCTGACCAGCGCAATCTTGTCCGGATGGATCGGAATGTTGATTGCGCGCTCGATGTCAGCGTCTACGTCGGTAGAGACGACCAGGGAGGTTTTCATGCTGGAGTCATTCTACAGGGTCTGTGACTCGTTGTGCCAGAGAGGCTTGCGAGGCGATCCGACCAGGTGTACAAATGACGATGCGCCCCACTGTGGACCTGCAAGTCCGGGAGGCGCATCGACTCAGTTTGAGCTGTCTGCGATCTTACCGTCGCCGCAGCTCACTAGCAACAGCCAACGCTGTTTAAGGAGTGCCCGGCGTTATACGGGAGAGTCCGCCGAATACCAACCTCCCCGAGTATTTGACCTGAACTCGCAGGTCACGCCGTGTTCGAAGGCCAAGAATCCGGTAATAGCCTCCCCGTGTGTCACTTTCGACATGCGGCCACTTGGCGTTGTCTGGAGTCATTTCAAGCCATCTTGGGATGCCCCCGGCACCACGTGCTTGTGGGGAGGGGGTTTGGGGGTGGGGGCACTTTTATGCCCATATCCCGGCAACATCTAAGATACCCTGATCTAATGGGAGTCCCCGGTAAAGCTACCGTCACCAAGGCCGGTTACCGTGCCTATATCCAGAGTGACGCATGGCGTGCCAAGCGGGCTGAATACTTTGCTAGCAAACTACCGAAGCAATGCTACGTTTGCGGCGCACCAAGACATAGCGGCATGCACCTGCACCACAGGACGTACAAGAATCTCGGCAGTGAGCGTCTGATGGACTTGGTCCCAGTTTGCGAGGGGTGCCATGATGCCATCCACAAGCTGCACAGAGACCCCGCGTGGAAGCGGCGCGGCCTGTGGGCTACCACCAAGGAACTGAGGAGAAGACACCAGTGCGATTCCAAGATCAGACACGCTGGAGCGACCAGGAGCTGGAGCTTCAGGCCGACGAGACCTCGCGCAAGTTCCTCGCCTTCTTCACCGAGTGGTTCGATGCCGCCGAGGAGAAGCTGAAGG
>Ga0075464_10000628_pt1 | contig 15594 bp, 27 predicted proteins | sample DEB19_08_DNA_5_FD_75068 | JGI IMG/M metagenome (GOLD analysis project Ga0075464, IMG submission 75068) | Aqueous microbial communities from the Delaware River and Bay under freshwater to marine salinity gradient to study organic matter... | ecosystem: Environmental > Aquatic > Marine > Coastal ...
AGCACTGTGTTCGCGAATGGAATAAAAGTTGGCTTGCATGTAAGCAAGATAACTCCACACGCTCCTTGGGACAGACCGCATGATGCAGCAGTAACTACAGATGGAAGTCCAACCGTGTTTGCTGAGGGTGTTCCTGTATTAAGAGTAGGATCAGGTAATAGCTGTGGACATAGTATAGTTCAAGGCAGTCCTGACATATTTGTCCCATGAGCTTAAAAGGTAAACAAACTCCCAATAGCATTAATGTGTTATGCCAATTGCTACAAAGCAGTGGACTAACTATTAATACAACTGCCGCAGGCTTTATGGGAGCGAGTACTGCTGAAACTAACTACAGTGCTGGTAGTATAATTACTAGCACTGTATTAAATACTTTAAAAACTTCTACCAATTCTGCATACGAACAAATTGGAGGCAATGTTAGCCAAGCTGTTTATAACGCACTTGTATCAATGGGGTCAACTACGATTCCTGCATTAGGAAATGCAAAACCCTCAACTTTTTTAAATGCGTATTCAAACTCATTATCAAGATATGGTTTCTTGCGTGTACTTGCACTGCAAGCGCATGTTGATTTTGCAATTGGTAGCGGGACTTATAGTGATTTTCTAAACAGTATCATGATTGCTAACTCATTTGTTTCACAAACCACTAGCAAAATAGCCAGTTTAGTAAACGCAACTGATTTTTTAGATGGTGTTTACAGTAATATGAATGATTTAATCAGCGGTGATATAACCGGAGTAAATCAAGCAACCGTTTATTGGGGACAGGATCTGATATCAAGCGGTAGAGCAATCAATCTTGCTACAATTAATAAGTTTGGATTACCCAGTAACTTATTAAAAACTCTACTAAAAAATAATGCATTAACACAGGCAGTTAGTATTGCGTTAATTTACAGTGAATTGACAACAACAGAAATTAACAACATATTGCTCAATCTAAGTGAGCCAACGGTTGAACAAGAGAAAAAGATATATGGTGCATTTACTGCAATATTAAACAATGACTTGCATGATGTATTAGTCCCGCTTAATGTAAATACAACAAAATTAACTTCACTTGCGGATTTACTTAATCCTATAAAATTATTCCCAAATAGTTATGCAAGTCTTACCGTACCACAATATAATGTTGGAATTAATCCGGCAAATAGTAAAGTATACTATTTGATCTATCAAAATGGCGGGGTCAATACGCAATTGAATACACTCAATTATGGATCAAAGTTAGCAGGAATAATTCCCTCTGATATTGCAGTTGCATGTGAGGCACTTAGCGTAGCAATGCAGCAAATTAAAAATATCAGTGTTATGGACATTGAAAAATTCAGTAAGGTTGTAACCAATATGGAAACAACTTTGGGCTTATCTGTAAATGGTACATCTACACCAGTAGATTCAAATGGTGTTACCGCAGCATTAAATGCAATTGCACTTGGTAGCGGTAAATATGGTACATATACAATGTGTGATTTCTTTGGCAGTATGACTGGAATTGAATACCACCTTGACCGTATTCAAGCATTGATTCTAAAATTACAATCTACCACACTTACTACAATCTATAATGATATTGCAACAGAAATGGCACTTGTACGTTCACATAATACAGTGTTGTCTACATTAATTACTCAAGCAAATACCGAGATTGCTAATATATATAATACACAAAGTTCTGAAGTAATAGAATTAAATGCACTATGGAATAACTTAGGAAAAAAATTAAATAGCGAGATTAATGCAAGAGCACTAGGATTGGCCGGAGCATTAGTATCAGACAATAATACGATTTATTCATTTGTTGATAGCATAAATACGTATGCTTTAGAAACAGGAACTTGCGAGTCTGCGCCGGTGCTTGAATCAATAAGCGATTTAACAACCATAGGAGGGCAAAGTTTAATTGCAACAATGCGTGAAACTAGAAACGCATCTAGGCTAGGATTAATAGGGGGCGAGTTAGATAATGATATTTCTGACGAGTTACCACTAGAATCTTCAAATGGGTTGGGCATCCAACGAGTATCCGGAGAATCACAGGCACCCGGTAGCTTTGCAGGATCACCAGAAACAAATCTCATCCCTCAAAACTTGGATATCTTTAACATATCCTCTACAATTTTACCATCAGTGTTTACACCAAATCAAGCAGCGACTAACGTTATTGATTGTAATTGTGACTGTTGGAACAACTTATAACTTTTCAGTTATAACCAAAAATCTTGTAAATCTATAGCACATAGTGTAAACTATGGCTTGAAAGGAAAACTATGAAACACCTACCAAACTTACGTTTGTTAAGTACTAAGTATGTCGTCTTTATTGTTGGTCTGTTTTTATTATTAGGACACAGCAATTTCGTAACACCAGTTGAAGCAAAATCTGCCCGAGTATCAAAAGCTTCCGTACGGCAAGTTGATGCAAAACAATTAAAATGTCTTGCCACCAACATATATTATGAAGCCGGCGCTGAAAGCGAAAAAGGTAAAGCTGCAGTTGCTAGAGTTGTAATGAACCGAATTAATCATGGCTTTGCAGCAACTCCATGCAGTGTGATTTATCAAAGTATAATGGTATCAAAACTAAACAATGATACTGATGAATATAATGACACCAAACGAGTAAAAGTATGTCAGTTTAGTTGGGTTTGTGAGGGCAAAGGTGCACCAAACAAAAACAATGCAAATTATATTCAAAGTGAAAAGATTGCATATCAAGTATTAGCCAATGACGCATATAAATCTGTTGTCTCATCTAGTACCTTATTCTTTCATAACTTAACTGTGCAGCCTTCTTGGAATTACGCAAAAGTAACAAGAATTGGAAATCATATATTCTACGAGAAATCTAGAAAACACACAATGATTGCAAAAAATTAAATGAGACTAGAACTAACTGACCCTGAACGGCATCATAGCTTAACATATCCAATGGATATCGGAGCACCTAAGTTTGACTTAGTGCCGGTTACAAAGCAAAAAGATATCATGCTCAATGTTGCGCGAACTTATGCGCAGCAAGAGTATGATAGAATTATGGAGTTAGTTAGTGTGTTACAAAAACAAGCTGACCAAATTAAACGTAGACTGGATATAACTGACATGGTTCATGCAAGTGAATACCAATTTCAGTTGTTTATTGGAAACGTTTATTGGTTAGCTTATAACACTAGATTAAAGAAAAACATATTAGTAATACAAGGTCCAACTGACTGGTCAACCGCTGCGCCCGTTGACTATGAGTATATTGCAAAGGTCAGATGGATGGGTGATCACACTTGGATGGAGGTTGAATGAATAAAATAGCTAAAAGTCAAGATCGCGGTCAGTTTTCAAAAGAACTTTATATCAAGCGTTTGCAAAACAATCCTGATGATGAGCATGCTAAGACCATGCTTGACTTTCTTGATAACTGGGGAATTTCAACTGAGCAGTTAGAAGAATCAGATGAGTGGAAAGTAAACAACTTAGAGTATGATTTACGCACCAGCAACGTGATAGTAGAAAAGTGCAAAGAAGAAAAATATGCGCAGAACCTTTATGCAGCATTGTGTAATAATGTTTTTAGAAAGAATGATATAATTCCTATTCTGACTGAGGAGAATTGGAGTTGTTCTTGGAGATCATCTGGGGGCATTGTTGCTGATATTCGCGAACAGGGTGATTATATTGATTGGTACTGTTCAGGTATTCAGCACAGTGACGAAATTGACATTTCGGGTTTTGTGCCAGAAGGTGAAGTTACCGATGAGATCAAAGAAGATTTGTTTAATTTGGGATGGTTGGTAATTGAGGATGCCCGATGAGAATAGAGTGCGGTCCGGCTCATGATAGACGTATATTTGAATTAACTCTCCCTCAAGCAAAAAGAATTGGTGTAATGGTCAGCGGTGGAATGGATAGTGCATTGTTGTACTATATATTGCTTTATCTTAGACAAGAGCAAAACTCCGATCATTATATTAGACCGTTTGCAATTATGCGCAAAGAAGGGTCAAAGTATCACGCAAAACCGGTAGTGAGTAAAATAGCTAGCTATTTTGATATTGATGACTTTCCTACTATTGTAGGTGACACTACATTACCTGAGCAAGATCAAGTTGAGTCGGGTGTTAAACAAGCAATTGAATTGATCCGAATGGAAACAATGTTTGTTGGTGTAATATCTAATCGGGCTGAACATTTAATCGGATACGACAAGCTCACTTACACTGAAACGGAATATATAAAGTATCCGTTCTTGAACTTAGAAAAAAGCCATATTGTTGATTTGTTCTATCAGTTAAATATACCCGAACTATTAGAATTTACTCATAGTTGCGATTTACATGAAACCGTTCACTGTAATAAATGTAACGGTTGCACAGAACGAATTTGGGGGTTTTCTCAAATGGGAATAAATCAATAAACACGATTGAAGATTTACATAAATACATACATTAAACACGGAGATAAGTACCATGAAATTCATTTTAGAAAAAACTATACTAAGCGAGAAATACCCATATCTTTTCTTTCAAAACAGAGAAAAATTAATAGGGTTGTTACCAGAACACGATGATTTGGTTGTTGCATTCTTAAAAGCAACAAATGCCATTATCGCAAAAACCAAAGCAGAATCAACTTTAAACTTTTTGCCATTTGATTGGCCTCAGTCAAATCCAAATGATACTGTAACTTATGCAGTGTTGCCGTTTGATACGCAAATGGCATGGAATAATCTACGCAACTCAATTGAGTTTGTAAATTATCATGAAATAACCAAAAAATTATTCCCGTTATTAGGTTGGGTAGATTGCGGATACAAAGCAATTGACAACGTAGATTATGCTGACCTTCAGAAACCAGACGTAATGGAAAAACTAGCAGCTTTATGGGATGCTAATTAATTGTTAACTAAACTGACACACGATCATACTGATTTATTTTTAGAGTTAAAGGCCAATAATCCAGGTCAATGGAAAATGGGCATTAACTTTGAAACTAATAATAGTCCAGAAGAGTATTATAAGGAAGTTCTGTGTCATGCGCATGCATATACTGTAGGTTGGATTGAAGACGGTAAGTTACTTAGTATTGGTACGTTAATGGAAGTACAACAGGCACCTTCTTGGCATCTGTTGTACTATTCTAATATAAAAACTCACTACAGCAACTTTGAAAAGACAAAAGGTAATTTGGTTTACTCTGAATTGTTTAAAGAATCATTTAGAAGAAAATTAGGCACGTGTCTTGTCTTTACTAGAGACGATTATTTTACAATTGGCAGCAATGCAACTGCAGGTAGAATGAAAGAAAAAGTCAATAGTTACCACGACATGATTCCAGAAATTAAAATGTTTACATGGGTTGATGAGGCTTGTATCGCGCCAAACACTGAACCTAAATACGAGTATCAGCGATGGTTAATGGGATATAAGACATATCCGTTTGGCTTTAGACTACGGCTTGGTACGCTAAATCAAGAATACAGAAGTCAACTTTTATTTTCCTAATATGAAAAAACTTGTTTTAATTACCGGCGGTACCAAGGGTATAGGTAAAGCAATTGCAGATAACTTACAAGAAGAATATAATGTAGTTACTGTAGGAAGATCAAGTAATGCAACAGAACAAGGTGATCTATTAGACCCCGATTTTCAAGAATACTTGCTTGCATTGTACTCTCCTGATATCTTTATTAACAATGCAGCAACCCTTTCTAAAAATATAAATGCTATAATAAAAATGAACGGTCACATTGCCGTTGATTTATTGTTGAAGTTCTACCAGAAGATGAATAATGGCATTATTATCAACATAGGAAGTATCAGCGCAGAAAAATCAAACATTGCAAAAGAAACTGATATGCGTATCGCTTATGCAATTTCAAAGAAATTTTTAAAGGATGCTTCGTTAGCTTTAAGTTATTCAAAGAATAAACCAATTAAAGTTATGTGCTTGTCACCGGCTGCAACTCACACTGATATGCTAAAGAACCTAACTACATATAGCCCTGATGCATCAGCATATGACAACTATGATTGGAATACAAGTATTGCGTGGATGAAACCTGAAGAAGTTGCAACGGTTGTTAGGTTTATGATTGATTTACCACCGTGGGTATCAATTCCTGAACTAGTGCTTGACAATCATTACTCAAGCGCAATCAATTGGTAATTAAACTGAAAAGTAATAAAGTGCTTTATTTGGTTCAGTATTACTGAATAACACTTCTTTACTTTTTTCTTTGACTACATCTAACATACCTTCTTTAAATGTAACATTATCGTACACAAAAAATAGATATAAATCATTAGTAAAGTTAACTAGATGCGGTGTATGAGCAGCATCAAATACTAGTATTCCTGATCTGTCTCCCATTGTAACTCTTTTTTCTTCTTTGTCTTTTATATATTTCTTAAGCAAAGAAGGAACGCTATAATAATGAGGTAGTAATGGATCGTGTTCTGGTATTGGATCGTAACAACTAAGTGTTATTGGTTCATCATTATAGCTTAAGCGAACTGCAACAGTAAAGGTAAATCTATTTTCTTCATCTAACCTATGAGTGTGAAGCGTCAGTTCTTTTCCCAACGATTGATGACCAACTAATACAACAGCATTATCACAGTCACTGATATATTGGTCAGCTAGATTTTCAACTGAATGAATTAACGCAGTTAGTTTCCTAAAAAACCAAGGTGTATCATACATACAAGTTTGAATAATGTGATCAAAACTATATGCAATGAATAACGCAGGAAAGTTCTTGTTTTTAGTTGAGAGTAAACTTAATGGTCTTCTCACAATATCGCTAGTTCTTTCTTTTAAGAACCGGCAACCATAAAGCTCAGTATTTTGTTCAATCTTTCCGGCACCAAAGTAATTTACCATGTTACCCAACGGTATAAAGTTACGGATAAAGTATTCACTAAAGTAGGGAATCAATACCCAATCTAACAATTCATTTTTATTTGGGTAATCAGTATATGGAAATTCACTTACATAATTGTCAGTAGACGTAAATCTGGAGAATACGGTAGTTACTTGATCATGCGCAAGATTGAATCTATTAACTATTGCTTGATATTTTTCTTTATTGTTCTCTGCCCATATTGAATATGCATCTTCATCCCAAAAAATTACTCTTAATTCTGATTTAAGTTTGTCAATTGAATAATGCTGTTCAATTGCCACTACATGGGTGCTGTTTAATAGCATTGAATAAAGATCAATTACATCCTGAGGATTATATGGATTTTGGTTGACCGTTTGTACTTGCGTTATGCTATAAACAATGTAATATGGTTGAGTGGCAATGGGGTTCATCAGCTATTTATTAGCTACTTGGGTAATAATTAAAAATCCTAGCGTTTTAAGCGAGTTAAATATATATCATGTACAAGAAATTAGAACAAAATTTTATAAACCCTAATTTTACTGATTGGGCTAGTTTAAAATCTGACATTAACACTGCAACATTTTTGGGTAAAGACAAAAAATCAGCATTAGAGTATTTCATGCCATCCGATGCAGATAAACTACTAAAGATTTACACCAGACGGTTTTGTAAAATTCCTCCAACAGTAACTTTATATTCAACTATAACTGGTTCAGGTTCAATAGGTCCGCATATTGATCATGGCCCTTTAGCAGGCTTGAATTTTTATGTATCTGCTGGTGTTGATGAAACTGTTTTTTATAAAAAGAAAAACAAAGATGCAGCCGGACTACAGTATCCTGGAAGAGAACAATCTAACATATTTTCACCCGATGATATTGATGAAGTAGATAAGTTTGTAGCAAATTCAAATGAGGCATATTTACTTGATGTTAGTAAAATACATTCAGTAAGAAAATTAACAAACGAGCCGCGTATTTTTATCGCACATTTATGGTATGAACACTCTTACGAAGAAGTACTGGAGAACTTAATTTGAATCATTTAACATCAATTTCCCACCTTAATCAAACAATTGATTTTTGGCATTCAGTTGGAATAAACGATAAGCAATTGCTTAGCTTAATCCTACGTAATTACTCCCAATTACTTGATCAGGACTTTATTGTGCCGGGTGCAGTTTATGAAAAGCTCGACAAAGCAGAAGTAATTTGGGCAACCGATCATGCAAATAAAGTACTAGGTGGAATATGTTACCATCTTGACAGTTCAATGCAAATAGCAAATATCTTACTCAACTTTTCAACAACTGAGTTTGATTTAGAAATGCATAAAACATGCCATGCGCAATTTGAGTTAAAGTCTAAAGAAAAACATATTGTCACATTAGTGTACACTGTTCATTCTAATAATGAAACAGAAATGTCAAGAGCAAAAGAATTAGGGATGAAGCCAACGTACTGTTATCTTTCTCAGACTCTGTTAAAAGATATCTAAGGAAATACCGTGATCCTTTTAGAAAAGACGGTAAGTAAACTTGATCAAGATATATCAATTTGGTATTCAGATAACGTTACTAAAAGCCGCACACTGAGTGCAGTATTTAAAAAGTATTCTGAGTTAGTAGAAACTAATTTAGTTCCTTTACAGTTTTTTTGGAACAAACTTGACTCATCACGAGTTGTATGGGCTGAAGATTCAAGCGGTAATATTTTAAGTGCCATCGTGTTTGAACTTAATAAAGCTTGGCAAGCAGGTTATATCTTGCTTGCATTTACAGAACCTGCTCAACAAAATCAGGGCGTTAGTAAAGCATGCTTTAAGCACTATATGAGGCAATCAAAAGCTGCAGGCATGGTTAGGACATTGGGCATAGTAAATATAAATAACCAAGACACAATCGTAACTCACAAAACCGGTGAACGTAAGGGCTGGGCTGGTGGAGACGCTTGTTTTTTATTACTGACAAAAAGAATTTAAAGAATGTTTTTAGCACATATTAATGATTTAGAATCGGGCATGATTGCCCCTCTACCGCAATATAAAAATCATAAATTTTTATTGAACTCCGACGGAGACTTTAAAATTGGTAACAACGTCTGTCCTCATCAAGCAAGTTTGATTACATCAACTACTAAACAGAAGTTACAATGTCAATATCACGGATGGCAATGGGATTTTAATGGAGATCCCGTTAGTCAAGGGTTCGCGTCAATGTGTAATACTAAAAAATTATCATTGCAGTCAGCATATCACTGTAATGGATTGGTATTTGACTCTGCGATAGATTTAAACGAATTCCCCGAGTTTAGTAATTTCACGTTAGTAGAGAAAAGAATAGACAAAGTTAATGCAGTTGCTGCAAACATAATGGATGTATTTCTAGATGTAGATCATATTCCGCATGTGCATGAGCATGTATATGATGTTATTGGAATTGAGGGACCAGCAAAGGTTAATTGGCAATACAATACTTGGGGAAGTTCGCAAACAGTTACTGGGTCTGACGGCACAGTTGCAGCAGTTTGGATTGCGGTGTATCCGTATACAATGATTGAGTGGCAGCTTGGGGCACTTTTTGTTACAGTGTGTGTTCCAAATGATAAAGAGACTGATGTAGTTGTGTATAAGTACCGGGAACTATCAAGTGATAGTGAACTTTGGAAACTGAATGAGACTATATGAGAAACTGCTTGGTCACAAGACAAACACCAATCAGAGGCAATAGTAAAATTTGCAGAATATATAAATTTAGAGCAATCAAAAAAGCATTTTCGTTTATGGTTAAAAGATAATGGAATTTATTCAAAATAATTATTTAAGAGGGTTGGGTAATGGCCCAACTTGGCATGTTGAAATTGACCCACCTTCTCGTCCAGTAAAAAGCTACTATGAAGAAGTCAAGCTAGCTGCAGAAATGATTTGGGCACAGAAGCAAGGCAAGTTGTATGTGACTTATAGCGGCGGCTTGGACAGTGAATTTGTTTTAAGCGTGTTTCATTCTTTGGGAATGGAAATACAACCAGTCATTATGCGATTGTCTGACTACAATCAACATGACATTAAGTATGCATTTGATTTTTGTCAGGCAAAAAACATTACTCCTACCATTGTTGATTTAGACTTTGACAAGTTTGTTGACTCGGGAGAAATGTTATCTATTGCTGAGTCGGCAAAATGTGCAGCATTTGAATTGCCAGCTAGTATGTGGTTAACTAGCCAGCTTGATGGGACAGTGATAACTGGAAACGATCCTCCGCATTTAAAATTAAATCAAACAGATAATCAATGGTATCTTGATGAAGAAGAAATAATTCATAGTCAGTTTAACTATTGGCGCGACAATAAGATTTATGGAACACCATTCTTTTTAAGCTATACACCTGAACTTATGTTGTCGTTCTTAAAGGATCCCACTATCAATTCACTAGCTAACGGAGAATTTATAGGTAAGCTTGGCACAAACTCTAGTAAAGTTCATACATTTAATAGAGGAAACAATTTTAACCTAGTGCAGAGGGTAAAACAAACTGGTTATGAGGTAATTTATAAAAGCGAAATTATGAATCATCCTGATATGCAAACAGTATTAAGCTGGAGAGAACATTGGTTAGGTACTAGTGATCATCAGTATCACGATGTTGTAAACAAACTTAGCAATGGTGAACAGTCAGTAGCTTATTCGTCGGTAAAACTCAATGAAAAATAAGAATACATTATATTTGCTATCTACTTTATTGCCTATTCATATAGCAGTAATCAGTATGTTTTGGTTGACTAATTTTACGCTAATCCATTTGCTATTTTTATTTGTTGGTTGGATTCTTATTGGTGGTTTGGGAGTAAATGTTGGATTGCATCGTTGGGCAAGTCACCGATCAGTGCAGTTAAATAAATTTGCTAAACCAATTGTAATTTATTTTAGTATAATGGCTTGTCAAGGTCATCCTTACTGGTGGGCAGCCGTACATAAAGGTCTACACCATAGATTTCCTGATACCGAAAAAGATTTACACAGCCCGGTAAATGGGAAATGGACTTCCTTTATCGGGTGGATACTAACACATGATGCAACAAAAGTTAACTACAGATATATCATAACATTAACCAGTGAAGTTTTATTAAAGTATACCTATAAGCATTATCACAAGATAATTTGGTTAACTTGGATTATAGTTGGATGGTTGAATATTGATTTATTGTTATGGGCGCTGATGTTACCTGCGGTTATTGCATTACACTCAGAAGGATTAATCAACTTGTTTTGTCATAGCAACGTAGGCTATAGAAATTTTAATGTTGCCGATAGATCAAAAAACGTTCCCTTACTAGGTTACTTTGTGTGGGGGAATGGTTGGCACAACAATCATCACGCTCGTCCTAGCAGTTTTGATTTTGGAAAAAGCATCAGTGGGAACAAAAAAGAATTTGATCCTTGTACATTATTTTTACCGTTCATTCAAAAAAGAAAATGATACAGACAAAGATTTGGGTACCGCGCACCGATCCCTATTTAGACTCATTGTTTGAAGAATACCGAGTGCTTCAGTACAATGATCATTCTCATCATTTACACCATAATTATTCAGAGCAAGCGTTTACTGAACCATGTAGATTTAGCATTACTTTTGACAATGATATCCCTGTTATATTCAGTAGTATTCTATCTAGAGCATGCTGGCCAGATAAAGCTTACCGAATTGGAACCCGTACATGGAAGGCAAATAGCTACCGAGTAAAAACCCTAACCAGAGTAACGCCTGCATTCAGCGATATGATAAGTTCACAAGTTCAATATGTCAAAGCCAATCTAGAGTACTCGCTGATATTTGCAAGTAGACACTATAATCATTGGCAAAAGTTTACTACAGATAGTTTTAAGTTATATGATAATTTAGAATTTAAATATAACACTCGCCGATATTTAACCTGCGATAATTGTGAAGATGACACTTGTTGGCAACGAATAATCTATTTAGGTGATGATAGCTATTTGCAAAATTGGAAAAGCAAATAACTATTTTTTACCAATTATCATATAGCGAGTAAAGCTCCAATCTGGATATGTAAACTCTAACTCACCAGTAAACAAAGTTTCTGTTAATGGGTACATTGAATTAAAATGAGCTAAGCTTGTACAAATTGATTCATGGTCATCGTGATTCATATTATTTCCCTGCAATGCAACTAACGTACCCTTAGGTATATTGTCAAACCATGCATTACTTTCAAAATGCTCAGTACTAGTGTTTATGATACAATCAGCATAAACATCTATGATAGCATTACAATCTTGGGTATATGCTTTGAACCTTGCATTTTGCCAAAGAAAGTTTTCATTAATCATATCTGCGATTGGTTCACACTCAGGATCACTGTCAAAACTGCGAATAGTGTTAACTTGATAATGTTCTCTACTTAGTAACAAAAAGGCTGTTGTTGCATACCAACCACCATATATCCAAGTTTCCTTTGATACGTGATTTAACTTTTCAAGTTCTCTGCACAGCCAAAGCTTACTTGTTATTTGCCCACTGCTAAAAGCGTCTTTATTGATATCCATGTTGTATTTACTTTGTAGTTTGTGTGCCCAAAAGATTTGAACAGAATTCAATAAGTGTGTACACTGTCTATATCTTAAGGAGAATACATATGAAAGTTACATTAGCTAATTTAGAATCAGCACTTGCTGGTGAATCAATGGCACACATCAAATACCGCTACTTTGCAAAGATTGCCCGCGAAGAAGGCAATGAAGAAGTTGCACAACACTTTGAACATACCGCAGATCAAGAAATCATGCATGCATGGGGACATTTGGAACTACTGATTGGTAAGCCAACAACTAAAGAATGTTTGGAAAAAGCAATTGATGGTGAAACATACGAGTTCACTACAATGTATCCAAACTTCAAGAAAGATGCAGTAGAAGATTTGCATGGCTATGCTATTCGCGAATTTGAAAATCAAATTGAAGAATCAAAAGAACACGCCGAACAGTTTAAAGCGGTATTGCTCAAGGCAGAAAAACGCTTTGCAGCATTGGCTAAGGTTGAACAGCGCCATGCTGAAGCTTATCAACAGGTATTAGATTCGTTAGAGTAAAATGAACGAACGAATTAGAGAACTTGCTGAACGGGCTTGTTTTGATGAAATTGGCAAAGATTACTCTTTATATTTCAATCTTACTAAAGATAAGGTAGAAAAGTTCGCCAAGTTGATTGTTCGGGAATGTGCCAATATCGCCAATGCTGGTATTGATACTGCTGAATCTCATTTGATTGGTGATGATATTTTAGAACATTTCGGAGTTGACTAATGAGAACACCTGATGTATATTCCGCTGATCGTATTAAAAACTGGAATGTTCAATCTAAAAGTGAGCATGGTGGATGGTTTGCAGCAAGACCTATGAGTTGGCCAGGAATAAATCTAAAACGTAGATTATCTGCTGCTTGGATGGTATTCACAGGTAAGGCTGATGTTTTGATTTGGCATGGAGGTGAAGAATGAACGACCGAATTAGAGAACTTGCTGAACAGGCTGGTATCACAACTAACATAGATACTGACTATTTTCAACGAGATATGAACAAGTGGGTAGATTACTTTTCGGAAAAATTCGCCGAGTTAATTGTACAAGATTGTCTAAGATTTGTAGAAGTTGGTCGCAACAAAACTGATACCCAGCATCTTATCACAGCCTGCTTTTTAATGAATGAGGAAAATTAATGAACAAACGAATTAAAGAATTAGCTAAGTCGTTGAATTATGATACAGATTTCACAACGTCAGACAATGAAACTGACCGTGAGTATCAAGTTGTTAGCAATGACTTTGCTGAAAAGTTCGCTGAGTTGATTGTTCAGGAATGCATTAACCGTGAAAAATTACTTGGTGCAATTGCTCGTGGTTGGTGTCACGAAAATAATGCACATAAGACTATGGATTCAGATTTGGCTATCGCTATTTTTGATGAGGTAGAAAAACAAATCAAGAGTAATTTTGAAGTTATTGACAATTCAACTATTACGTTTGGTGCTGAACAAATGGCAGGAGACGGTGGATACGAAGTCTCTACTCAAGAGAAATACCAAGCATTTGTTAAGAAACGCAATGGAGAGTAAAGAATGAAGAAACTTTGTTACATTTTGGAATTGAATAATGTCGTTGGTTGATACAAAATATCGCTATACTATCGACAATAGTACTTTCGCACTTCAATTGTACGATTGGGAAAATAGAGAGTACGATTACGACGATTCATGGGACATGGAAGTACTGGCAGAAAAATGTGCTGAAGATCATTTCCGCAATCATGACGGGTGGGAACGCCGTAGTTGGTGCGATGGTAATGAGCCACTTCTAGTTTATATTTGGACAAGCGAAGATACCAAAGTAGGATATGAGGTTTACTTAGAGTACGAACCATCATTTAGCGTTACTAAAATTGAAGAATGAATTAAACTATTAAAGGAGAAACAAAAATGAGTGAAACACATGTATGCGTAGTATGCGGGCACGAACACGATGATGAACTAGAAGGTGCATGGGGCACGTTACCGGATGATTTTACCTGTCCAGAATGTGGCTGCGGTAAAGAAGAATACGAAGTTCTTTAACCAAAACAGTTGACGCGGTGTACTAACCAATGTACACTGCAGACTGACTAATTAACAAGAGAGGTAATGATGGAAGTAGCAATGGCAGCAAATTTTCTCGCCGGTACTATTTTAGTTGTACTTGGTTTACTGGTAGTGATTGCCGGTGCAGTCGCTATAAACAATCTATTCGCACGATATTGGAAACCGGTAAAAATTGCATCATTTTACACGACCCCCTCACTCATTGCATCCCCGCTAGTAGAAGAAACACCTAGCAAGCAGAAATCAAAATGAGCAAGGGTGATTGGCAACGTAAAGCCCAAGTATCAATGGCGCAAGTTGATGCAGCATGGGACACCATTTTTGGCAAAAAGGATAAAGATATGCAAGTACGAGTAAATGAAGAAATTGGTCGTTGCGGCTGCGGTCGTAGCCCAACTGGTAAATGCATTGGTTGGCATGGCTTATCAGAAGCTGAATTTCAGCGTAAATTAGCTGAGTACAATTCACCTGAATCAAAGTAATATTTGCGTTGGTAGCCTATAGGGTAAGGGCAGATGATTCTAAACCATCTTTTAGTGGGTTCGATCCCCATCCAACGCACCATTTTAAAGTGATCCCAAACACTATAAACATTGGGTAAGTAATTTATATTTAGGAATGCACTATGCAATATAATTTTGATCTAGCAGTTAGCGCAACTATTTCCGTTAAGGTAGCTGAAGAAATGGTTAAGAAAATTGTTGAAGAACAAACTGAAAAGAAAGTTGCTTCAATTGAACCCAAATTTAAAACAATAACTACGGGCAATGAAGTGAGTAAGGTGTTTGATGGATTCGTTGTTTATTTTGTAGACGAAAAGAAATCATTAGCAACAGCTATTACCGATTCAAAACCTTTTAAGGTGCAAACGTATAGCTAAATAGATTTGTAGCAGGGTGCTACAACCAACAGACTTTAATAACAGGTGTTTAGTCTGTACACCGTAAAAAGGAGAAGTCATGATGTACGGAAATAAAATCGCCGCGGCGATAAAAGTAAGTGGTAAGGTTCTTAGAGAGTTTAAGGACACAGTCTATATCCCATTCGGGTCAGAGTATTCAA
>Ga0075464_10000629_pt1 | contig 15593 bp, 16 predicted proteins | sample DEB19_08_DNA_5_FD_75068 | JGI IMG/M metagenome (GOLD analysis project Ga0075464, IMG submission 75068) | Aqueous microbial communities from the Delaware River and Bay under freshwater to marine salinity gradient to study organic matter... | ecosystem: Environmental > Aquatic > Marine > Coastal ...
ATACGCTCATGCTATGACGAGGGCAAGCGTTGTGCCGAAACGCTGTTCTTCGATTATCGTCGCCAGCACAATCTAGAGATTCGGGTGCTCCGAATTTTCAACACCTATGGGCCACGCATGCATCCGAACGATGGTCGCGTGGTGTCCAACTTTATTGTCCAAGCGCTGCGCAACGAGAACATCACAATCTACGGCGACGGCAGCCAAACACGCAGCTTCCAGTACGTCGACGATCTTATTGAGGGCATGATCCGCTTGATGAATAATGATAGCGGCTTTACTGGGCCGGTCAACATCGGTAACCCCGGCGAGTTCACTATCCACCAACTAGCTGAGAAGGTGTTGGAAATGATTCCTGAAAGCGGCAGCAAGATCGTTTACAAGCCGCTGCCTTCGGACGACCCAATTCAGCGTCAGCCAGACATTTCCTTGGCTCAGGAAAAGCTCGGTTGGGCACCAGTCGTCAACCTTGATGAAGGGCTGAGCAAGACTATCGAATATTTCCGTCGAATTATGTGACGCGCGTTGCGGTGAAGAATTTCTTATGAAATTGAATGTTTTTTCGTTCATGAATCCGCTTGTCCACGGTGGTGGCGGCGAAATGATCAGTCGAGCACTTATCGAGGAAGGTCGCAGGCGCGGACATGACATTAGAGTCTCTTCGGTTCGGCCATTTCTCGACGTGCAGTATGAAGACCCGGATCTGAATATATTCATCGACATTCATAACTTTGGTCATACATGGCGATCGCTAGGGGCTTGGCGTGGATTTGATGAGCAGGTTCTGCGACGAGCAGCAGCGCGTGCACCCTTTGTGCACCTGACTAACGCCTATGTCGATGTCTGCAACTTACCGTACTTGCCTTGCTCCGGCCAGCAAGCAGACATGGGGTGCCCAATAAAGCCCCAGATAGGATGGGCGAAAAAACGGATCCTTTTGCGCGATGCATCCACTGATTGCGGCGCATCGAACGCATCAATGCGCTGGCTTTACGCTGAGGCCGCGTTGAACGTCTATTTATCGCCGTTGCACCAACGCATCACCGAATCCTTACTTGTTCTGCAGGGCCCCCCACCAGCATACATCTTGCCACCGATGATTGATGTCACACGTTTTTCCAATCAGGGGTTGGAGCGCGATATCGATTACTTGTTTGTTGGTGTCATTTCCGAGGCGAAGGGTCTAAATGCGATGCGTGAACGCTTTCGCGACGCCAACATCGTTCTTGTTGGACGCTGCGCAACAGACGCCCGTGTGGACTTTGGCACCCATGTCGCTCATGTCCCGTACGACGAGGTACCACGGTACATGAACCGCGCCAAAAATTTCGTTTTCCTTCCGCGTTGGCCCGAGCCACAAGGCCGTGTGGTTGCTGAGGCCGCACTCTGTGGCTGCAACATCGTTGGCAACGAGAACGTTGGCGCCCTGTCCTTTGGTACAGATCTCTCTGAACCTTCAAATTACGCGGACATAGAGGCCAATTTTTGGCAACGCGTCGAGATAATCAAAAAATGACAACACTTCCCAAGATCAGCATCATCATCCCCGTCCTACATATGACGAGGCCCCTTAACAAAAAGCGTTTTTTTGTAACACGTTATACCCTCCCAGATGTGCTTCGTAACTTGCATGAAAACGTCCTCATTCCTCACGAAGTCATCGTGGTTTGTAATGGTCAAGATGACGATTTGATTAAATTCGTGACGGGACATCCACATGTTAATAAATACTGCCTAAACAGTGTCAACGTTGGTGTTGCACGTTCTTGGAACATGGGCGCTGAAATGGCCGAGTGTGATGCTCTCTGCTTTGTCAATGATGATGTGGAAATAGGAAAAGGAGGCTTAGAGAGCCTTTTTGATGTGCTCTCAGAAGACGATCGCGTTGGCCAGGTTGGCCCAATGGGGGCTTTGTGGAGAGGTGCAGAACATTTACGTTATGTAGGAGAGCGTGAGGTAGAGAACGCTGATGCTATTTCAGGTTTTCTGTTCATGCTGCGCACGAAGGCATTCCGACAAGTAGGCGGGTTCGATCCAGCCTATACGCCGGCAGGATTTGAAGAAATCGATATGAGTTTTGCTCTACGTAGTCGCGGCTGGCAGTGCTTAGTCGTGCCAAACCTAGATATTAAGCACCACCACCACCATGGGGTAAGTAGCTATCGCAGTTGTGTTTCTTATCTCGGAAAAGAAATTGACACGGAGGCGTTGCATCAGCGCAACAGGGATTACTTTATGAAGAAATGGGTGATTGACAATGCTTCATAAACTGGTTAGCCGCCTACTTAGGCGCCCGGTCGTGTATGACGAAAGTTTCTTTGCTGAAGCTTGGTTCGCTGAGTGGGCGACCCTGCAAATGGTGTTGGCAAAGATCATTGAAGTTGAGCCTAAATGGCGAAAGATCATTGATTTTGGTTGTGGCCCTGGTGTAATGATTGACTTGATGACTGACCATGGTTTTGATTATATTGGATGCGACTATTCTGCTGAGGCACGCAGTCTTTACTTGGAGCATTACGGAAAATATCCAGATTGTTACCTGACCAATTTAGACGAGGCCGGTCAAAAGAATTTTGATCTACTCATCGCATTCGATGTACTTGAGCACATGCACGATGCTGAGATAGCAAGTTTTCTTGGCAAGATAAATTTAATACCGGAGCTGCTATTAAATATTAGTCGTACTCGCGGAATACCTGGCCACGTTAATATAAAGTCCGACCGTGCTTGGATTGAATATATGAAAAAACAGGGTTACTATTTTGAGGAAAATCGTACATCAATATTGCGCCAAGTTTATTCGAAGTTGCGCCCAGGATCACCAGACCGCTGGGATCGAAATTTATTTCTGTTCAGTCGAGTAAAGTTGTGACAGTTAATCTAAAAAAACCTGCCCAAGAATACTTCGAGGGGCAACGCTCTGATGTGGCTGATTTGGTACCTTTAGATTGCAGACGTGTCCTTGATGTCGGCTGCGGCTATGGCGGTTTGGGGCGAAGCTTGCAAGCCCGTGGTATTGAACATATCTTCGGCGTGGAGATCAACGCTGATGCTGCATCTCGGTTGAATGACGTTTACTCTGGATATTGGATAGGAGATGTTGAGCACGTAACTCTTCCTGCCGATATCGATGACTTTGATTGCATTGTTTTTGCAGATGTGCTCGAACACCTGCGTGATCCATGGGGCACTCTGCAGCGTTATCTGCAGTGGCTCAAGCCCGGAGGGTATGTGGTTGTTAGCGTCCCGAACGTCAGAAATCTGGCCCTGCTTTACCGCCTCATCGTTCAAGGTCATTGGGAGTATGAAAACTCTGGCCTATTGGATCGAACGCATTTGCGATTTTTCACCCGTCACAGCATTGTTGAAATGCTAGAGGGGGCCGGACTGACCGTCGAACGTTGGAGCATAAATCGTGATGGCTACACGGGCGTACGCAAGGCTGTGGCCAGCGTGGCGAAGATGTTTATCCCTGAGATTGATGTCTGCCAGTATTTGGTGGTGGCACGCAAGTCATGAAATTGCTAGTGATTGCTTCGATGTCGGAAACAGCGACTGCGAACTACTTTATTGCGGCATTCAAACGTGCCGGTCATGTACTACTGGTCTGCTCGGATATAGATGGACCCCAAGTCGATATGGTTGTGAGTGGTTTGGTAGACGCTGAAGCCATTTTGCGAAAGCGTGCGTTCGCTGCCAATGTTGTTCTGTATTTTGAGGGCGGCAGCATGGGGCTGCTCCCTAGTATCGCAAAAGTGAACTCCTACCTAACTGCATGGTACGGCATCGACACTCACATGGACTACCAGAAACATTTACTTATTGGTCGTCTATTCGATGTCACTTTCATTGCACAAAAGGAATACGTTGAGAAACTGCGCAATGATGGGTTGCGACAGGTATATTGGCTACCTCTGGGGTTCGCACCCGAATTGATGCCGGATGAGATGCCAGAACGAACGATGGATATTGCACATGTGGGATCCAGTCACATACAAGCGAATCCTAAGCGCCACGCGCTAATCGCGGCGATGCGAAGTGAGTTCCCTTTGACATATTTCGGTGAGGCAACACCAAAGCGAATGGGCGTCCTCTATGCCAGCGCTCACGTAGTGTTCAACAAAAGCGTAAAAAACGATGTCAACATGCGATTCTTCGAGGCTACCGGTGCTGGTGCTGTGCTGGTGACTGACCCGATCGTAGCGAACGGTATTGAAGAGCTTTTTGAGGAAAACGATCATTACGTTGTCTATCGTGATGAAGCTTCATTGCTCAAGATCGTCCGATGTCTGCTGGCTGACCCAGCCCGCTGTGCTGCCATCGGCGCACGTGCTCGGCAGCGGGTACTAGAGCGGCATACCTATCGGCATCGGGCCGATGCCATGCTGCAATTAGTTGCTAACTCCTCGCAGGTCGCAGCGCCGCGACAGGAGGATTACTTTGCGGCATGTTTGTCTCTCAATTTGCTGAGTGGGGCGTTGGATGCGGCGGCGAATTCTTTTGCGTTGTCAACAGCAGGACTTTATCGCCGGTATCTTGGAAAATTTCTGTTTTACACACTGAAAATTTTGGCACTCATTGTAAGTTTAATAGAACGGGTACGCTCCCTCAACAGAAGTAAAACATGATCAAACCTGTCCTTAAATCAGTTCTTCGCAGTATTCTGCCGCTAATTGATTTTGCACTCTTAGTGCCCGTGATATTTTCTGGCCTTGCAATGAAGGCATTTCGTCGTATTGGTGCTGGACGTTTACCACGGTCTAAGGCCTGCCTGTTGATGCTTGGCGTCTTCCCTGTGCGCGACCACTATTACGAACCGATGTTTCACCCGCGTCATTTGCGCCATGCTCTCGAAGATGAACGTGACCTGCCAGGCATCGACTGGAGCGAGGGCGAGCAACTGGCGCTGCTGGAGAAGTTGGATTTTTCATCTGAAATAATTGGATTGTGGGATCTGCCGACTGTGCCACCTCATTTTCATATACACAACGGCGGGTTTGAAGCGGGTGATGCCGAGTATTGGTATAGCGCGGTGCGATATTTCAAGCCAGCGCGCATTGTGGAGATTGGGTCTGGCAACTCAACAATCGTGGCAAAGCAGGCCATTGTGCAAAATCGACAAGAAAACTCGGGGTACAAGTGTGAGCATACGTGCATTGAACCTTACGAGGCACCGTGGCTAGAAGCAACCGGTGTCCATGTTCTGCGCAAGAGAGTCGAAGATGTCGATAGAGGAATCTTCTCGTCAATGTGCAAGAACGACATTCTTTTCATTGATTCATCACATGTTATCCGTCCCCAGGGAGATGTGCTTACAGAGATCTTGCAGATCCTGCCGCGACTTGCTTCTGGGGTGATTGTTCACGTGCACGACATTTTCTCACCTCGAGATTACTCTAATGCGGCAATAGTTGGCGAAGTATCATTTTGGAATGAGCAATATCTCCTTGAAGCTTTTTTGACGCAAAATAAAGAATGGAAAATTATTGGTGCCTTGAATTATTTACAACACAGGAAGCATGCCGCACTAAAGAATGTGTGCCCTTATCTCACTGCGGGATCAGAGCCAGGATCTTTTTACATCCGACGGGTATGAGTGGTTTGCAGCGTCGTTTTTTCTCCTGGCTTGCACTGTTGATCATCAGATTTAACATAATCGATAAGGACGGACTTGCTCGTGAGTTTTCGACTGATCCAGCCCACCCCAAACGGATAGTAAGAGTGGCGCGTCGGCTCGTAATGCTCGTCCACACCTACCAGCATCTGGCTGATGAATCGATGTCGAACCGGATGCATCCATTTTCTTCGGTACGGCAGGGCCCAAGGGGATGGGTACATTTATGCACAGGCAAAAATTTTATTCAACAAAAGCATGAACAACGATCTCAATATGCACTATTTTGAGGCCATGGATGTAAGGCGGCGGTTCACTGAGCATTCGATCAATAATGGTGTCCAAGAGTTATGTGCCGTGGGTGAACACTGCCTAGAGTACCAAGATGAGAAGGCGCTTATTAAACTTATCATAAGTCTACTCCAAGGCCCAGTGCGTTGTCGCCGTATCGGCGAGGCGGCTCGTCGTCAAACCTATCAACATCGGTCTGCATGCTTGTTGGCCACTGCGCGGCGATCGGCCAAATTGGCTTCGCCGCGACCTGGCGACTATTTATGCGCGTTGCTGGCGGTGAATTTGTTAGGTGCGGCGCTGGAGTTAGGAGGGCGTGCAGTATCAGTGGCTACTTCTGGTGGATACCGCAAAGTCATAGGGTGGATTGTGATGATTGTTCTCTCTGGGCTTGCCGCCATCGTTGGCATGATCGAACGCATTCGCGTCTTTATCTGTCGAGCATGACGAATCTTAAAACCAGATTTGGCATGCTTGTGCTGTTGTCTGCTGCTGGCTATCTAGTTAGTTTTGCTAGTCAACTGGTTCTGGCTTATTACTACGGTACTTCCCAAGTGCTGGATATTTACTGGGGTGGACTGGCACTGGTTAGCTTGCTGTCCTTTTACATGCCACCCTTGAAAGAGGCGCTGGTGCCCGCGGTTCATCGCGGACATGCAAGGGGTGACTCAGAGGCAGGCAAGGTTTTGTCAGCGGGTTTATCCCTGCTACTAATGCTTGCGACGGGCTCATCGATAGTCTTATTTTTGTTGTCGGAGGGTTTTTCCGGGTTTTTAGCGGGTTCTAGCCCAAGCGCTGCAGGCGGGGTTGTTAGCCTGACACCGTGGCTTGTGGCTTATCTGTTTGTATTTGTGTTGGCAGAGACGCTGAATACCACGTTGGTTAGCTTTAACCAGGTCTTGCGGCAGGCGGCTGTTCGCATTGCGGCCGCGCTGGTTCTTCTGGTCACGATTGCTATTGCAGGGGCGACTTTGGGCGTCGGCGGGCTCTTGTTGGCGCAGATTCTGAGTATGGCCACTCTCATTGTTGCGAGCGGCTGGTCCTTGCGTCATCTCAGGCTCAGGTTTCAGGTGCGATCCTGGCCGGTACTGCGAACCAACGGTATGCTGCCGCTGTTTTACTCTTTGTTGATCACGTATTTCTTGTCTCAGCTCTATGTGCTGGTCGAGCGCTCGGCAATGATCCATTTGGGCACGGGCTTGGTTTCCGGATTTCAATATAGTACGGCGCTCGTCAACGTGCTTGTCAGCCTGCTGGCCTATCCTCTTGCTAATCTTTTATGGTCGCAGTTTCTCGCCAAGGCCGACGAAAATGACGGCAAGGCGGCGCAGGAGCTTGTGGTGCGCGCATGTGGCTTGTTAGTCTATGTGTTAATGGTGGCGTGTGTTTTTGTCTGGATCAATGCGCGAGAAATCGTCGCGATCTTGTATGGCCGAGGGGCATTCGACGAAGCGTCAGTGCAGCTCACCACGACGGCTTTGCGTGCGACGATTTTTACGGCAATCCCGATCAGCATTACGTCAATCCTGGGGCGCTGGTTGATGTCCCTGCCCGGTGCTCACCGCCAAGTCTGGATCGGACTTACGACGACTGTAGTTGGCTTCCTGGTCATCGGGGCAGCTGTTCTCGCCGATAGCAGTCAGTGGCTAATGTTGCATTGGTTGCTGGCTAATTTCGCCGGAATGTTGGTGTCAGTCTCTATATTTGCCTACAGCTACGGCTTTGGATTGGGGCAAAAATTGGCTGCGGCCAAATGGCTGGTGTTAGCTGGACTGATTGCATTTCTCGCCGCGTGGCTGACACCTTCAATAAGTTCGGACGATTCAAAAGCTGGCATGGCTGCAGCGCTGTTGGCGCAAGGCGTCCTGTACATTATGATCGTGCTACTTTTGACATGGATCTTCCGGATGCTGATGCCATTGCGCTCGATGTTTAAGGGCGTTGATGGGTAATCGTTTGAGCATACTCTTCATCGTGCCCCGGTTCGCCACAGTCAATCGCGGCGTGGAAACCTTTGCATTTGAGCTAATTTCGCGCTTGGACAGCAGCCAGTTCGCGATCACAGTGTTATCTGGCCCGCACGCGACGATAGTCCCTGGCGTCGCATTCGCAACAGCTCCGCTGCTGGCGCGTGAGCGACTGGCTTGGCTTGATCGCATGCCCAGGCTAATAAGATGCTTACGGCCACTAGGGGTTGGCGGTGCGTCGGATCTGGAGACCCTATCCCTACTGCGCAACTATCGCAAGCATTTGCATGGCGATGCGTTTGACGTGGTTGTGCCGCTCGGAGGTAGATGGACCTATCGTTTTGCCCGCAAGGTATTCCCAGCCGCGCATGTTGTTAGTATCGGGCAGGCGGGCCCTGTGCCGCAGGATCTGAGTCGTAGCGACGTCTTTGTTGCCCTAACGCCCCACGATGAAGCACGCGCCCAGCAGATGCGTCCTGGGATGCCAGGCTGCGTGATCCCCAACGGAGTTGATACAGATCGGTTCTCGCCGTCAACGTCTCCCGTTTCCTCGGCTCGCCAGTCTGATCGAACCATTCTTTGTGCAGCAGCGTTGGTGTTGGACAAGCGGCATGACCTGCTTTTTGACGCAGTCATGCACTTGCCGGGTAACGTTAGCGTCAGATGCGTTGGTGCCGGACCGCACCGCACTGTACTTGAGCGGCACCCCTTGGTAAGAGCGGGTCGCGTGGAGTTCCGTCAATATTCTTTTGCAGAAATGCCAGAGGTGTACAGAAACGCGGATGTGTTTTCGCTGGCCTCGCCAGACGAGGCCTTTGGCATCGTGTTTGTGGAAGCCATGGCCTCAGGTTTGCCTGTAGTCGCTCATAATGGACCTAGACAGCAATTTGTGGTGGGAGACGGCGGTGTATTGTCCAACGTCCATTGCCCGGTTGCTTACGCCAAGGCCCTCAAATCTGTGTTGGATGACGCTCCAAGCAGCACGGCGCAGAACCAGGCTCGTAACTTTGATTGGCGAAGAGTGGTTGCTGCATATACGAAGTTATTTATTAGCCTTTGTCCAGAGCGACTTTAATAAGCGGGTTGGACTGCATGGGTCCGCAATATCGTTCAACACCCAATCGGTGCATCGATTCGGCGTCACTAGCAGTTCGACTGTCGTTCAGTTGCATGTAGATATAAAAATTTTCAATTTGCACATCAATCCGATCTAATCTCCTATGCAATCAACTATTCCAGACTGTTTTTTTTCGATATTGTCTGATCATCCACTTGTCTTGGCGGACGCCGGTGCCGCTGGTGGGATACACCAGCGGTGGTCAAAATTTGGGAAAAATCTCAAGGTCTTGGGTTTTGAGCCAGACAGCCGAGAGTTTGACCTGCTCCCACAACGTGCAGATCGTGTATGGATAAATGCAGCACTTGGTGATCGAGAAGCAGAGGTCACGCTCTTGGTGACTCGGCACCAGACGAACACTTCGTTGCTATTGCCAAATAGGTATATCGTTGAACAGATTTACCAGAATCCATCTGATTTCGATGTGGTGAAAAAAGTGACTGTTCCTTGCACGACGCTCGATGCTGCAAGTAACACAGCTGAATTAGAAATTACTGTACTTAAGGCAGACACTCAAGGCACGGAATTGTCCATTTTGCAGGGTGCAGAAAAATGTTTGAAATATACGCTTCTTGCTGTCGAATTAGAAGTGGAGTTCACGCAACTTTATAGTGAACAGCCACTGTTCGCAGACGTTGATGTGTTTATGCGGAATCGTGGATTCATGCTTGTTGACTTGGGGAATCTTCTCTGCCACAAGTGGCGCCACAGTACTTTGCTTGGAGGACGCAAAGGCCAAGTACTGGCAGCCGATGCCCTCTATTTCCGTGCCCCTGAAAGTCTCCGGAAAATATTGGATTCTTCCCCTTTTCCGCTTGAGGTGCTCGCGCATTACTGGGGCATTTGCGGTGCGTATGGATACTCGGATTTAGCATATGAGCTAAGTATTCAACATGTCGATTCGGCATGGATGCCATCTGAAATTACTGATTCAATTAAAAAATGGGCAGAGACCAATCGTAGATCTGCGAAGTGGTTTGATATAAGAGGGCGTGGGCGGGCCGCGTCATGGTTGCGTAAATTGGCTGACAAAGTCGAACCTGCACACCATTCGCATTGGATTAACCCATTAGGCAATGAATAAATAATCGAACGGTTCTTTCACTGTGCGCATTCTTGTAGATACAAAAAATTTCGCACTCTATGGCGGCGGCATTGCCCATTGGTTTGCTCCTTTACTCACCGCCTGGATCGAGCATTGGCCGAATGCTCAGTTCTTACTGGTAGGGCCGAGCTTCGATACAAGGTTCTTGCCGCATTGCGACAACTGGAGACGCGTGGCGATTGACTGGCCGAAATGGTTACTCCGTCCTTTGCGGCATCCTTGGTATGACAACGTGCTCTTCCCGCGCGCTGTTTCGCGCCTGCGCCCGGATTTGGTGCTGAGTCCCTATCATGATGTACGCATGCCCAAGGCAGTTCCCAGCATCATAGGTGTGCACGATCTATGCCTAGATGAATTAAAGGAAGTTTACCCACGACGTATTCGACTTTATTACCTAGCAATGCTCCGAAGTAATCTGCGTCGTGCGTCCCATGTGATTACCGTTTCGCAGACCAGCCGAGAAAAGCTGGTTGATCGTTACTGCATTCCTTCGCAGCGCGTCAGTGTCGTTTACAACGCTTCGACCCCCCACTTTAGACAGGCTGCGGATCCAACTGTTGTCGCGGATTTTAGGTGTCGTTTTGCCAACTGTGGGCGCTTTGTATTCTATTCGGGCGGCTCGGAATATCGCAAAAATGTGGATCGACTCGTGCAGTCTTTTGCTCAGTTGGCACCGAGAGCAACGGACCTAACGCTGCTAGTGACCGGGAGCGCGGATCAGCGCTGGAGAGATGCATTGGCGGATATTCCTGACCTTGTACAGCGCCGAGTAGTTTTCTCGGGCAAGCTGTCCGACGCCGACTTACGATTAGCCTACGCGGCGGCAGACGCAGTGGTCTACCCTTCCTTGTGTGAGGGGTTCGGGCGGGTTTGCATGGAAGCGATGGAGGCTGGAGCACCCCTAGCCTGCTCTGACTTGCCGGTCATGCATGAGGTGGCAGGTGATTATGCGTGCTACTTTGATCCTTATGCTGTAGAGAGCATGACAGAGGGCATTGCACAGGCCTTGGCCAGAGGGCGTAGTGATCCTGTGGCTGGGAGCCGTTTTCAAGAAGTGGCAGTTAAGGCTAGCTTCTTGGCGGCGCTGGACGAATTCATGGCCGGACGTAGCCGATAAAACAAACAGCAGATTGGGAAAAACAATGACAATTTATGGAGGGCTATTGCGTCTGATAATCGCAGGCGGCATTGTTTTCTTGTTCTTTGTTGCTATCAACTCCTATGAGGGAAGCTCGGTCGTATTCGCCTTGTTTTCGACCGCGTTTCTGGCGCTATTGGGCAGTGGCTTCTATAGACAGCGCACTTACGGCTATACCTTCTTAGCTGTATTTTTATGGCTAGGTTTTTGGTTGAAGGTGTCATGGCATCTTGCGTGGGGTAACGGTTATCCAGAGCCGACGGGGCAATTTATGGGTTCGCCCGCTCACTGGGACAGCGCTTTGATCGTTTCCACTATCGGTGCTTTGGCTGTCCTGAGTGCCAGGCTGCTCTTCGAGACTTTTTTTGGAGGGGCGGCAAAGACTCTGTATGGCGGCAAAGATGAGCCGCCACAATGGCTTAAGCCATTGTGGCGCTGGCATTGGGCTTTATTCTTATTGGTGGTCGTCGCAGTCGCTGCTGCAAACTTTTATTTCCAAATTTTTGTGGTCGGCCTCAAGGTGGGAACTATTCTCGCTTGGCCATTGAATGCACTAATTACCCTGATGCTCGCAGGCGGTGGATTTGCCGCGTGGATGGCTGTATTACTGTGGTGCGAAATCCGTTGGACTGGAGCTGTGTTTCGTTGGGTAATTCTGCTGATCATGGCGGCATTGGTGATCACGATGTCGTCATTGAGCCGAGGCATGATCGTCATGTTGTTGGTACCCGGTGCATACGCTCTATACAAGAATTCCCATGGTCTGTTGGACTTGTCGCGCAAGAGGCTTGGAATACTACTTATCCTTTTGTTCTGTGCGGTGACGGCCAATTTCTACGCTGTCAATGAGATGCGGAACAGCATCTATTTCGAGAAAAAGGCGGAAGTGGCCAAAGTTGGTGGAGAGCAGCAGAAATTTTCTATGTTGAGATTGCTCATGAAGGCAAAAGAACAGGCAATTGGCTTAATGCACTTTTCGGTAGACCGGTGGGTGGGAATCGAAGGTGTGATGGCAGTGAGTTCGTATCCGGAACTTGGGGCGGATCTATGGGCCCGTGCAATGCTAGAGCCGCCAGTCAAAACTGAACCATCGATCTATGCAACGATCGCGCCATGGCGTTATGAGCCAAGCGTTGTGATGCACGAGAATGTGAACTTTATGTCACTTCCTGGCGGCATGGCATTTTTCTACTATTCGGGTTCTTTGTGGGTGGTTTTCGCCGTGACGATTTTTTCGGTGCTGGCCATCCAATATTTTGAAATGCTTATTTACAAGCTGACCAGTAATCCCCTTTTGTGTGCCCACATTAGCTGGCTGATGGCCTTGACATTTGCCCACTTTGGTGGAGCGCCAAAGAGTCAGCTGCCTACGTTGCTGTTCTCGCTCATGCTTGTATTGCTGGTCGGTGCTTTACAGGCGAAATGGCTTGCGTCCCTTGTGAATCGTGTTTGCGTACGCGCCTGATTTTTCATATATTTTTCCATGCTTAGCCCTTACGCGCCAATTACCGTCATTATTCCTTGCTACCGGTGCAGGATGGAGGTCGGGCGTGCACTCGATTCGGTCCTGAGCCAGACTCTGCAACCTGCTGAAATTCTACTCATCGATGACGGCAGCGGCGACGGCACTTTAGATGTACTGCGGTGGCTGGAGCTTGCGCATGCGATGCGTGTGAAAGTGATTGCCCAGACGACGAACGGTGGGCCGGGTTTGGCGCGCAATGCGGGGTGGGAGGCCGCAACACAGCCATGGCTAGCCTTTCTCGATGCGGACGATGTCTGGCACCCGCGCAAGCTTGAAATCCAGTGGCGGTGGCTGGCAGCGCACCCCGAGGTGGTGCTATGTGGCCATGATTCACGTTTTACTGAGGGGCCCATCGATCACGCAGTTGACGATCCACCGTTGGCCACCCGTCTTACGTCGGGATTGATGCTGATAACTAACCGGTTACCCACCAGATCTGTCATGCTGCGGCGGGATCTGCCTTTTCGCTTTCAGGGCAGGGATGTGACTGAGGATTATTTGCTCTGGCTGCAAATAATCTTAGCTGACTTACCGGCTTATCGACTGGAGCTGTGCTTGGCGTATTCGCTTCGCCCCGATTTCAGCTCCGGTGGATACAGCGGTCAATTGTGGACGCATGAAAAGCGGGAGCTGGCCGCGTTGCAGATGCTACGGGCTGCGGGTAACTTGTCATGGTTGTTATTTTTATTGGCGTGCTGTTGGTCGTTTCTGAAGTTTCTGCGACGCCTGTGGCTCATGCGGAGCGTACGATGACCCAGCGCCGACCAAGGATATGTATGCTGGCTGCCACGCCACTGACGATCCATTTTTTTTTCAAACCACATCTACGTGAACTATCCCGCTATTTCGATACGACACTGGTCTTCAATGCGCATGCTGACACGTATCTTCCCCCGCTGGATCTGCCCCTGCATCAGGTGCATGTAGCGATGGAGCGCAAGATCGCACCTTGGAGCGATCTGCTGGCTCTGCTCAGTTTTTGTCGTTTTTTCCGCAGAGAGCGGTTTGACATGGTGGTGTCAGTCGTTCCCAAGGCAGGTTTGCTGGGCATGATGGCGGCGTTCTTCATGCGTGTACCACGCAGAGTTCACATCTTTCAGGGTGAGGTGTGGGCTTCCCGGCGAGGACTGATGCGATTTCTGCTCAAGTTAATGGATATGTTGACAGCCCGCCTTGCGACCCATGTTCTTGCCGTAAGTAGAAGCGAAATAAATTTTTTGGAGAAACAAGGTGTCGTCCCACACGGCAAAGCCCAGGTGCTTGGTAGTGGGTCCATCTGCGGCGTTGACATTGATCGTTTTAAACCTGATGCACTAGCTCGTGCACAGGCTAGAAACGAACTGGCTGTTTCGGATGATGCAGTGCTTTGCGTATTTTTAGGTCGACTGACAGAGGATAAAGGCATTCTAGATCTGGTACGTGCGTTTGCCATCAGCGCACCGCATCGGCCAAAGCTCATGCTGTTAATCGTGGGGCCGGACGAAGAGAAAATGATGGCGCGGTTAAATCAACTGGTTTCGCCAGAACTTGCTATTCGTGTGCTAATTAAAGGATTCTCTCCGAACCCAGAACGTTGGCTTGCTGCGTCAGATTTCTTATGTCTGCCCAGTTATCGTGAGGGCTTTGGAATGGTAATTTTGGAGGCTGCTGCAGTCGGCATACCCGCTATCGGAACACGAATTTACGGAATAACAGATGCTATTGAGGAGGGTGAAACTGGTCAGTTGGTGTCGGTTGGAGATGTACAAGCCTTATCTTCTGCCATCAATCGCTGGGTTGATGATCCATTGCAGCGGCAGCGATTTGCCGCTTCAGCGTATGTCAGGGCGAGATCCGAATTCGAACAATGCATGGTAATTGATCGCTATGTTCAGTATTTCACTAAAGTAGTTTTTAATGATTAAAGAGATGCAAAAGAATTTTTAATTTTTACTGTTCTTCTGACGATTAAATTTCTGTGGTCGTTGTAATTGTGTGCAGTAATTTGCAGGTTGATATGTTGAGGGTGCGCAGTCTGTTGGGTTGGATGCCGCCGGTGTCTGTGGAAGAGGGGTTGAGGGGGCGATGGGGGCGGGGGATGGATTGCCGCGCTTCGCTCGCAATGACTTATGAAACGATTTTTTGACTTCATTCTTGGTTTGTTTGCCAGCATCGTTTTGCTGCTGCCTGTGTTGATGGTGGCGATGGCCGTCCGCTTGACGTCCAAAGGGCCTGCCTTGTATTGGTCTGACCGCGTTGGCCGAAACAATGTGATTTTCAAAATGCCCAAGTTCCGCAGCATGCGGGTGGGTACGCCGGCGGTGGCCACGCACCTGCTGGCGGATGCCCGTTCACACCTGACGCCCATCGGTACCTTCTTGCGTAAGAGCAGCTTGGACGAGTTGCCGCAGTTGTGGAGCATTTTGGCGGGGGACATGAGTTTTGTGGGCCCGCGCCCGGCGCTGTTCAATCAGCAAGACTTGATTGCTCTGCGCACAGAGCAGGGGGTGCACACCTTGGTGCCGGGCCTGACCGGTTGGGCCCAAGTCAATGGCCGCGACAAGTTGCCGATACCTGAGAAGGTCAAACTAGACGTGGCCTATCTGCAGCGCCAGTCCCTGTTGTTCGACATTCGCATCTTGTGGATGACCTTCGTCAAGGTGCTGAGGCGGGACGGGGTGTCGCATTGATAGCCGTCCAAAGTTCGCTTGAGAGCGCTGACAAGACACACCAGATTTCCTGGCAGATTAGACGCCAATGTGTTTTTGCGGACGCCGGTTCAAATCCGCACCCCGCATTCACGCTCTGCTACTACCAAGCACTTTTTAGTCGTAATGGGTCAGTTGGTAGGTGACAA
>Ga0075464_10000630_pt1 | contig 15588 bp, 16 predicted proteins | sample DEB19_08_DNA_5_FD_75068 | JGI IMG/M metagenome (GOLD analysis project Ga0075464, IMG submission 75068) | Aqueous microbial communities from the Delaware River and Bay under freshwater to marine salinity gradient to study organic matter... | ecosystem: Environmental > Aquatic > Marine > Coastal ...
CCTCAGGACATAATGATTGAGTTGACTAATCCTGAAACAGTAGATTTTGAAATGGATATGTATTGGACAGTTGCAGCTGGAGTAGATCCAATTGCGTACATGAAAAAATTCCCTAATCGTTTCAAATTAGTACACGTTAAGGATTTAGTGAAAACTAATACAGCAGAAGGACATGAGTCTTGTGTAATTGGTAAGGGCACTATTGATTATAAAACATTATTGCCTCAAGCAACAAAACAAGGAGTAGCATACTTTATTATAGAGCAAGAAGCTTATACAGGAACGAATGAATTAGACGCTGCAAAAGACGACGCAGCTTATATGAAAACTTTTAGTTGGTAATAGAAGTTTAATGAAAAAGAAAGGGCCTCCAATTTGGAGGCCCTTTCTTTTTAGTAATATACCAATATCAAAAAGTATTCTAAATTTATGTTTACTTAAATTTCAATCAAGTCGGTTGTTTTAATGATCGTACTCAATGCAGTATAAAGTGCTTCTAAATGCTGAACTGTATTAAATGCATTTATGGAGTATCTCATATAAATGTCTTCTCCCTGACGCATAATTGGAATTTCTATATTAAACTCTTTGTATAATTTTCTTTGTAATACTTCGGGCTCTTTTGTTTTAATAGGAATGCTTATCATTTGTCCAATCCACTCACTTGTTAATGGGCTAATTGGTTTCGTACCTAGTAAATCATAAAAATTGGGTGCATTCGCTAAAACCATTTCATGACATTTTTTGGATACGGCTGGCCAATTATTTTCATGCATGAAGATGATACTCATAGTAACTGCCAAAAATGCGGAGAAGTCTCTTGTGCCAATCATTTGATGATAGTCCAAGAATTTTGATTCAGAGGGTTTTGCTGCTTTATACCCCCAGCTTACAACGAGGGGCTCACATAAATGTTGGACCGTTTTATGCGCATATAAAAAGCTAGCTCCTTTGGGTGCCATCATCCATTTATGACAAGCGCCAACATAAAAGTCTGCTTGTAATTCATTAATTCTTAAATCTACATGAGCTGGGGCATGTGCACCGTCAATAATGGTAATTAAACCTTTAGATTTAGCTATTTCACATATTTCTTTTACAGGAAATATTAATGCAGTAGCACTTGTAATATGACTAATAAAAATCGCTTTAGTTTTAGGCGTCAATCCTTTAAAAAAGTCTTCTATGAACTGCTCTTTAGTAGTAATAGGTAAGCTTATCTTTTGTCTTTTATAAATTGCTTTTTTCTTTTCACAATAATAATCCCAGGTTCTATCACATGCTCCATATTCAATATCAGTTGCTAAAATTTCATCGCCCTCTTCTAAAGGAAAGCTTTTCGCAATTATGTTTATTCCAAAAGAAGGGTTAGTTATATATACCAAATCGTCTTTGTCTTCGCAGTGAATAAATTTTGCTAAAGCTGCTCTGGACGTAGATAAATATTCAGGACCGTCAAACGCTATAAATTGAACTGGTTCGGCCTCTAATACTTTTTGCCATTGTTGGTAATAATCAAAAATAGGCTTAGGTGTGGCACCAAAGGATCCAAAATTTAAAAAATTAATATCTTTTCTTAGTAAAAACTGACTGGCTAAATTTTCCATAATTTATCTATTAGTTCGAATTGCTTTTTAATAAAATAATTTCTATTCATGAAGATACACATTTAATAAATTGGAGATAGGGTAGAACATACAACAAGGGCATAAAAAAATCCCTCCCGAAAAATCGAGAGGGATTGTAAAAGCAAGTCGAATATTTTATATTAAACGCCCAATGACCAACCATCACGATACGTTCTTTTTACGAACTGGTTCGCTGGATCGAAATTGGTAATTTTCATATTTGGTCCATCCCATAATAATTGAATATTACGGCCTGGGTAAGTTGTTAATCCTTTTTTGTCATTCACTTTAACGTCATAACTTCTAATAGCTAGGTTACCCATTAATACAGACTCTGTTAAAGGTCCTGCAATATCAAAATGAGAACTCAACATTTTAGCTTCTCTACTACCTGGTCCAGCTATACAAGCTTCTACCCATGCAGCATAATGCCCTTCTGCACCACCTTTAACTCTCTCAATTATTTGAGGAACTTTAGTGGTGTTTGTTAAGTTAGTTGGTAATAATTGTGGGTTTACTCCATAAGTACCTGCCATCATTTTTCCTTTAGTTCCTTCAAAAATTACACCATTACCACCGTCGCCCATAACTTCGTTAGGTCCTAATTCAGCTGGTCTTTCTGGTTGAATACCACCGTCCATCCAATGTAATTTAATATCTGGTTTACCATTTTGACCTTTGAAAGTTAAAATAATATGAGATGACATTGGACCACTGTCTGGTGCATTCAATCTTTGCCAAGGTGCAGTGTATCTAGTTGCAACACTACATTCTGCAGCAATAGGGTATCCTAGTCCAGCCACTGCAAATGCAGGAGCCATAATATGACAAGCCATATCACCTAAAGCACCGGTACCGTAATCCCACCATCCTCTCCAGTTAAATGGTAACAAGCCATCAAAGTAATCTCTCTGAGGAGCTGTTCCTAACCATAAGTCAAAATTCAATCCAGCAGGAATTGGTGAATTAGTTGTTGGACGCATTACACCTTGAGGCCAAACTGGTCTGTCGGTATAACAATAAATTGTATGAATGTCTCCAATTAAACCAGCTTGATGCCAGTCTTGTAACATACGTACACCGTCACCAGAAGATCCTTGATTACCCATTTGTGTAACCACATTATGATCGTGTGCAGCCTTAGTCATCATACGTGCTTCGTAAATGTCATGTGCCATTGGCTTTTGAACGTATACGTGCTTTTTTAATTGCATTGCTGCCATTGCTTGAACAGCATGCATATGGTCGGGTGTTGAAACAGAAACAGCATCAATATGCTTTGCTTCTTTTTCTAACATCTCTCTATAGTCTGTATAAACTTTTGCTTTTGGATAACGCTCGCGGCTTTTAGCTGTTTGACGCTCGTCTACATCACATAAAAAAGCAATATCTGCTTTTCCACTTTGATAGAATGACCATAAGTCACCTTCTCCTTTTCCACCAGCACCAATACCTGCAATTTGTAATTTATCACTTGGCGCAATAAATCCTTTTCCCCCTAATACGTGTCTTGGTAAGATATAAAAACCACCCATTGCAAGCGAGGCGTTTTTAATGAAATCTCTCCTAGAATTTTCTGATTTTTTCTTGGACATAGCAATTCGTTAAATATTAATAATCGTTAATTAATGACTATGTTAAATTATAAAAAATTTAGCAATATGGGGAATAATTTTTACGAGTGAACAATATCAGTATCCCTTTCGTTAATATACCTTAAATTGCTTTATCATATTAATACGTATTTTATGAATTCCTCTTTGCTGCAACTAAGACAATACTTTATGTCTGGCGCTACTCAAACCCTAGCGTTTAGACTATTACAACTAAATAGGCTTAAAAAGGCTGTTTTGGAGTCAGAAAAAGCCTTAAATGAAGCATTATATGCCGATTTGAAGAAAACGGCGGAAGAAGCTTGGGCTACTGAAATTGGGTTTTTCATGAATGAACTAAATTTCACCATTGACCATTTAAAGGCTTGGATGCAACCTACCTCGGTGTCTACCAATTTATTAAATCAACCCTCTAGCTGCTATACCGTTAGTGAGCCGCTTGGAGTGGTTTGTATTATAGGTCCTTGGAATTATCCTTTTCAATTATTATTTACCCCTTTGATTGGGGCTATAGCAGGAGGAAATTGCGTGGTGCTTAAACCTAGTGAATTTGCACCTGCCACTTCCAAAGTGATGCAGCAAATTATCAATTCTTTATTTCCAGACAATTATATTCTTTATGTAGAAGGAGAAGGTGCGCAAGTGCTTCCTCCTATGTTTAGTGAATTTAGATTCGATCATATCTTCTATACAGGCAGTACCGAAGTAGGTAAAATTATCTACAAAGCGGCTGCAGAAAAATTAGTTCCAGTAACATTAGAATTAGGAGGTAAAAGCCCCGCACTAATTGCTGCAGATGCTAATATGAGAGTGGCTGCTAGAAGAATTGCAACTACTAAGTTTTCTAATGCTGGTCAAATGTGTGTAGCTCCAGATTTTATTTTAGTACCCACTGCATTTAAGGAGGTATTAATTGAAGAATTAATTAAAGCCATTCAGCAGTTTTATGGTAAGGACGCTGCAAGTACAGAAGGGTATGGCAAAATTATTAATAGTAAGCAATGGTCAAGACTTGTGCAATATTTTAATGACGGTAAAATTGTTTATGGTGGCAAGTCTGATGCCGCAACCTTATTTATTGAACCAACTATTTTAACCGATATTAAAGTAGATGCAAAAGTAATGCAGGACGAAATATTTGGTCCTATATTACCTATCATAACATATGATAGTAATGAAGAAGCTTTGGAGATTATTAATCGTCATCCTAACCCATTAGCGTTTTATGTTTTCACAAGTAACGAGGCAACACAGGACTATTGGTTGACTAAAGTTCCTTCGGGAGGTGCTTGTGTGAATAATGCAAGTTGGCATTTAACGAATCATGCCTTACCCTTTGGTGGAAGGGGTTATAGCGGAATGGGTGGGTATCATGGTAAATCCAGTTTTGATACTTTCACACATTTAAAAGCGGTAATGAAAACGCCTACTTGGATAGACCCCGACTTAAAATATCCTCCTTATAAGGGTAAGGGCTGGTTATTGAAAAGACTAATCGGATAGTTGTTGAATTAACAAATACCTTTTCCAATGCTTAAAAAAAATATTATGATAAAAATTGCCATTGCTATTGGTGTTTTAGTTGCTGCTACTTTATTAATGAAAAGAAAAGAAATGTCTTATAAACAGTCGGTGCTAAAAACATTGTATCCTGTAATCATGTGGTCTAGTAAATCGAGTGGTAAAAAACAAACTTTAATCAACAAACAAAATGCTGCTCCTATAGTTTCATTTTATAGTTTAAAGATGAAAGACATTAATGGCAAGGACTTTAGCTTTGAACAATTTAAAGGGAAAAAAATAATGATTGTAAATACGGCAAGTGATTGCGGTTTTACTGGTCAATATGAAGCGCTAGAAAAATTGTCTTTACAATATGCAGATAAATTAGTGGTAATTGGTTTCCCTTCTAATGACTTTAAAGAACAAGAAAAAGGAGGGAATGAAAATATTGCTGCTTTCTGTAAGAAGAACTATGGCGTTAGTTTTCCTTTAATGGAAAAATCTATTGTGATTAAAAAGAACCATCAGAACGAAGTGCATAAATGGTTATCCGACATGACTATTAATGGATGGTGTCATCAGGAACCCGCATGGAATTTTTGTAAATATTTAATTAATGAGCAGGGCGTTTTAACTCATTATTTCCCAATGACAGTAGACCCATTAGCTGCAGAAGTAATTGCAGCAGTGGAGGGAAAATAAAAATGAGTCCCTTTGGAGACTCATTTAAAATTATTTGATCGTATTTTTTAGATTAATTTATTGGACAATGATCGTGATAATTTTCAAGTACAATATGACCTGATTCAATCACCATGCCTTTATATGTTTCTTTAATTTCATCTAATACTGCTTCTACTTCAGCTTGTTCTGTTATAGTCACTAATTTAGCACGGTACTCTTTAATATTAGGAAGTCCTCTTAAATAATTAGCGTAATGCCTTCTCATCTCATTGATTCCAGCTACTGGACCTTTCCATTCAAATGATTTAATCAAATGCTTTCTTGCCACTTCCACTCTTTCTTCAATAGTAGGGTCTGCCATTCTTTGGCCTGTCGCCAAGAAATGTTTAATTTCTCTAAATATCCAAGGATATCCAATGGCAGCGCGACCAATCATGATACCGTCAATACCGTATCTATTTTTATATTCTAATGCTTTTTCTGGGGAGTTAATATCGCCATTACCAAAAATTGGAATATGAATTCTTGGGTCATTCTTAATTTCTCCAATCAAAGTCCAGTCCGCTTCTCCTTTATACATTTGCATTCTAGTTCTACCATGAATTGCTAATGCCTTAATACCAACGTCTTGTAATCGCAAAGCTACTTCGTGAATATTCTTGGTAGACTCGTCCCAGCCTAATCTTGTTTTTACCGTAACAGGAAGGTTGGTGCTTTTTACTACGGCTTCTGTCAATTTCACCATTAAGTCCAGGTCCTTTAAAACCCCAGCGCCAGCCCCTTTCATAGCCACTTTTTTAACAGGGCATCCAAAATTAATGTCTATCAAGTCCGGGTTTACGGTGTCTACTATTTTGGTACATAGTGCCATAGCTTCCTCGTCACCACCAAATATTTGGATTCCAATAGGACGCTCATAGTCATATATATCAAGCTTTTGCTTACTTTTTATAGCATCTCGAATAAGCCCCTCACTACTGATAAACTCAGTATACATAAGGTCTGCACCATTGTCTTTACACACTGCTCTAAATGGCGGATCACTTACATCCTCCATTGGAGCGAGTAATAAAGGAAAATCCGGTAATTGTATAGGACCTATAGAAACCATATGAATTCATTATCTTGCATCTACCTGATACGGTTGCAAAGGTACCAATAAATTGTATTTACATGGAAGCTTCTGAGAACTCAATTTTTAATATGTCCCCTGGCTATAGAATGGCCTTATTCTTGGGGGCTACTGGCATAAGCATGATTTTAGGTGCTTTGATTAGCTTTTCTTTAGTAGCGGCTTATTTGCATGTGCCCTTTAATCAATTACAATCCATTATTTTAGAGCCCGCTAATGGTAAAATAGCACAATTTGCGAATGCATTGGCGTCCATCATTGCTTTTGGATTACCTAGTGTTGCTGTAGCTGTTTTCACGAAGGGCAGGGTTTATCATAATTTGGGATTTTTAGTAAAGCCCAAAAATGAACAAATTATATTGGTTATCTTATTAGCCATTGCAGGTTTGTTTTTAAGTGGCGCTTTAGGAGACCTTACTGATAAAATTCCAGTTACTGCTGGCATAAAATCATGGGCGGATAGTTTGGAGGCACAGTACAAACAGGCTTTATTGGCTATGACACAAATGAAGTCGATTGAGGAATTATTATATGCAATCATAGCGGTAGCATTAGTGCCTGCTGTGGTGGAGGAATTATTTTTTAGAGCAAGTCTTCAGAAAATATTAATGGATTGGTCTGGCAAGCCTTATGTAGCAATTGTGGCCACTGCAATACTATTTAGTGCTTTTCATTTTTCTTATTTCGGTTTTTTGTCAAGAATGTCTTTAGGTATTGTATTAGGGTGTATCTATTATTTTTCAAAAAGTATTTGGTTGCCTATATTAATGCACTTTATTAATAATGCAATTGGCATTACAGCTTTATATTTTGTGCGTGACGACCCTAAAAAAGTAGAAAGCGTATTAGAGGGTAATCTTACGTACTATTGGATTTTTGTTGCTATTATTGTAGTATATTTTTTATTGAAACAATTAAAAAACAACACGCATAATGCAGGACTGGAAAAAAGTATTTAGTAGCACTCAATTAGCCACTGCTTCAATGGTAATGGGAATACTAAATGAAAATGGCATTGCTGCTAAAGTTTTAAATAAGCAGGACTCTTCTTTTGTATTTTTAGGAAAGGTGGAAGTGTATGTTCAGGAAGCACAATATGATATTGCCTTACAAGTAATTCAGGATCTAAACCTAACCAGCGTAGAACCTGAATAATAGGAGGTTTTACAATGACTATTAAAAAATGATTTTAAATAAATAAGTATGGCATTCAATTTTTCTGTGTTTAGAGTAAGAGCAATTTCGGCAATTGTATTTGCTGTTTTAATGATTGCAGGTTTGGTTTGGAACCAATGGACCTTTTTCGCTTTGTTTACCATTATACAATTCGGATGTTTATATGAGTATCAAAAATTAATGGCTCTGATTTTTCCTTCGTATAAGTCAATTGGTCTAATTCATAAATGGAGTTTATTAGTTTTAGGTACCGTAATGATGATGGTATTGGCCCCAGGTACTTTAGGCATTAATGGCCTAAGCATAAAATTCATTGGTAATAAAGCGTTATATGCTGTGCTTGGATTAATGATAGCTTTCACAGCTTGGGATTTTATTAAAAATAAAGACAAGGGTATGGTGTTACAAAACTTAGCCATCTCGTTTTTTGGTTTAATTTATATTCCTATGTGCTTATCTCTATTTTTTCAATTGAGAGCATTTATGGTGAGTACATTTTTTATGGATTGGTCTTTTTCAATTCCATTACTAGTTATTGCATCTATCTGGATTAACGATACCATGGCTTATATAGTAGGGTCCTTTATAGGTAAAACGCCACTATCCTCTATTTCTCCTAATAAAACCTGGGAAGGCACTATTGCAGGTATTGTTATATCAGTATTATTGGTAACTAAGGTTTTGGGTATTTGGATACCTATTCAGGAGAAGTATATATTTATTATCAGTATTACGGCTAGTGTTGCAGGTACTTTTGGGGATCTTTTTGAGAGTAAATTGAAAAGGATGGCAGGTGTAAAAGACAGTGGTAGTATGATGCCAGGTCATGGTGGATTCCTAGATCGCTTTGATTCTATCTTATTTGCAGTACCCTTTGTTTGGTTAATACTGCAGATTCTGTTTTAGATGTTTTATCTTTGTTACTCAAAATAATATTATGACCATTCATAAGGAAGGAACAGCTACTATTTCATTAACTGCATTAGTAGTTGGTATTTTAAATATTGTCAATTTTTCCTACTTGTTTCCAATTACCGCTATAGGTGCTTGGGCAGTATTTACTATATTGTTAGGATTGTTCTTGTTCATTGTTTCTTTCTTTAGAATGCCTAATAGACAGTTAACAATAAATGACTCAGCAATCGTTGCCCCAGCTGACGGTAAAGTAGTTGTAATTGAGGAAGTAGAGCCCGACGAGTTTTATAAAGAAAGAAGAATTCAATTAAGTGTATTTATGAGTCCGGCGAATGTGCATGTAAATAGAATGCCAATTGCGGGTAATATTATTTATAATAAATACCATCCGGGTAAATTTTTAGTTGCATGGCATCCTAAGTCTTCTACCGACAATGAAAGATGGTCTGTGGTAGTTGAGAACGAAAAGGGAAGTATTTTATGTAAACAAATTGCTGGAGCTTTAGCAAGAAGAATTTGTAACTATGCAACAGTAGGAATCAAATATGAGCAATGCGCAGAATACGGTTTTATAAAATTTGGAAGTAGAGTTGATTTGTTATTACCTATTGGAACAAAAATTCACACTAAAATTGGAGATACCGTAAAAGGGGGAGTAACTATTTTAGCTTCTTGGTAATTATAAAATGTCTTCTAATTGTTTTAGGTGTGTGATTGTATAAGTGGCAGGAATAGTAGGTACTGCATTTATATGATTAACAAAAATGGTATCCATACCCATGTTAATTCCACCCTGTATATCAGCCGATTCATTATCGCCAATCATAATACTAGAAGCTACAGTAGCATTGGTTTTGCCTAAAGCGTATTCAAATATCTCTTTATGTGGTTTTAAGCTATTACTTGCTTCGGAAGTGATGACTTCAATAAAATAAGATGCTAAATTTGAATTTTGAATTTTCTTAAACTGTACCGATTCAAACCCATTCGTTATTAAATGCATTTTATATTCCTTATTCTTCAAGTAGTCAAGAATCTCTAATGTATAAGGAAATAAGTTCGTCTTATTAGGTAATATGTCTAAGTAGTCAATGGACATTTGTTTTGCTAATTTTTCGTCGGCTACTTTAAAGTCGAGTAAACTTAAGTAAATACGTTTCCATCTTAATTCTTCCTGCTTAATAAATCCCTTTGTATACCTGTCCCATAATCTATGATTATGCATACTGTATTGCGTAAAATAGCCATCGAAATCTAGGATACCTAAGTTCTTAAGTTCGTAGGTATCATATAATTCCTGAATAGTTTCTTTTGAATTTAATTCGAAGTCCCAAATGGTATGGTCTAAGTCAAAAAACAAATCTTTATAAGCCATAGGTACATTTTATGAATTGCTAATTTACAGTATTGCTTCTTATCTTTATCTAAATAATGGCGCAAATGCCATATTTAGTAATAATTAGATCAATTTATGAATATTATAATCACAGGTGCATCTCAGGGAATAGGTTATGCGATTGCAGAAGTATTTGCAAAAGCAGGATATAATTTGTTATTATGTAGCAAAACTCCTGCTAATATAAAAGCAGCTAGTGAACAATTGGCTGCGAGTTATCCTAATGCAACTATTCATTTTCAAGCTGCTGATTTATCTAAAAAAGAGGAATGTGTTAATTTTATCGATTGGTGTTTACAAAAAGGGAAGCCCCATATTTTAGTAAACAACGCTGGTTTTTTCCTGCCAGGTAATATTGCAGACGAAGCTGCGGAAACTTTAGAACAACAAATGGCATCCAATTTGTATTCTGCGTATCATACTACCAGAGCTGCTTTACCAGCAATGATTGAAAATGGCAATGGGCATATTTTTAATATCTGTTCTATTGCTTCCTTACAAGCTTATGCTAATGGAGGTTCTTATAGTATTAGTAAATTTGCTTTATTAGGATTTTCTAAAAATTTAAGATTAGAATTAAAGGATAAAGGAATTAAAGTAACGGCCATTTGTCCCGGCGCAACTTATACCAATAGCTGGAAAGGTTCTGGAGTGGAAGAATCACGTATCATGGAAGCAAATGATATTGCTAAAATGATTTTTGCTGCTGCTCATTTAAGTCCACAAGCAGTGGTAGAGGATATTATAATGCGCCCACAATTAGGCGACTTGTAAGACTTTTTATAACCTTTCTTCGTTATCTATTTCTTTTATAGAAGGGTTAGCGTCATTAGGTTTTGAAAACATTTCTCTTGCTTTTTTTGTAGCAGCTAGTCTTTCTAAAACCACTTGTGCTATTAATTTTCCTGCATCTTCGTTAGGGTGTTCTTGAAGTATATTTTTTAGCTTTGCTTCGGACACGTCTATACGATATAGTAGTTGTACTAATTTCGAAAAATCATTTTTAATTAACTCATTTATAGCCAACTCTAGGTCTGGAACAGCTAGTTTTTCTAAAGCTTGTAAATTAATTTCCATACGATGAATATTAGGTGTCTTTTATAATGATAGTAACCCGCTTAGTTAAACTTTTCTATCACTCCCAAACTAAATAAAGCAAAGTCATATTTCACTGGGTCTTTCGGATCTAAAGTTCGGCAATATTCTGTTAACTCTAATGCTGCGGTCCAATCTGTTTTGGGTCTTTTTAAAATTCCAAAGCTTCTGGATACCCTTGCAACGTGAACGTCAATTGGAATAATCAATTCGGAAGGTGGTATAGATTTCCAAATACCAAAATCAACACCTTGTTTATCCTGTCGTACCATCCATCTTAAAAACATATTGAGCCTTTTACAAGTGGAACCGGAAATGGGACTAGAGATATGTTTTTTGGTTCTAGTAGGAGCATCTTCCAGTGACATAAAATAGGTCTGAAAATGAATTAATGCATTCTCCACTGTTTTTAATTTTTCTCCTGTCAAATGATTGGTAAAAAATGCAGTTTCTAAACTAGTTGCTGTAGCATAATGTTGATTGAAAAATGCAATTGTATATAATAGATCGGTGTCATTAAAAGTTCTGTGTACAAAGCCTAATAATTTTTTCAAGTCTTTGCTGGTATGTTGCATACAAAAATCATATGGAGCATTATCCATTCTGTCCAGTAGTTCTTTACTCTTATTAATGATAGTGGTACGATTACCCCATGCAAAAATGCTTGCAAAAAAAGCAGCAATCTCAATGTCTTGCTGCTTTTTATAGGCATGTGGAATACATATTGGGTCCTTTGGTATAAAAGAAGCCTTATTATATTCCTTGACTTTTAAGTCTAAGAATGTTTTTAATGCTAATGGCATTATCCAATGGCTTGTGCTAAGTCTGCAATAATATCTTCCGCATCTTCTATGCCTACACTCAAGCGAATTAAGCCGTCAGTTAATCCATTGGCTATTCTTTGTTCACGTGGGATAGAAGCGTGTGTCATGCTTGCTGGATGATTAATTAAAGATTCTACACCACCCAAGCTTTCTGCCAATGAAAATATTTTTGTACTCGATAATACTTTGGTTGCAGCGGCTACACTGTCGTCTTTTAAAGTAAAACTCATCATGCCACCAAAGCCCCTCATTTGCTTTTTAGCAATAGCATGATTAGGATGGTCTTCAAATCCACACCAATATACTTTTGCCACTTTTGGATGCTGACGTAAATAAGCTGCTACTTTTTCTCCATTCTCACAATGTCTTTGCATTCTTACATGTAAGGTTTTGATACCTCTCAATACTAAGAAACAATCCTGTGGTCCAGGAACAGCACCTGTACTTTTTTGTATGAAATATAATTGATCTCTTAAGTCCTGGTCGTTCATTACTAAACATCCTTGAATCACATCGCTATGGCCACCTAAATACTTAGTGGCTGAATGCATTACTATTGTGGCACCGTCGTCCAATGGATTCTGTAAATAAGGAGAAGCAAAGGTATTGTCTACACAAACTATACAATTATGTTTTTTACCAATAGCTGCAACAGCTGCAATATCTGTAATATTCATTAATGGATTAGTAGGTGTTTCAATCCATATTAATTTAGTTGCTGCTGTAATAGCATTGGCAACATTGTCTGCATTAGAAGTGTCTACATACACAAATTTAATACCCATCTTCTCATGTACTTTAGAAAACAATCTATAAGAGCCTCCGTACATATCATTTGCAGCAACAACTTCGTCGCCCGGAACCAATAATCGTAAAACTGCATCTGTTGCAGCAACTCCACTTGCGAATGCCAATCCAAATTTTCCATTCTCAATTACAGCAAAAGCTTCTTCCAACGCGAATCTTGTTGGGTTCTGGCTTCTCGCATATTCAAATCCTTTGTGCACACCTGGGGCAGATTGTACATAAGTAGAAGTTTGATAAATAGGTGTCATGATTGCTCCTGTAGTTGGATCAGGATGCGCACCTGCGTGAATATATTTTGTACCTAAATTATTTTTATGACTCATATTATTTGATATTAATTTGTTGTTTTAAATTCGTTTTGTCGAATTAATTTTATTTGACTTGATTGCCATTTTTGTACATACGATAAGAAAAAACGGTTGGGATAATAACCATAATAGCAGTAGCTATTAAAAAGCAGATGAATCCTGGCTTACTAGATAATGTGATGGTAGCGATAGCTTGAAACCAACCACCAAATAGCCAAACCGTACCTGCAACTTTATGCGTGGCATTCCAATTAGCTTCATTCTCTAATGTCCAAGGCAATTTAAATCCTGCAAAATAGTTTTGATGAATTTTAGGCATATACCATCCCATTGCCGAAAAACTTAAACCTATAAATGGTAATAATAATTTAGTTATATTGATTGTCTGATTGGTAGAAGAAAAAGTGATAATCAAAGAAAGTAAGCTTAAAAAAGCAACCAATCCAAGGGCCAATTTTTTAAACAAACCATCGTCTGCAGCTTGGTATCTTTTTGGATCAAAATTTTTAATATTGGAAAGTAGTAGAAAAGTAAATAATCCAGTCACTGCCATAATCCCAGGTACCAGAAAAATACTGTCCTTTCCTCCAAATCCGTCAGCCTCTCCCTTAATATTAAAATGTATGGGTATGGTGTTAGGTAAGCTAGGGTATACATAAGCTGCATAACCAAATGGAATAGCTAATAAAACAAGGGCTATCAAGAGGTTAGGAGTGGTCTTTTTCATATAATACTCAGTTTAAATAGGGTAAGTTGTATTGTACCACAAGTTACTATTTATGACCAAAAAAATTTACTTTTGCTTCAAATCAGAAAAAATGAGCAAAGGACCTATTTCTCAATTTATAGAGCATCAGTATAGACATTTTAATGCTGCTGCTTTGGTAGACGCCGCAAAAGGGTATGAAACCCATTTATTAGAGGGTGGAAAAATGCTAGTGAGTTTGGCGGGTGCTATGAGCACTGCTGAATTAGGTATTAGTTTAGCGGAAATGATCCGTCAGGACAAAATTGCAATTATTAGTTGTACTGGTGCTAACCTAGAAGAAGACGTAATGAACTTAGTAGCGCATAGCCATTATAAGCGTGTGCCTAATTATCGTGATTTAACACCTCAAGACGAGTGGGATTTATTAGAGAATCATTATAACCGTGTAACAGACACTTGTATTCCTGAGGAAGAAGCATTTAGAAGATTGCAAAAGCATATTGTAAAGTTCTGGAAAGAAGCGGAAGCAAAAGGAGAACGTTATTTTCCACATGAATTTATGTACCAAGTTATATTGAGTGGTGAGTTAGAACAATACTACGAGATTGATCCAAAGGATAGCTGGATTGTTGCAGCTGCAAAAAAGAATATTCCAATTGTAGTTCCAGGTTGGGAGGATAGTACCACTGGTAATATTTTTGCAAGCTATGTAATCAAGAATGAATTGAAAGCATCTACTGTTAAAAATGGTATTGAATACATGGTGTATTTAACAGAATGGTATAGGGCAAATAGCGGCGGAAAAGGTGTTGGATTTTTCCAAGTAGGTGGTGGTATTGCAGGTGATTTCCCTATTTGTGTTGTTCCAATGATGTATCAAGACTTAGAATGGCATGATGTTCCATTTTGGAGCTATTTCTGTCAAGTGAGTGATAGTACTACTTCTTATGGTTCTTATTCTGGAGCAGTACCTAACGAAAAAATTACATGGGGTAAATTAGATATTCATACACCTAAGTTTATTGTAGAAAGTGATGCTACCATAGTGGTACCATTGATCTTCGCTTATATACTTGGTCAATAAAATCATAAGAAAAAAAATAAATGCCCCTTAGATTTTTTAAGGGGCATTTATTTATCTAGCAGGCATATTTAATTTCAAATCTCTCTTTAGCATTTCGTCTCTGTTAGCCATTTCTGCTGCAGTGTAGTAAATCATTAAAACTCTTCTTTGCATTAAATCAAAATTGATTTTTTCAATAGTGTCAGTTGGCTTGTGATAGTCGGACAATAACATACCATCATAAAAGAATAATACAGGTACGCCTTTTTTAGCAAAATTGTAATGGTCACTGCGGTAGTATATTCTATTCTTATCGTTAGGGTCATCAAATTTATAATCTAAAACAATATTACTTGATTGTTTATTTGCTGCTTCATTAATAATAGGCAAGTCGGTACTTAATTTATCGTGCCCTATTACGTAAATATAATTTAGTGAATCAGCTGTTTGTCTTTCTGTGTCTACACGTCCTACCATGTCTGTATTTAAATCCACCGTGGTTTTATCTAAAGGGAATAAGGGATGTTCAGAATAGTATTCAGAACCTAATAAACCTTTTTCCTCTCCACTCACCGTAATAAAAACAAGTGTTCTTCTTGGTGCTTTACCTTTTTTTGCTGCAGTTGCAAACGCTTCAGCCATTTGCATAACACTTACTGTGCCTGAACCATCATCGTCAGCGCCATACCAAATTACATCACCCTTCTTGCCTAAGTGATCATAGTGTGCAGACAA